>Ga0182006_1002412_pt1 | contig 10221 bp, 16 predicted proteins | sample Sormic07211104_1_FD_123022 | JGI IMG/M metagenome (GOLD analysis project Ga0182006, IMG submission 123022) | Rhizosphere microbial communities from Sorghum bicolor, Mead, Nebraska, USA - 072115-104_1 MetaG | ecosystem: Host-associated > Plants > Roots > Rhizosphere | place: USA: Nebraska...
CAACGCGAAGAAGATCCCGTCGTCGGTCTTGATCGGCTTGGTCCAGCTCGGGCAGCCGTAGACAAAGGCAAACAGCAGGGCCTGCTGAGAATTCAGCCCCCACTCCAGTGCCTTCACCTGATTGATCGTGACGGTGAACTGCATGTCAGGTATTCCTGACTTGAACGGAAAAGATAAAAGCTCGCGACACGTTTTGAGAATTCTGAAAACGTGTCACGACATTGTTCGGGGTATTGCTCGAATTGGGTTGGCTCTGCATAATCGGGCCTCTCTAGTTTTGCGAATAAGCCGACCTTCTCCGTCGGCTTTTTTGTGCCCCGGATTCAGGCAGCCTTCACCGAGGCATCCATCACGTCTAGGCTCTGCCGAACGTGGTTGATCTCCTGACGGATCAAGTTTTTCTCGAAAGAACTGACGTGGTTGTCATCCAGCGCTTGGTGCACCGCGATAGTCAGATCGGCGACTTCTTTTCCGACGTTGATCAGTGATTTGGTCAGCGCTTGTGGCTCCGGCGCAGCTTTCGCTACGAGCTCGAAACCAAATTCACTCGCCAGTGCCGCCAGAGGGCGCATATCGCCGGTGTGCAGCAGAATCCCGAATAGATGCTCCACGGTCAGGTGGTGAGCGTCGTTGTCCGGATTTGCGCGCTGAAGCAGACCAACGTGCGGAACGCCCATCTTTGCAGCGAGGGTCTTGGCTTCGTTATCCAGCACAGCGCTCTGGCAGGCCCGCAGAAAATCTTCCATTCGTAAAACCTCAAATTTGTTTCCGTGGCGCCCTGCCATTGCCTGGGCGATTATTTGTTCAGGCAGCTAGCGGTGAACGCCTCAGGCTGCTGTGCGCTTGGGGCGCGCTGGGATCGGGCGAATCTCATTCGCCTCAATGCGCCCATCGTCATAAATGGTGATTTCGATGCTTCTGCCGGCTCGAACCATTTGCGAGATCGCGCTCTGGTTCACGCTGAGAGCAGCAGCGAGCGCGGCTTGAGTGCCGTGCTCTTCTAGGTATTTGCTCAAAGGGATCTTTTTCATGGAATTTCCACGGCTTGATATCTGCCATGGATAGTAGCAGTGCTGCTTTTTATCAGCAACAAAATACTAGCAGGGCTGTTTGCTTGGATATCAGCTCTGCTAATACTCTTGTCCGTATGAAAATACGTCGCCCTCTTACCCCCGAAGAAATCGCCGAGAGCACCAGGCTCAAGGCCATCTACGAACAGCGGAAATCAGCTGCAAAAGCTGCCGGGCGTAGCCTGACGCAGGCGGATGTGGCCGAGGCTTGTGGCTGGTCTGGCCAGAGTGCTTTCAGTCAATACGCAACCGGCAAGGTGCCGCTGAATGTAGAAGCGCTGCTGAAGCTCGCAAAGGCTTTGAATTTCGATGCGAGCGAGGTCAGTTCTCGACTTGTCTCCACCGTCGCCAATGTGCAGCAAGAGCGCATCCAACCTAGTGTCAAATTAGGAAATATCGAGACTTGGGACGACGAAACCCCACTCGATGACGATGAGGTCTACGTCCCCTTCTTACATGAAGTTGAGCTGGCGGCCGGATCTGGCAGATTTGCCATCGAGGAAAACGCAAACTCACGTCTGCGCTTCAACAAGAAGGATTTGCGCCACAACGGCGTTCAGTTCAGCAACGCGAGGTGTGTGAAGGTCGGCGGGAACAGCATGATGCCCGTGCTGCGCGACGGCGCCACGGTCGGCGTGAACGTGGGGAAAAGCTCCCTGAGCGACATCGTGGACGGCGAGATGTACGCCATCAACCACAACGGCCAGCTGCGCGTGAAGCAGGTCTACCGGATCCCGATCGGAATCCGCCTACGCAGCTTCAACCGTGATGAGCACCCGGACGAGGATTACACGTTCCAGCAGATCCAAGAGCAGCAGATCTCAATTCTGGGGCATGTGTTCTGGTGGGCGATGTACTCACGCTGATGGCCGGGACCTCAGGACAAGATGGCGAATGATGCAGAAGCAATAATGATCGGCCGAATTGAGCGGGACGCGGAAAAACTAGGATGACCTCATTCAGAAATCTGAGCTTCTGGGGCAAGGTATGGGCTCTAGTTTGGCTGGCTTTCCTGATGCTGACTGCCAGCGAATCGGGCATTAGCTGGGATGGTGGAGGCTCGTCAGGCCGCAAGAGAGTTTTCAGTACTGGCTTTGTCGTGCTGTGCGTTTGTGTTGCCGTGGTGGAGCTGGTACTGCTCAACCATTTCTATGGCGTGCGAACTAGTTGATGGCAAGGCATTGAAGAATAGCCCGGCGTAGTGCCGGGCTTCTTGTTTCCGACCTCCTACGTTCCGCCCTCAAGCCCTTCAGTCGCTTGGGCAAATTTCACTCCCGCCTTCCGCACAAGCTGACGCCACTCACCAGCGGTTATTAAACCTTCCTGCTCCATAGTATCTGCCAGCTTCAAAAGTTCGTCGTACTGCTCCTCGGCATCCATCCGGATTTCTGGCTCTTCGAGTAATTTTCTCCAAGCTGACAAGGCTTGCGTTTTCCGGTCGTCGTTCATGGCGCGTACCTGGTGTGTGTGCACCGGTAGAGATCCACAATAGCGCGGCCGTTCATTGGCGGCGACTGACGGCGCGGCAGATGGTGGCGCTCAGCCATGAATGCTAGAGTTCTCCCACTTTTCCAGGGAGGTCGATGATGAAAATTTTGGGGTTAGCCATTTGGTTAATTGTTTGCCTAGTCAGCTTATTAGTTGGTCGTGGCTACGGCGATTTTGCAGTTCTCGCACGAATTGTGCTTATCCCGAGCGCGGTAGCTCTGTACTTCTATCCGGCGATCTGTGCGCTTGGCGAACATCCCAAGGCTACCCCCATCTTCGCTCTGAACCTCTTGGCCGGATGGACGTTTATTGGTTGGCTTGCTGCGTTCATATGGGCTCTAAGCAGGCCCACACCCATCGAGTTCGCAAGAGCAAGTGGTTTTCCGGAATCGACGCCTCGGGAACCAGAACGCAAGCGCGAAATGAAAGACTGCCCTTTCTGTGCTGAAACCATCAAGGCCGCCGCCAAGAAGTGCAGGTACTGCGGTTCTGATTTGGAACAGCAAGCCGTGTAAGTGCAACAGCACCCTAGGAAGCCCGCCACGAGCGGGCTTTTTTACGCCTGCAGGAATTATTATTAGCAGAGCTATTTACTTTAAATAGCAGCGCTGCTACTTTTATTCGCAAGCCAGACAACGCCGGCCCAGCAGCGAAAGCCGCGTCGCTCTTTAACAACCCGCGCCATAAACGATGACCCGGCTCACGCTGGGAGGTCAGCCCCGGCCACACCTGTGGGGCGAGATGAAGTCAGGTGAAAAAATCGCGCTGCCACTACTGGCGACCGGCGATCCGATAGCCCCGAAAGGCTACCAACGCGCAGAACTGCGACGGCGGACGAGGTGTTGACCGAACTGGCGAATGACCCGGTAGGAGGCGCGAGCAATTCCCATAGATTTACTGATGCCGCTTTTCTGGAGCGGCATCAATCCATAGCGCAGAGCACTCCTTGCCCTAAATCTCAGATGAAGGGGACAGTCAGGGAGCGCTCTGCGGTATGGATTGAACAATCGCCGAAGTAGAAAAAATGAATTAGCAACTTGCCCGCTCGGTCAAGAATTATGAACGCAGTAAATCTGACGAGGTGACAGCAATGACTATCCAAGCAGAGACACTCGTGCAACTGACCGAGGCGCTCCAGCAGCGCGGAATGAATCTGGTCTCAGATGTCCACTTTACCCGCGCGCCATACCGGCATAACCACCGCTGGATTTGTACCGTAGAGTGACCATGCTCGTTGCCGGCGGCTTGGAATAATCTCCACCGCCGGCCCCACTGCGCCGCTACACCACTTTCCCTCCATACACCCTCCGACAAATCCCGAATGCACTCCCCTCCGCGCCCAACGGCAACCAGCGGAGCGGATGAGTGCATCCGAGTTTTGTTGGATCAATACCCCGCCACCCTGGAGACGACCATGTCAGCTCTACGCAAGCTCATACCGGAAGACGACTTTCTCGATACGGAGGCTGGTCAGGAATGGCTGGCCGAGTCGGTAGACGATCTGCTGTGCCGGCGCCATATCGAAGCGCCGAATCCGGTGGGGCGAAGCAAGGTTCTGGTCAACGCTGATCACTTGCCGGAAGCGCTGGCGGATCACATGGCCGCGACCCCGGATCCCGATCGGAACATCGAGAAAATCCTGATCGAGTTGGTCCGGCGCGGCGACGGCGGCATCTTGCACACTTGGGCGGTCGAAGCCGTCGGCGGTGATCCGCTGATTGTTCGTGCGCTGGCTGGCGACCTAGTCGCGGTGCATGCCAACGAATACCGCGATGCAAAGCGCGAAAGCGATCGCGTTGAGCAGGAGTGTGGCTTTTGAGCCCGCACATCCTGATAGATCAGGCGCTTGATGGTGTGTCAGTACCAGCCGGCGAAGAAGATATCAGCCTGCTGGTGCAGGGCCTGATCACCCGCCTCTTCACAGATGGCGCGATCACCATCGACGAGTTCAACCACTACTGCAAGCGGCTGCGTGACGTCTGTCAGCAGCGCAAGGAGACGGCATGAGTACGGCACCGGTTAAATCGCTCATTGACGAGCAGATGGAGGACATCGAACACAAGATCGCCCTTCTCGGCTTCGGTCTTCCTTTCAACGAGGTGATCGGTCGCAAGCGCGAGGAGTTGGTTTCGAATCTCCCGCAACGCTTGGCACCGTCCATGAAGGGCAAACGGATCGCTGTGAAGGTTCGGCCGTGACCGGACGCCAGCTGGCCCGCCGCATTCTGATCCGGCGCGGATCGTTCTCCGCCATTGGCGTTTTCACCTTCCTGATGCTGCTCAGCGCCCTCGCAGATCGCATCACTCAATAAACCAAGCATTCAATCGCTGCGCCCAGCGCGGCAAGGAACAGTCATGTCCGCTCAAAGTGTGTCGCCGGTGGCGCACGACCGAAACCTCCACGTTCTTCCGCACGCCGCAACCAGCACCAGCGCTTTGGTGTTGGACGGCGACAGCCTGGACAAGATGATGCGCCTGGCCGAAGTCATGGCCACCGGCCGCGCCACGCTGCCGAAGCACTTCAACGGTAACCCTGCCGATTGTCTGGCGGTCGTCATGCAATCGATGCAGTGGAAGATGAACCCGTTCGCCGTCGCGCAGAAAACACACCTGGTCAACGGCGTGCTGGGCTACGAGGCGCAACTGGTGAATGCGGTGATCACCACCTGCGCACCGGTGCTGGATCGATTGCACTACGAGTGGTTCGGCGCGTGGGAAAAGGTGATCGGCAAATTCACCATCAAGAACGGCGACAAAGGCGAGTACCGCGTTCCGGGCTGGAAGCTTGAGGACGAGGAAGGCCTGGGCGTAAAGGTCTGGGCGACCTTCCGGGGTGAAGACGAGCCGCGAGTCCTTGAGCTGCTGCTAGCCCAGGCTCGCACCCGCAACAGCACCCTTTGGGCTGATGACCCTCGCCAGCAACTGGCGTACCTCGCCACCAAGCGCTGGTCGCGCCTCTACTGCCCGGACGTGATCCTCGGCGTGTATAGCCCGGACGAGTTGGAAGAAACCGCGCCGACCATTCGCGACGTATCACCGGCGCGTAGCGCGGCACCAGCTGAACTTCCGCCCTACCCCGACGAGAAGCTCGCGGAAAACCTGCCCAAATGGCAAACCGCGGTCGACGCCGGCCGCTCCGCCCCTGATCACCTGATCGCAACCGTTAGCAGCAAATTCACCTTGAGCGAAGAGCAGATCGCCAAGATCAAAGCGCTCGCGCCGATTGAAGGAGACCACGAATGAAAATCCACAATGTTGCTCAGGGCTCCCAAGCCTGGCATGCGCTCCGCGCTAACTACTTCACTGCTTCAGAAGCGCCGGCAATGATGGGCGCATCGAAACAGATGAAGCGCACCGAACTGCTGCACGCGAAGAAGACCGGTCTCGACCGCGACGTATCGTGGTGGGTGCAGAAAAACCTGTTCGATAAAGGCCACGAAGCGGAAGCTCTGGCCCGCCCCATACTCGAGGCGCGTATCGGCGAGGATCTGTTTCCGGTGGTCGGCACCGAAGGTGATCTGCTCGCATCCCTCGATGGCTGCACGATCCTTGGCGACGTGCTTTTCGAACACAAGATGTGGAATGAGCAGCTCGCTGCTGACGTTCGCGCCGGTAGCCTCGATCCGCACTACTACTGGCAGCTCGAACAGCAGCTGCTGGTCAGCGGCGCAGAGAAAGTGATTTTCGTCTGCTCAGACGGCACCGAGGAAAACTTTGTGTCGATGGAATACGCGCCTGTGCCGGGCCGCGCCGCAACGCTCGTCGCAGGTTGGAAACAGTTCCAGGCGGATCTGCTGGATTTCACTCCGGCCGAGGTGGTACCGGAAGCCGTCGGCAAAACCCCGGAGTCATTGCCAGCGCTTCGCATCGAAGTGACCGGCATGGTGACGGCGAGCAACCTTGAGCAGTTCAAGGCTCACTCGCTCGCTGTCTTTGGCTCGATCAACACCGAGCTGGAAACGGATCAGCACTTTGCCGACGCCGAGAAAGCGGTCAAGTGGTGCGGCGATGTCGAAGAGCGCCTGGAAGCTGCCAAGCAGCACGCCCTGAGCCAAACCGAAAGCATTGACGCACTGTTCCGCACCATCGACGAGATCAGCGCCGAAGCCCGTGCCAAGCGCCTGATGCTCGACAAGCTGGTGAAGGCCCGCAAGCTAAGCATCCGTGAAGACATCGTCATGGATGCAGCGAAAGCGCTGCAGGCCCACATAGACCAGATCAACGCTTCACTGAGCGGCAAGGCGCGAATGCCGGCGGTGCCTGCGGATTTCGCCGGAGCCATCAAGGGCAAGAAAACAATCAGCAGCCTGCGTGACTCTGCCGACTCCGAACTGGCCAGGGCGAAGGTATCCGCCAGCCAGATCGGTGACGGCATCCGGAGTAACTTGGCCAGCCTGGACGAGCTTGCCGCTGACTACCTCTTCCTGTTCAACGACGTTCAGCAGCTGGTGTTGAAAGCGAACGACGACCTGGTCGCGCTGGTCAAGGTGCGGATCTCGGAACACCAGAAAGCCGAGGAGCAGAAAGCCGAAGCCCAGCGCGAGCAGATCCGCCAGCAGGAGTTGAAGCGAATCGAGGAAGAGGCAAAGGCCAAGGCGCCGGTCGAACAGGCTCCAGTTGCCGGCCCGGCACCGATGAAAGCTGCGGCGCCGGTTCAGCCTGCCTCGAAACCATCGACTGCAACCGCGACGCCGGTGAACCTGCAGGCTGAAGTGTTCGATCTGGAAGCGTTGATCCATGCCGTCGCCGGCGGTCACGCTCCGATTTCGGTGCTGACCGTGGATTGGGAAAAGCTTGATGCTCTGGTGGCCGCTCAGGGCGCCAAGTTCAGCATGGCTGGCGTGAAGCTGGTCAAGGTGGCCGCATGATCAGCAACCACCTCAACGAAGTCGAACAGCGGCGCCAGGACGCCAGCGAGCTCTCCGAGCAAATCGCCCAATTCCTGGCGGCCGGCGGAAAGATCGATGTGCCAAAACCTGCCCCGATCAAGTTCACCAGCACCTCTGAGCGAAAGCATCCGCCAAGCTTTCATCGATCGAAGGTGAAGGACGAAACGACTGCACGCGTTGCGCGGATCCGCGAAATGGCCAAGACGCTAACCCGAAACGAGATCTGCAAGCGGGAGGAAATCGCCCTGGCCACGCTGAAGGCGATCGCCTCGAAGCACGGCATCAAGTTCCAGGTGCGGCAAAAGATCGGCACTGTGCCGAACAAAGCCACGCCTGAACTTGAGGCTCGACTGGTCGTACAGATCAAGGATTGCATTGCCGGAGGCATGAACCGAAGCCAGTGCTGCAAGGCTCTAGCGATCAGTTACAACATGCTCGACCGGATCGTCCGGGATCACAAGATCGACTTTCCAAAGCTGAAGTCCGCATTTCGATGAAACGAACCACCAACCGAGCGGCCACGCGCCGCCGACAGACCTGGCTGGACTTGCCGGCCAGCGGAATTGAAGAGGTAGGCCATGGCCAAGAGCAATGCGCAATCGCAGAAGGACAAGCGCGCCAAGGAGAAGGCGCTGCTCGAGCGAATTGGCGCCGAGAAGCGATCGCTGATTGTTTCGAAGGCGCTTGATGATGCGCTTCAGATCCTCGGCGAGCGTCACGACTTTGAGGAATGGCAGGAGACGGTTTCGACGCTGATCATCAATCTGGCAGCCGCTCCAGCCGAAGAGTCTGCTCGCTTCGCCAGCATGTCGCGACCGGAAATCGTAGTTAAGGAAAAGTGGTCGCGGCAGCTTGAGGCGTTCGCCGCGACAGGTGTAGAGCAGTGACCACCCTTTCAGAAAAGGTCATCAGGCGCAGGGCCATCGAAAACTGAACGAGCCTTTTGTATCTCCCTCAGCTGTATGGCATAGGGAACGAAGCCTTTCAGCTGTGAATTCAAATCAGCATAAGAGATCGCTTTTTTTGATTCGAAGACTCGTATCAAATTCTTGACTTCATAATCAGTTTCATCAAAATTGTTCCAAATGATCAAGGCCGCAATTGCAACCTTCACATCGTCTATATCAGGAACATCCTTCGCCTCCATATCCATAGAATCTCGAAGAAATCGGCTCAGCAGCTCAATTGCGTCATCCGCATCTTTTGATGTCACGTCATCCACTGGAATTGCCTCGTTCTGACCTATGGTTGTAATACCTCAACCCAAACCAAATTGCCACCATCGGTCACGGAGGGCGGGGCTTGGCAATAGAAGATGTTAAAAGCAAATGTATTCGAGTTAAGGCCTCCAATGAGGAGGCCATATAAATCATTCCTCACAAGGAACTGGAGCAATGATTAGTGAGGTGTTGCTTTCAGATCCCTTTCTCAATCGAACCTCCAGGGTGTCTTCCTCAGTCGATAGCAGATGCGGCTGCGCGAGAGGACGAAGAGCATCAATCACATCCAACACCGCGAAATCTCGACGCTCTTCAAGGAATCGGCAAACTTGCCGGTCAGCCGGGCGAGGCAAGCTCACCTCTTTCGGCACCTTCGCATCAGCATGAATGAACTGCTGGACGATCTGCCAGCCTTGATAAAAAATCTCCATAAACGAAGCGTCATATGGAACGGGCGTGACGATCAGATTACGACTCTCATCTTTGGAGATTGCATCACTTTTGCCTTGGCGCGATGGGACGATTGCGAGTCGCAAGCCTCTCGCGCCTTCGAGGTGACGGGGATTGATTTTAACAGTTGTACCAACCCACTGATCAGGCTCTGGCCGTCCAACAAAAAGATCCGCCTTCCACAAACCACTGATTGACTCTGGAAGGTTGTCACGTACGGCACGCTTTCTGAATGCCGCTGCTACGGAATCAATGTGTTTTTTCAGTTTGACTGGCTGCCCTTTGCTTCCAGAAAGAAGTCTTGAATCATTAGTCAGCGTATCGCGAGCTGTCTGAATTAACTGAACAGCGCCTGATTTTTCCGCACCGAATAGAATTGAACTAGGGTCTCCACCCTTGATCCGACAATGCTGACTAAGTGCGCTATCAATACGATCCAATATGACCTGGTGACCAGATGCGATTGCATCATGGACCGCATACTCAAAACAGATTCCACAGTCTCCGTCACCTTGGCGGTAAACCCGGGGTAACTGCCTAACTTTAAGCCCCGCAAGACCTCCTGCATCCCCTACGGCTTCATCCTTGAGCGCATAAACCACGCCTTGGAGGATAGGAATGACTACGGCTACTAGCGCTTGTACCTCATCTGCCACTTCGTTGCGCTGAATCTCTTTACGTAGGTCCATTTCCAATCCTTTGTATTGATGTCAAAACAATGCTACACGCGCGTCGTTTTCAGCGCATCCGCATTTTTTCCCTTTCACTCCTTGAATTACGCAATCCGGCGAGGCCCCCTTATGTCCGCTCAACAGATCGACGAAAAGAAACTCGAGCGCGCGATCCGCAAAATCAAGCACTGCATGGCACTTGCTCAGAGCTCCAACGAGAACGAAGCGGCGACCGCGCTTCGGCAGGCACAGGCACTGATGCGCGAGTACCGGCTGACCGATATGGATGTGAAGCTGAGCGACGTAGGCGAGGTCGAGTCAGACCTGCACCGCGCCAAGCGCCGGCCAGCATGGGATCAGCAGCTGAGCATCGCTGTAGCGGGTGCATTCAACTGCACGACCCTGCGCCGCAGGAAGTGGAGCTCTGCCAAAGG
>Ga0182006_1002413_pt1 | contig 10220 bp, 7 predicted proteins | sample Sormic07211104_1_FD_123022 | JGI IMG/M metagenome (GOLD analysis project Ga0182006, IMG submission 123022) | Rhizosphere microbial communities from Sorghum bicolor, Mead, Nebraska, USA - 072115-104_1 MetaG | ecosystem: Host-associated > Plants > Roots > Rhizosphere | place: USA: Nebraska...
CTCGGTCACGCCGTTGCGCGCGGCCAGCGTGGTGGTGAGGCGGTGGTACGCATGCTTGATGCGCGAGCCCACCAGTTCGCCCAGCACCACTGTCATCGCGACCGGGCTGAAGACGAAGGTCGCGCTGGAGATCGTGGCGGTCGCGAAGGTCCACTTCACCTGCGTGCGGTCGAGCACCTTGAACGGATTCGGGAAATAGCCCGTCCAGCCCTTCACGTCCGGCGCGAGCGAGAAGGTGCGGACCTTGTCGCGCTTCATGCGGGCACGCGCGGCGGGCGAGATCACCGAGAACAGGTCGGCCACCAGCGGCCCGATGGCGATGCCCAGGAAGTAGCTGATGCTGAGCTTCACGCCGTACTTGCCGGTGAGCGCCTGCAGCGCCACGATCACCATCACGAACGGAACCAGCGTCGCCACCGAGGCCCAGCGCCCGCTGGAGAAATACGCGATCGCCGCCGCCGCCGCCACGAAGATCCACGGCGCCGCCTTGGTGATGGCCGCGCCGTAGGGCGCCAGCAGCACCGCGAACAGCACGGCCAGCGGCACCGCGATGAAGGTCGCGATGATCGCGCCCGACACCATCTTGCGCAGCGCGATGTGCGGCACGCCCAGGTTGCGCAGCACGTTGGCGTCCTGCAGCAGCGGCGTGGCCATGGTGTCGCCCGGAATGCCGAGCAGCGCCGTGGGCACCGCATGCGTCATGTGCTTGGCCACGGCCGCCGCGAGGAAGAAGGTGAACACGCCTTCGGGCGGCACGCCGAGCAGCACCACCAGCAGGGTGAGCGGCGCGAGCGTGGTGGTTTCGTCGGTGCCCGAGACGAGGCCGATGGCCGCGAACACGATGGCGCCCACCAGGCCCATGCCGGTGGCGACGAGGATCTGGTTCAGGAGTGCGGCGTCGATCACGGTGCGGCCCCCTCGGCGTTGCGAGCGCGGGGCTTGTACGACGCGAACAGGTCGTAGATCTCCAGCTCCTTCATCTCGCGCACCACGGACGGCGGCAGCTCATCCATCGAGCCCAGGTCGCCGTGCTCGCCGGCCAGTTCGGCCAGCACTTCCTCGCGCCAGCGCGGATCGGCTTCGGTGCCTTCCACCACTTCGCGCTTCGGCGTGAAGAGTTTCGCGCAGATCAGGCCCGACACCACGCAGCCGCCGAGGCCGGCGAGCATGGCGTAGGCGCGTGCCAGCTCGGGTGTGCTCACGGCGCTCGCGAGCACGCGGCTGGCCACGAGATAACCCGCGAGGCTCACCGCGACGCCGATGACGATCGACCATCCGAGATGGCCCAGGTCGGCCGTGTCGCCCCATATCTCCACCAGCCGCCATCTGGCGCGCGTTGCACTGTCTGCGTTCATTTTTCGTGTGTCTCCGTCTGTGGTCATGTGACGACCATTCCCATGGCCGCCGCGGTATCGGCCGCGGTCCGTTGTGCGGGGCTCTCCCGCCTTCTGCCTACTTCTTGCGCAGCGCTTCGAGCAGCGCCACGGCGCGGTCGGTGCGCACGTCGTGCTCTGCGGCCATCTGCCTGGCGATGCTGTCGATCTCGTCGCCGGTGGCACCCGCGACCAGCGCGATGTTGCGGGCATGCAGCGCCATGTGGCCGCGCTGGATGCCTTCGGTGGCCAGCGCGCGCAAGGCGCCGAGGTTCTGCGCGAGGCCCACGGCCACCGCGACTTCGCCGAGTTCCTGCGCGGACTTCACGTCGAGGATCTTGAGTGCGAGCCTTGCGAGCGGGTGCGTCTTGGTGGCACCGCCGACCAGGCCCACCGGCATCGGCATCTCGATGGTGCCGACCAGCGCGCCCGTCGTGTCCTTCTCCCACGTGGTGAGCGATGTGTAGCGCCCGCTGCGGCATGCATAGGCATGCGCGCCGGCCTCCACCGCGCGCCAGTCGTTGCCGGTCGCGACGATCACCGGATCGACGCCGTTCATGATGCCCTTGTTGTGCGTTGCCGCGCGGTAGGGGTCGATGGCTGCGAAGGTGTAGGCGTCGATCACGCCCTCGACCACTTCCTCGCCGCTGCGCTCGCGCGTGGCCAGCACCGCGGGGGCGAGCCGCACGCGCGCACGTGCCAGCCGCAGGTCCGCCAGGTTCGACAGGATACGCAGGCGCACCGTGCCGCCCGTGAGCTTCTCGACCAGCGGCGAGACCGCCTCGGCCATCGTATTGACGGTATTCGCGCCCATCGCGTCGCGCACGTCGACGACGAGGTGCATCACCACCATCGCGCCGCGTGGCGTGTCGCCGAACACATGCACCTCGATGTCGCGGCAACCGCCGCCCAGGCCGATCAGCACCTTGTCGCGGCTGTTTGCCACGGCGAGGATCTGGTCGCGTGCACGCAGCAGCGCGAGTCGCGCGCCATGCGGGTCGGTGATGCCGATTACCTGCACCTGCGCGCGCATCAGCGGCCCGGTGCTCGAGGCCTCGAAGCCGCCGCCTTCGCGGGCCAGCTTGGCCATGAAGGACGCGGCCGCCACCACCGAGGGCTCTTCGACAGCCATCGGCACGAGGTAGTCGCGCCCGTTCACGGTGAAGTTGCCGGCGACGCCCAGCGGAAGCTCGAAGGTGCCGACCACGTTCTCGACCATGCCGTTGGCGCGGTCCACGCCCAGGGCGCCGGGTTGGGCGAGCAGCGCCGCCTCGTCGTCGGTGAACGAAGCGGCCTGCGCGATGTGGGCCAGGCGCTGTGCGGGGGTGAGCGCGCGGAAGTTGGGAATGCGGGAATCGGCGACCATCGTTGCTTGTCTCTTCGGAAGATGAATTCGGGAGCAGGCAATTTAGGCCGGCTGTACCGCAGGCGGAAGGCACAGTTTGGCGGGACAGTGCGGACAGTGGTTCGCCGCGGGGGCTCGCTGTGTCACAGTCGCAGTCCATGACCACGATCGCCGATTCGCTTGCCGAAACCCTCGCGCGCCAGATCGCGAGCGGCGCCTACAAGGCCGGCGACAAGCTGCCGTCGCTGCGCGAGCTCGCGCAGCTGCACGGCTACGCCAAGAACACCGTGGTGGCCGCGTTCGAGCTGCTGGTGTCGCGCGGGCTTGTCGAGCCGCGGCGCGGTTCGGGCTATTTCGTGCTCGCGCAGCCGACTCCCAAGCCCGTCGAGGAAGACGCGGGCAGCCTCGGCCGCGCCATGGACATCGTGTGGCTCATGCGCGAGCAGCTCAAGACGCAGCCCGACGCAGTGGCCGTGGGCGACGGCTTTCCTCCGGTCGAATGGCTGGCCGACGTGCGGCTCGACAAGTACCACCCCAAGGTGGTCCGCACCGGGCTCGGCGCGCTGTTCCGCTATGGCAGCCGCTTCGGCTATGCGCCGCTGCGCGACCACCTCGTGCGCAAGCTGGCCGACTTCGGCATCGGCGCCGAGCCGCGGCAGATCGTGCTCACGCACGGCGCCAACGAGGCGATGGACATCGTCATCCGCTATTTCGTGCCGCCGGGCGGCAAGGTGCTCGTGGACGATCCGGGCTACTACCCGCTGTTCGGAAAGCTCAAACTCGCGGGTGCGCAGATGCTGGCCGTGCCGCGGCTGGCCGACGGGCCCGATCTCGACGTGCTGGAGCGGCTGCTGATCGCCGAGCGGCCGCGCCTCTTCTTCACGCAGTCGCTCGCGCACAACCCCACGGGCTCCGACATCTCTCCGGCCAAGGCCTTCCGCGTGCTGCAGCTCGCGCAGAAATACGACCTGCTGATCGTCGAGAACGACCCGCTGGCCGACTTCAAGCCCACGGCCTTGCCGCGGCTCTCGGCGCTCGACCAGCTGGAGCGCACCATCTACATCGGCAGCTTCTCGAAGTCGTTCTCGGCCGCGCTGCGCGTGGGCTTCATCGCCTGCGGGGCCGACCTGGCGAGCGACCTTGCGGACCTGAAGGCGCTGATCCACGTGAGCAGCTCGGAGTACAGCGAGCGCACGGTCGACGTGATCCTGAGCGAAGGCCACTACCAGCGGCACCTGAACCGCTTGCAGAATCGGCTCGGCGAGGCCACGCGCAAGGCGTTGCAATTGTTCGATTCGGTCGATGCGGAGGTCTTTGCGCGCACCCCGCAGTCGCTCTATGTCTGGGCCGCGCTTCCCGGCGTGGCCGACTCGCTGGTGCTCGCGAAGAAACTGCTGCCGCGCAAGATCGTGATGGCGCCGGGCCGCATCTTCAGCACCGATTCGACGCAGGTCTCGCGCTGGTCGCGCTTCAACGTCGGTGCCATGGCCGACCCGCGTTTCGCGAAGGCGCTGCGCACCGCGCTGAAGGGCCTCATTCCAGTTCGTTGAACTGGATCGCCCCTTCCTTCATGACCAGCGGAATGCGCTCGCCCTGCCCGAGCAGGCAGGACACATCGCGCAGCGGGTTGCCTTCGACCACCAGGATGTCGGCCAATGCGCCCGGCACCAGCCGGCCCAGGCGGCCGGGCATGCCCAGCACCTCGGCGCCGACCACGGTGGCGCTGGCCACGGCCTCGGCCGGCGAGAGCACCTCGGCGCGCAGGCGGAATTCGTCGCTCTGCAGCCGCTGCGATTCGCCCAGCAGGTCGGAGCCGAAGCCCATCTTCACGCCCGCCGCCTTGTAGATCTCGAGCGAGCGCAGGCCGGCCTCGCGCACGTCGGCCACCTTGGCCACGCTTTCCTTCGGCAGGCCGAAGCGCTCGCCCTCGTTGGCCAGCGCGTCGTAGGTGACCAGCGTCGGCACCACGTAGGCACCGCTCTGCGCCATCAGCGCCGCCGTGGGCGCATCGACGAGGTTGCCGTGCTCGATGGTGCGCACGCCGCAGCGCACGGCCCGCGCAATGGCCGCCGCGGTATAGGCGTGTGCCAGCACATAGGTGCCGCGTGCCTCGGCCTCCTGCACGATGGCGTGGATCTCGTCCTCGCTGTAGCCGAAGGCACCCACCGGGTCGGTCGGCGAGGCCACGCCGCCGGAGGCCATGATCTTGATCTGGTCCGCGCCCATCTGCAGTTCCTCGCGCACGGCCCTGCGCACTGCGTCGACGCCATCGACCACGCGTGCCAGCGCGCCGACGCGCACGCAGGTCGGGCAGCTTGCACCAGGGTCGAGAAAATCGGAGCGCGCGCGCATGTCGCCGTGCCCGCCGGTCTGGCTCAGTGCGCGTCCCGAGACGAACAGGCGCGGCCCCTGGGCCAGGCCGGCCTCGACGGCCTGCTTGAAGGCAAACCCCGCGCCGCCTGCATCGCGCACCGTGGTGAACCCGCGGCGCAGCATGCCGCGCAGCATCGGTACGCTGCGCAGCGTGATGAGCACGTTCGGCATGTGCACCTGCCGCGCAAGGTTGAGTTCCACCGCGATCACATGCACGTGCAAGTCGATCAGGCCAGGCATCAGCGTCTTGCCCTTCACGTCGATGACCCGCGCGGCCTCGCTGTGCAGCGGCTTGTCGGAAACTTCGCGCACCACGCCTTGCTCGACCAGCAGGTCGTGGCCTTCCAGCAGCTCGCCGCGCAGCGGGTCGAGCAGGTTCGCGTTCCTGAAAAGTACCGTGTGGGTCGTCATGTCTGGAACTCCTTCGCCTGTTGTGCCATTACGGCCGGTACCGCCAGCTGCGCGAACACGCGCGCGAGCTCGACATGGCCGGTGCCGTACCAGTTTTCCTCGTGCAGCATGTTGAGCGTGCCCAGCGTCTCGCCGCGCCAGCGCAGCGGGATGTTCAGCACGCTGCGGCAGCCCAGCGACACGATGAGCTCGTGGTCGTAGAACACGTCGCGCAGGTCGTCGGCATTGCGGCCGATGTAGGGCAGGCCGCGTTGCATCACCTGCTGCATCCAGGGCGAATCGGTGATCGGCTTGCGCCCGCCCACGGGGTAGGCCTCGCGCATGTTGGTGTAGACGCGCTCGGACTCGCGCGCTGCGCGGTGGTGCACGAGGATGGTGAAGAGCCGGTGGCCGATGGTCGCGGCCACCGCCTTGTCGATTGCGCCGAAGGTGGCTTGCGGCTGGGCGGTGTCGGCATGGGCGAGCGCCACGGCCGAGAAGGAATCTTCGAGAGAGCTGGGCTGCATGGATGTCGGAAGTCAGGAAAGTTCGCTGGCCGCAATGTCCTCGAGCGAGCGGCCGCGCGTGGGAATACCCATGAACGTGACAGCCGCTGCGCCGAGCAGCAGCACCGCCGTCGTCATGCCGAACACGCCCGCGAAACCGGCGGTCGGGTAGATGAAGCCGACCAGGATCGGCGCGGTGATGCCGCCGATGCGGCCGATGGCCGATGCCAGGCCGGAGCCGGTCGCCCGCACCTGGGTGGGAAACACCTCGGGCGTGTAGGCGTAGACGCCGGCATAGGTGCCGTTCATGAAGAAGGACAGCAGCACGCCCGCGGCCATGATCTGCGCATCGCTGTGCGTGAAGGCCAGGCCCAGCGCGCAAAGCCCGCCCAGCAGCATGTAGCTCACGATGGTGGCCTGGCGGCCGATGCGCTCGTTGAGCCACGCGGCCGAAAAGTAGCCGGGGATCTGCGCGATGTACATCACCAGCGAGTAGCCGAAGCTCTTGGTGATCGTCATGCCGTTCTGGATCAGAAGGCTCGGGATCCAGGTGAAGAACGAGTAGTAGCTGAAGGTGATCGACAGCCACATCAGCCAGGTCATGGTGCTGATGCGAATGAGCTTGCTGGACACCAGCGTTGCGTAGTTCTTCAGCAGCTTGCCGCGGCTGGTGCTGGGCGGCGGTGCGGCCACGTCCTGGGCATTGAGCGCGGGCAGCGCGCGGCCGCCCTGCACATGGTCGGCCTCCATCGCATCCATGATTGCGTCGGCCTCGGCCTGCCGCCCCTGGCTCTCGAGCCAGCGCGGCGACTCGGGCAATGCCCGGCGCCACCACAGCAGCAGCACCACGGGCAGCGCCGTGATGAAGATGACGATGCGCCAGCCCTGCGGATGCGCCGGCACGATGAAGTAGCCCAGCAGCGCCGCGGCCACGAAGCCGAACGAGAAGAAGCCCGCCAGCGCCCCCGTGAAGGTGCCGCGGTAGCGGCGCGCCACGAACTCCGACAGGTAGGGCGCGATGATCGCGCTCTCGGCCCCGGCGCCGAAGCCCGCCACGATGCGCAGCGCGAGAAAGATCGTCCAGTCGTTGACCATGCCGCTGAAGAGCGAGGCCACGCAGTAGATCGCCAGCGCCGACATCATCACCTTGCGCCGCCCGATCAGGTCGCCGCAGGCGCCGGCCGCCAGCGCACCGAAGAAGAAGCCGATGAAGTTCGCGCTGGCCAGCACGCCGATCTGCACGCTGCTCAGGCCCCAGTCGGTGCGCAGCACCGGCAGCACGAAGGCGATGACCGCGGCATCCATCGCATCGAAGGTGTAGCCGAGGCCTCCCATCATGAGCAGCCGGCGGTGAAAGCCGGAGAAGGGCAGGCGCTCGATGCGAGCCGACAGCATGGTCATGTGGTTTCCCTCGACGACGGTTCAAGAACGCGGCATGGACGACGCGCCCGATCGTAGGATCGACGGGATATAACGGCAAATTTATACTGGCAATTGTGTTTATAGATCGCGTGAATGAACAGATGACCGAATGAACTACCGCTCCGCCGATCTCAACCTGCTGAAGGTGTTCGAGGCCCTCATGACCGAAGGCAACGTCACGCGCGCGGCCCGCAAGCTGTCGCTCACCCAGCCCACAGTCAGCAATGCGCTGCGCCGCCTGCGCGAGACCTTCGACGATCCGCTCTTCGTGCGCAGCGGCGCGGGCGTCAACCCCACGCGGCGCGCCATCGACCTGTGGGAGCCGCTCTCGCAGTCGCTGCATGCGATCCGCGCCACGCTGGACGTGGAGCGCTTCGATGCATTGCGCAGCACCGCCAGCCTCAGCATCGCGATGTCGGACTATGTGTCGAGCATCGTGGTGCCCCGGCTGGCAGCCAGGCTGAGCAAGGCCGCGCCGTCGATGCAGATCCACGCCATACCCAACACGCTGGTCGACTTCGACAAGGTGCTGGCGGACAACAAGGCCGACTTCGCGATCAGCGTCTACAACGAGGAAGTGCAGCGGCCCGCGTTCCTCAAGTCGAGGGCGCTGTGGTCGCCCGACTTCGTCTGCGTGCTGCGCACCGGACATCCGCTGGCACGCGCGGACAAGATCCCGCTGAAGAAATTCCTGGCCGCGCGCCATGTCGACGTGAGCCTGGTCGGCAAGACCATGCCGACCTACGACCTCTTCCTGCACAGCCGCGGATTGCAGCGCAACCTGGTCGCCACGGTGAACCACTACCACGCCGCCTTCGAGGCGGTGCGCCGCTCCGACCTGGTCGCGGTGCTGCCGTGGTCCGAGCGCTTCGAGCCCGCGCGCCTGGCCGGCCTGCGCCGGATGCCCGTGCCGCTCGATGCGCCGCCGCGCATCATCGAACTGTTCTGGCACCAGCGGCACGAAACCTCGGCCTTGCACCAGTGGCTCAAGAACATGCTGCTGGCGCTGTTTGAGCAGCCTTCCTGAATGAAGCAGTGAAAGCGGCGGAGCCGGTCAGTCGCGCAGCCGGATCACCTGCAGGTCGTGGTCCGCGCCGGCATGCAGCCGCGCCACCTCGGCCGCGCGCCGCGTGAGCACCGCGCGCTGGTTGATGTAGCCCTTGTCGGTGATCTCGCCCGCGTCGAGGCTCGGCGGCTCGGCGAGCAGCAGCGCGCGCGTGGGGCACTGCGAGGAGCCCCCGCCTTCGCTGCGCAGCGTGCGCAGCACTTCGGCGATGCGTGCTTGCAGCGCCTGCGGCGCGAGCGAGGCGGCCTGCGGGCTCGCGAACACCAGCATGCCGATCTCGTCGCGGTCATGGCCGGTGAGCACCACGTCCTGCACATGCGGCGCCAGCATCGAGACCAGCTTCACGCGCAGCGTGCCCACCGAGACCCAGGTGCCGCTCGAGAGCTTGAAGTCCTCGGCCACGCGGCCGTTGAAGATCACGCCCTGCGAGGGCTCGGCGGGGTTCGCAAGAAAGCCGGCATCGCCGATGCGGTAGTAGCCCTCATCGTCGAAGGCTTCGGCCGTTTCGCGCGGCGCATGGCGGTAGCCCGGGAACACCGAGACGCCCTTGACGCGCATCTCGAGCTTCTGGCCGTTGGGCACGAACTTGAGTTCGAGCCCCGGCAGCGGCGCGCCGATGCAGCCCGCGCCATCGAGTTTCCAGTGCGCGGATGTAATGGCCGGCGAAGTCTCCGTGGCGCCCCAGGAAGTGGTGAGCCACAGTGGCCGCTCGGGCCGCACGCGCTGGGCCACGGCTTCGAGCCGTTGCCAGGTGGAGGGCGCGAGCGCCGCGGCCGCATAGAAGGCCAGCCGCAGCCGCGAGAGCACTTCGCGCGCGAGCGCATCGTCGGCTTCGAGAAAAGGCAGCAGCATGTCGAAGCCGCGCGGCACGTTGAACAGCAGCGTGGGCTTCACCTCGCGCAGGTTGCGCACGGTCTTCTCGATCAGGCCCGGCGCGGGCCGGCCCTCGTCGATGTAGAGCGCGCCGCCATGGGCGAGCACCATGTGCAGGTTGTGGTTGCCGCCGAAGGTGTGACTCCAGGGCAGCCAGTCGACCAGCACCGGCTTCTCGTATTCGAGGAAGCGCCAGGTCTGCGCCATCATCTGCTGGTTGGCGCAGAGCATGCGGTGCGTGTTGATCACCACCTTGGGCTTGCCGGTGGAGCCCGAGGTCAGCAGGTACTTGGCGTGGGTGTCGGGCAGGATGGCTTCGTAGGCCTGCATCACGGCCGGCGTCTCGCTCGCCTGCAGCAGTTGCGCAAAGGGCAGGGCGCCCGCATGCGCATCGGCGTTGCGGCTGAACACCGCGGGCGCCTCGACGCCGCAGCCCGCGAGCGCGCCGCCGTAGACCTTGGCATCCGAGGCGTAGATCAGCGCCGGCTGCAGCGCCTGCAGCATGCCGTGCAGCCGCGACGGATCCTTGGCCATGCGCGAATACGCGCTCGACAGCGAGCAGGCGGTGCGGCCGATATGCATGGCCGCGAGCATCAGCACCGCGTGGTCGATCGCGTTGTCCGAGAGGATCACGATGGGCTTGTCGGCCGGCAGCTTCAGGTCGAGCAGCGCCTGCGCGACGGCACCCACGGCTTGGCGCAGCGCGCGGTAGTCGAGCTTGCGCCAGCCTTCGCCGCTGTCGTCGCGTTCCGCGAAGGCCAGCGCCTCGGGCGTCTCGCGCGCCCAGCGCTCCAGCCATTCGCCGATGCAGCGCGCATAGGGCTTGAGCGCCATCGGCGAACGCAGCGCGAAGGAGCCGTCGTCGAAGTCGA
>Ga0182006_1002414_pt1 | contig 10211 bp, 10 predicted proteins | sample Sormic07211104_1_FD_123022 | JGI IMG/M metagenome (GOLD analysis project Ga0182006, IMG submission 123022) | Rhizosphere microbial communities from Sorghum bicolor, Mead, Nebraska, USA - 072115-104_1 MetaG | ecosystem: Host-associated > Plants > Roots > Rhizosphere | place: USA: Nebraska...
CCTATGCGATTCCGGCCGGCGCGTCGGACCACCCGCTGGGCGGCCTGGGCTATGCCAACTTCGCCGACGAAGTGGCGATGCAGGAACAGCAGCTGGGCATCTTCTTCGACAACATCGTGGTGGCGACCTGTACCGGTTCCACCCAGGCCGGCATGGTGGTCGGTTTCGCCGCCCAGGAGAAGCGCCGCCGCGTGATCGGCATCGATACCGCCGACGATGAAGCCATGACCCGCCGCGCCGTCACCAAGATCGCCAACGACACCAGCGAACTGATCGCCGCCAAGGGTGGCCAGCGCGTGGTGGTGCGCGATGCCGACATCGAGATCATCCCCGACTACAGTGGCCCGGCCTACGGCCTGCCGAGCGAGCAGACCATCGCCGCCATCCGCACCGCCGCCGAGATGGAAGCCATGCTGACCGATCCGGTGTATGAAGGAAAATCCATCGATGGCTTGATCGACATGGCCAAGAAGGGCCATTTCAAGGGCCAGCGCGTGCTGTATGCCCACCTCGGCGGTGCCCCGGCGCTGAACGCTTATTACAAGGCCTTCGAAGATCCGGAAAACCTGACCAAGCTGGCCCGCGAAGCGCGCTTCAAGGAATAAGCAGGACCGCAACACCAACGGGGCCGCAAGCCACCAGTCCCAATGCCCCGCTCATCAAGCCCGAGCCTGTTCTGCAGGCCGGGCTTGTTCTTTTTCAGGGCCGGCTGTCCGCCAACCAGGTCGGACCCTGCTACAATCAAGACTATGTAAATTTCATTACCTCATGTAGAGTTCTCTACATGAATACTTCTTGCCTCCGCTGGCACCTCCTCATTGCCAGCCTCCCCACCACGGGCGCCACCGCTCGCATGCGGCTTTGGCGGGCCATTCGGGCCCTGGGCTGCGCGCCGCTGCGGGACGGTGCCTACCTGCTTCCCGATCGCCCAGGTCACGCCGACAAGCTGGCGGAACTGGCTGAACAGGCCAATGCCCAGGGAGGCGAGGCCTGGCTGGTGAGTGTGGAGCCGCGCAATGCGGAGGATGAGCAGGCTTTCCGGGGACGCTTTGACCGCTCCGGAGAGCATGGCGAATTCCTGAAGCTGGTGGCTGAAGCCCGCAAAAATCTCGCCTCGCAAGCCCCGGGCGAGATCACGAGAACACTCAAGAAGCTGGCCAAGGAGCGGGGTGCAATCGAGAAGACCGATTTTTTCCCCACGGACGCCAGCCTGGACGCCAGCGCCGCATGGACTGAATTCCAAGAGAAGGCGGAGGCGATCCTGTCGCCAGGCGAACCCCAGCCGCACACCCGGGAGATCGCGGCTCTGCAGGTTCATGACTATCACGGACGCCTCTGGGCCACCCGGCGTCATCTCTGGGTCGACCGCGTCGCCAGCGCATGGCTGATCCGGCGCTTCATCGACCCCGAGGCGCGGTTTCTGTGGCTGGACAGCCCGGCAGACTGTCCGCCCGATGCCCTCGGTTTCGACTTCGACGATGCCACCTTTACCCACGTGGGAGACAAGGTGACATTCGAGGTGCTGGCCGCCAGTTTCCAACTGCCCGCCACCCCGGCCATGCAAAAGCTGTGCGCCCTGGTCCACGCGCTGGATGCGGGCGGCGAAGCGCCGCCGGAAGCGGCCGGATTCGAAGCCATCCTCGCCGGCGCACGCGCCCGGCTGAATGACGATGACGCCTTTCTGGCGGAAGCCGGAACGATACTGGATTCACTGCATGCCCATTACGGCCAGGAGCCCCCATGCCCCCTCTCATCGAAAAGCCGTCCTACTCCCTATGGCAGATGACCCTGTACATGCTGCGCCTGGGGACCTTCGGCTTCGGCGGGCCGGTGGCGCTGGTGGGCTACATGCACCGCGACCTGGTGGAAGAGCGCAAGTGGATCAGTGCAGCGGATTACAAGGAAGGACTCGCACTGGCGCAACTGGCACCCGGCCCCTTGGCGGCCCAGCTCGGGATCTATCTGGGCTATGTGCACTATCGCGTGTGGGGCGCCACGGTCGCTGGTCTGGCGTTCGTGCTGCCCTCCTTCCTGATGGTCGTGGCGCTGGGCTGGGCCTATCGGCATTTCGGCGGTATCGGCTGGATGCAGGCCGTCTTTTACGGCGTGGGGGCGGCAGTGATCGGCATCATCGTCATGAGCGCCAAAAAGCTGACGCAGAAAAGCGTAGGGCGGGACAAGCTGCTCTGGGCCATCTATCTGCTGCAGGTCGCCGTCACCGTCATCACGGAATCCGAAGTCGCCTGGATCTTCCTCGCCGCAGGCATCCTGGTGTGGCTTCTGCGCGCGCCACCCGCGTGGCTCAACAAAGGGGGGCTCAACGGCATCGCGCTCTCCCAGTTGCCCTTTGCGTCAGCGCTCACGACGCTGGACGTGCCGCTGCTGGCGCAGATTGCGGTGTTCTTCGCCAAGGCGGGTGCCTTCGTCTTTGGCTCGGGCCTGGCCATCGTCCCGTTTCTCTACGGCGGCATCGTCACCGAACACCACTGGCTCAACGACAAGCAATTCGTGGATGCCGTGGCGGTAGCCATGATCACGCCGGGCCCGGTGGTCATCACCGTAGGCTTCATCGGCTACCTCATTGCAGACTTGCCAGGAGCCGTTGTCGCTGCGCTGGCCACCTTCCTCCCGTGCTACTTCTTCACGATTCTGCCCGCGCCCTACTTCAAGCAGTATGGAAAGCTGCCTGGGGTGATCGCTTTCGTCGATGGCATTACGGCCGCCGCCATCGGGGCCATCACCGGATCGGTGGTGGTGATCGCCAAGCGATCCATCGTCGATCTCCCGACAGCGCTCATTGCCCTGACGAGCATCGTGCTGCTGTGGCGTTTCAAGAAACTGCAGGAACCCTTCATCATCGCCTTGGCAGCCCTCGCGGGCCTGGTCCTGCATCCCCTCCTGACGCGCTGACGGCGCGGGGCAATCCGGCCACTCAAGCGAGATAATGCCCAACTTTGGCCAGGCCAGTCCGGGATCAGATGGCATTCCGGACTGGCAGGAGCGGCTGGCGGAGCAGGATTGCGTGGCGCTTTTGCTGAAAAATTCACCATGTGCCAAGCTGCTTGATCGGCATCAAAGCCTGCAGAAAGCTTCACGCGTACCTTTCGGACATCCTCACTCGACAGGTAAAACACCGTGAAAAAAATCGTCACCATCACTGCCGCCGTTGCCGCCCTGGCTTCCTCCTTCGCCGCTGCTCCCGTGTTCGCGCAAGAAGCGCAAAGCCCGTGGCTGGTGCGCGTGCGTGCCGTTGATCTGAGCCCGGAAAACAAGTCCGACCAGGTCAACGGCGCCGGCGCCTCGGACCGCATCACCATCAACGAGAAGGTGATTCCGGAACTCGACATCAGCTACTTCTTCACCCCGAACATCGCCGCCGAACTGGTGCTGACCTATCCGCAAAAGCAAGACGTGCGTCTGGACGGCAACAAGATCGGTACCTTCAAGCACCTGCCGCCAACCCTGCTGCTGCAATACCATTTCATGCCTGAAGCAGTCTTCAGCCCCTACGTCGGTGCCGGTATCAACTACACCCGCATCTCCGGCGTGGATCTGGCCAACGGCCTGCAACTGGACAGCAACAGCGTCGGCGGTGCCCTGCAGATCGGTGCCGACTACAAGATCAACAAGAACTGGCTGATCAACTTCGATATCAAGAAGGTGCAGATCTCCAGCGACGTCAAGACCGCTTCCGGCGCCAAGATTTCCAGCGTCAAGATCGACCCGTGGCTGATCGGCGTTGGCGTGGGCTACCGTTTCTAAGGTATTCTTGCCGCACCCAAACGGCGCGATCCGTCATCGATGATGACCGGTCGCGTTGTTTTTTGGGATCCGCGCTAACGTCCCCGCCACCGGTTTTCCGGCCGCCATTTCTTGCAATGCCATCCGCCTTGCAGCGTTAGCTGGAGCAGTCTCTGCGGCATGCTCCGCCCGTCCACCGTTTGATAGCAGGAAGAGGTAATTACGATGTCGACGACTTCGCACACCAATACACCGGTCGCGCCCGGCGCGCCGATGCCCCATCGCAAGATCATCCGCTCCTGGGTGATCCCCATCAGCCAGCGCAGCACGGCCATCGCCCTGGCACTGTCGGTGCTGGATTTCTGCCTGTTCGGTGCCAGCCTGGCGGCCATCGTCTGGGCCCCGTGGCTGCTGGCCAAGATCGCGCTGGGCGTGGTCAATGGCTTCATCATCGGCCGCCTGTTCATCCTCGGCCACGATGCCTGCCACCAGGCTTTCACACCCAGCCGCAAGCTCAATACCTGGCTGGGCCGCCTGTTGTTCATGCCCTCGCTCACGCCCTATAGCCTGTGGGCAGTCGGTCACAATGTGGTGCACCACGGCTACACCAACCTGAAGGGTTTTGATTTCGTCTGGCAGCCGCGCTCGCTGGAAGAATTCCGCGCCCTGCCGCGCTGGCGTCAGCGCCTGGAGCGCATCTACCGCAGCGGCTTCGGTCCCGGCCTGTACTACATGATCGACATGTGGTGGAAGCGCATGTACTTCCCGTCGAAGAAGCAGATGCCCACTCGCCGCGCCGAATTCATGTGGGATGGCGTACTGGTGACCGCCGTCGCCGTCGTCTGGATCGCCGGCCTGGCCTGGGCCGCGCAGGCGACTGAACAATCCTTCTGGACCCTGCTGGTGACCGGCTTTGCGATTCCGCTGCTGTTCTGGAAGGCCATGATCGGCTTCGTGGTGTATGTGCACCATACGCATACCTCGGTGGCCTGGTATGAAGACAAGATCACCTGGGCCGCTGCGCAACCCTTCGTTTCCACTACCGTGCACCTGACCTTTGGCCGCTACTGGGGATCGCTGCTGCATCACATCATGGAACACACCGCGCACCACGTGGACATGAGCGTGCCGCTGTATCGCCTCAAGCAAGCCCAGAAGAAACTGGAAACCATGCTGCCCGGCCGTATCGTGATCCAGCGCTTCTCCTGGCGCTGGTACTTCGACACGGCGCGCCGCTGCAAGCTGTATGACTTCAAGCGCCTGTGCTGGACCGACTATCGTGGCCGTCCGACCAGCACTCCGCTACCGTTGCCGGACATGAGCAAACCTACGGCAGAAGTTTGAACGGGAGCCAAGGCAGCTCCATTCAGGAAGCCACGAAAGTTCTGAAGTTTCAATAACAAGACGGTCGCATGGAAGGGCATTCGCGGGTCCCCGGTAACCCCGCGATACCGCCCACTTTCCCCCATCAAGGCCGCTTCTCTTCCACGTACTGTCAGCCGTCGTCATTGGCCGTCAGTTCTGATGTTTTTAGGTGAAATCCGCCATCACACGGTAAGCCTGCCCGCCCTTTCGGGCGCTTACTTGGACCAAGTTTGATCTGGGACAAGAAATGCCGTCTGATTCGGGAATACTGTGCTGCCTATCACGTTCCGCGCACTTAAAATCGAGTCATTCGATTGCCACAAGTCCGCCGGGAACATCGTATGAACCAGCCTTGCCACTCCACTTCGCTCGCCGCTGCCAACAACGCCGCCGCGCCCCTGACCCAATGCTCGCCGCTGACCGCCGCGCGCGAAGCCGCCGCCAGCTCTGCGCTGCGCAGCTGCACCGCCTGCGGCATGCACCAGCTGTGCCTGCCCATGGGCCTGGATGAATCCGACATGAAACGCCTGGACAAGATCATCGGCCGCCGCAAGGTCGCCCGCGATGACTTCCTGTACCGCATCGGCGACCGCTTCACCGCGCTCTACGCCGTGCGTGTGGGCCATTTCAAGACCTATCAGGAAAACCTCGACGGCGACCGCCAGATCACCGGTTTCCAGATGCCTGGCGAACTGCTGGGCATGGATGCCATCAGCACCGAGCAGCATCAATGCGATGCAGTGGCCCTGCAGGACAGCGAAGTCTGCGAAATCCCGTTTGCGCGCCTGGAACAGCTGTTCGGCCAGATCCCGCATCTGCTGCGCCACTTCCATCGCATGATGAGCCACGAGATCACCAGCGAACAGAACGTCATCATGCTGCTGGGGAACATGCGTGCGGAGCAGCGTTTTGCCGCCTTCCTGGTGAATTTGTCTTCACGCTATGCTGCACGCGGCTATTCCTCGACGCGCTTCCAGCTGCGCATGACGCGCCAGGACGTTGGCAACTACCTGGGCCTGACCATCGAAAGCATCAGCCGCCTGATTTCCAAGTTCCGCAAGCAGGGCCTGCTGGCGGTGGAACAGCGCGATGTGGAAGTGGTAGACCTGGCCGCACTCAAGCGCCTGGCTGCCGGCGTCGATGCCTGCACACCAGCACCGGCTGCAGCAGCTGCAGCGCGGGCAGCCAGCTGAAGGCTTGCAGGCTTGAAACCGGCCGCAGCAGCGGCTTCAAGCCAACCCAAGCCAACCCAAGTCAATTCAGTGTTGATTGATGCGTTCCAGGGCGTTCAGCCCTGGACGTAATGGCGCAAGCGCTCTCTCGGCAGCGCCCGCGTCAGCCGCACGGCCAGCAGGCCGCAGACGGCAAAACTTCCCCAGAAACAGAAGAATCCTACGGTATAGGCGCCCAGCGCTTCCCATTCATGGCCGGACGCCATGGCCAGTTCCTCGGGATTGAACAGGGAAAAGAACACGCCCTCGGCCGCGATGGCCATCAGGAAAGCCACCCAGACCACGATGGCGAGATTGCGTTGCTGTTTGCGCATGGCTGTCTCCTTGACGCATGAAGTTTCATCCGAAGATGGCCGGTCTTGAAGCCGGCTTCACTCCAGCTTAGCGCATTATTCGGCCGGTGCGTAGGCCTCCGCATTCATTTCGATGCTGCGCTGTTGCGGCCACAACCAGGTACCGTGCAGGCGCCAGCGATGGCTGCCGTCCTCGGCCACCAGGCGCCAGCGTGCCTGCTCCATCTCCGCCAGCGGTACCGAGAAGCTGCCATCGGCGGCCGGGCGCACCAGCAGCGTGCGGTCCTTGGCCGGCTGGGTCGGATGTACCAGGTTCAGCACCAGGGTCTGGCCCTCTTCGCCGGCGGCAGGCACCTGGCGCAGCTGCAGGCGGCCGCGCAGCACGGCAGCGGCCGGGTCATAGGCGATGCCGATGGCCGCGCCCAGCCTTTGCGCCTCATGATCGCGGCGCAGGTCCTTGTTGATGGCCTTGCCCTGCTTGTAGTAATCGTCGGCCACCAGGGCATCGGCCCGCGAGATGGCCAGCCAGGCGGTAAAGATCCCCGCTACCACCACTACGGCCGGGCCGGACATCAGCAGCCAGGGCCAGCGGTGGCGGTACCAGGGAGCGGTGTTGCCAAGCTTGGGGGAGATGGTGGTCATGGTTTCCTCTCGATATGAAGTTTGGTTCACGTGTGTTGCAACGCTTGCCGCACTCAGCGGCGCGGCACCAGGAACACGGCCTTCTCGCTGACATGCAGCGCCGGCTGGTCCTCTGCCTGCAATTCGATATGAATCTTGTTGGAGCCGGACTCACCCGCTCCATGCGGCGCCCTCACCCGCACCGGCACCATCAGGGTCTGGGTGGCGGCCAGTTCGATGGGGCCGGCCGGATCGACGGTCAGCCCTTCGATGCCGCTCGCGCTGATGCGATAGCGATGGCCGCGCTCATCGGTGTTGATGACTTGCAAGCGGTAGACGTTTTCGATGATGCCGTCCTCCACCTCGCGGCCCATGGAACCGCGATCACGGATCACATCGAGCTTCAGCGGCGTGCGCACCACCAGCGAGCCCAGGAACAGCGCGATCACCGCGCCCAGGATGGCGGTGTAGATCAGGATGCGCGGACGGAACAGGCGGCGGCGGATTTCCGGCGTCGAGAAGCCCTGCTCGATGGCGTTCTCGGTGGAATAGCGGATCAGGCCGCGCGGACGGTCGATCTTGTCCATCACGCTGTCACAGGCGTCCACGCAGGCCGCGCAGCCGATGCACATGTATTGCAGGCCCTGGCGGATATCGATGCCGGTCGGGCAGACCTGGACGCACATGGTGCAGTCGATGCAATCGCCCGCCTTGCGTCCCTCCTGCAGCTTGGCTGCCTTGGCCGCAGGCATGCGCGGCTCGCCACGGGCGTTGTCATAGGTGATGACCAGGGAGTCGCGGTCGAACATGGCGCTCTGGAAACGGGCATAGGGGCACATGTACTTGCAGACCTGCTCGCGCATCCAGCCAGCATTGCCGTAGGTGGCGAAGGCGTAGAAGGCGATCCAGAAGCTCTCCCACGGGCCCAGTGCGAACTGGCCGATTTCCGGCAACAACTCGCGCATCGGCGAGAAGTAGCCGACGAAGCTGATGCCGGTCCACAGGGCCACGCTACCCCAGGCCAGGTGCTTGGCGGACTTGCGCCAGAGCTTGTCGAACGACCAGGGCTGGCGGTCCAGGCGCATGCGGGCGCTGCGGTTGCCTTCGATGCGGCGTTCGATCCACAGGAAGATCTCGGTGTAGACCGTCTGCGGACAGGCATAGCCGCACCAGACGCGGCCGGCGATGGCCGTGAAGAGAAACAGGCTGAAGGCGCAGATGATCAGCAGCGCGGCCAGCCAGATGAAGTCTTGCGGCCACAGCACCAGGCCAAACAGGTAGAACTTGCGCGAGGCCAGGTCGAACAGTACGGCCTGGCGCTCGTTCCAGTTGATCCACGGCAGGCCGTAGAACACCAGCTGCGTCAGGAACACGCACAGCCAGCGCAGGCTGGCAAAGCGTCCCTGGATCTCGCGCGGGTAGATCTGTTCACGCGCGGCATACATGCGGATGACGGCGTATTCATCCTTGCCGTTCTTGCCTTCCTTCTTTGGCGCCTCCTGCTGCGTTCCTGCCTCGGGTGGCGGGTCCCCTTCCTTGCCCTGCCTGGGTGTCATTGCGGCCTTGTTCATGGTCTTGCCTGCTCTGCTTTCGCTCTCTGTCATGCGCCCCTTGGCCGGGCGCGGCCGATATGGCCATCACGAAGAACGCCGGGGCCGCGCAGCTCTGTGTCTGCGTCGGCCCCGGCGCGGGTTCAACTGCTCATCGGGGCCTACTTGGCCTCTGCATTGCTGGGCTTGTTGGACAAGCTCCAGACATAGGCCGCCAGTACGTGCACCTTGGGTTCACCGAGGAATTCGCCAAACGCCGGCATGGTGTTGTCGCGGCCCTTGTTGATGGTCTCCTTGATGGTGTCGATGCTGCCGCCGTAGAGCCAGATCTTGTCCGACAGGTTGGGCGCGCCCAGGGCCTGGTTGCCCACGCCGCCAGGGCCGTGGCAGGCCATGCAGGCGGCGAACTTGGACTTGCCCAGTTCGGCCTTGATCGGATCATGGGCCGAATTGGACAGGCTCAGCACGTAGTTGGCGACGTTGTCGACATCCTTGTCGGTGCCCACCGCTGCAGCCATGGGTGGCATGACGCCGTGACGGCCCTTGAGGATGGTTTCCTTGATGATCTCGGGCGTGCCGCCATGCAGCCAGTCGTTGTCGGTCAGGTTGGGGAAGCCCTTGTTGCCGCGCGCATCCGAACCGTGGCACTGCGCGCAGTAGGTCAGGAACAGGCGCTCGCCAATGGCATGGGCTTGCGGATCGGCGGCCACCACCTTCAGGTCCTTCTTGAGGTAGCTGTCGAAGAGCGGGCCGTACTTGGCTTCGGCCTGCTTGACGTCGGCATCATGCTCGCCGGTCGAACGCCAGCCCAGGGTACCGGGCAGGTTGCCCAGGCCCGGATAGGCGATCAGGTAGCCCACCGAGAAGATGATGGTGATGTAGAACAGCCACATCCACCAGCGCGGCAGCGGGTTGTTCAGTTCGGTCAGGTCGTCGTCCCAGACGTGGCCGGTGGTCGAACCGGCAACCGGCTGGTCGCCCTTCTTGACCTTCCAGCTCGACTGCTGCCACAGCAGCAGCGCGCAACCGGCGATGCCCAGCACGGTCAGGACGATGATCCAGATGTTCCAGAAACCACTGGTGAAATCAGCCATGGCGCACCTCCTTGTCGCTGCTGTCGGCAGCGGGCTGGCCGATGTCGCCGTCGGCGAAGGGGATCATCTCGGCTTGCGTGAAATCAGCGGGCTTGTGGCCGACATAGGTCCACCACAGGATGCCGGCAAAGGTGATGAAGCTGATCAGCGTGATCAGGCTGCGTGGGTCGGTCAACATTTCAATCATGGTCTTATCTCTCCGCCTTGATCAGGATGCCCAGGCCTTGCAGGTAGGCGATCAGCGCATCCTGTTCAGTCTTGCCGGCCAGTTCGGCCGGGGCATTCTTGATGTCTTCTTCGGTGTACGGGTCGCCG
>Ga0182006_1002416_pt1 | contig 10207 bp, 6 predicted proteins | sample Sormic07211104_1_FD_123022 | JGI IMG/M metagenome (GOLD analysis project Ga0182006, IMG submission 123022) | Rhizosphere microbial communities from Sorghum bicolor, Mead, Nebraska, USA - 072115-104_1 MetaG | ecosystem: Host-associated > Plants > Roots > Rhizosphere | place: USA: Nebraska...
CTAGTGGTGCTGATGAGCTGCGTCCTGGCATTGTTGCCCCTGTTCCTATTCACCAATCTTCATCTAGTCCATAGCTACTACCAGTCGGCCAGCGTCATTTTCATCATCTTCGCACTGGCTGTGGCGCTGTCCGAAGGCCTCGCTCATCCGCAGTCTCGCCTGTGGATATTGGGGCTGTTCGTAGCCTTGCTGGCCAATAACTACAGCACCTTCGCACAAGGGTACGGCGAAAACCTGCGGCAGAAGATTGACCTGAGCAACTCCAGAGACCTGCTGGTGGCTGACACGCTGAAGCACAACATGAAGGAAGGCGAGGCATTTACCCTGTACGGCAACGACTGGAGTTCGTCGATCGTCTACTACGCACAACACAAGTCATTCACCATTGCCAACAGCTTCAAGGATCTGGACAAGACCATCGAATCCCCCGAGACCTTCCTGGGTGGCGCGCCCCTGGGCGCGGTAGTCGCGTGCCCGCCGGTTGAGAAGCCCAGCCTTGGCCAATTGGTTAACCAGCAACACAAAGACGGTCAGTGGAAGGTCGCCGAAGTATCAGGCTGCTACATCAGCCTGCCACAGACGAACGTGGGCCTGGACCTACCGAAGGCCCCAGCGCAATGCATTGGTAGCCTTGACTTCGCGAACCCGACCACGCAGAAGCTCGCAGGCGCCATTGAAGCCAAGGGCTGGACCGTCGTGGATGCGGCCCGCAACCAGCTGCCGTCACAGGTCTACATCACCCTCACCGATGCCCACCAGAACGTGCGTTACTATGATGCGACCCAGTACGCACGCCCTGATGTAAACGACTTCTTCAAAAAATCCGACCTCGGCAACGCCGGCTTCGGCCGCGTTATAGACACCCGCGACCTCAAGGGCAGCTATGCCGTTGGCGTGGCCCGCGTGGTAGGCAAGGAACTGCAGTTGTGCCAATTTCGCAAAGACATTCAGGTTAACCCGCAATGACCGCTATTAATCTTGATGAACGTATCATCCTGCCCGGCGGTGCCGGGCTGGTCGGACAGAATCTGGTAGCTCGCCTCAAAGCCAAGGGCTACAGCAATATCGTGGTCATCGACAAGCACCGCGAAAACCTGGAGATCCTCAAGCGCGTGCAGCCTGACGTGATCACTATTTTTGGTGACCTGTCCATGCCCGGCGAATGGCAACAGGCCTTCGCCGGTGCCAATGTGGTCGTCATGCTGCAGGCACAGATCGGCGGTATTGACTATCAGGAATTCGTCAAGAACAACGTTGATGCCACCCGCCTGATTCTTGAACAGATCAAACTGCACAGCATCGACTATCTGGTGCACATCAGCTCTTCGGTGGTCGAATCGGTGGCCGACGACTTCTACACAAAAAGCAAAATAGACCAGGAAAAGATGGTGCTGGAAAGTGGCATCCCCTGCCCGGTGCTGCGCCCGACGCTCATGTTTGGCTGGTTTGACCGCAAACACCTGGGCTGGCTGTCGCGCTTCATGAAGAAGGTTCCGGTCTTCCCTATTCCTGGTCATGGCCGCTACATGCGCCAGCCGTTGTACGTGGGCGATTTTTGCAATGTCATCATCAGCTGCATACAAAACCGTGTGCGCGACGGCATCTATAACGTATCGGGGCACGAAAAAGTCGACTACATCGATATCATTCGCGAAATCAAGCGTGCCACCGGCGCCAAGGCCGTGATCGCATGCATTCCCTACGGCCTGTTCTACAGCCTGATCTGGACATGGAGCCTGTTCGACAAGAACCCACCCTTCACCACCCAACAGCTGGCTGCACTCAGCGCCAAGGACGAATTCGAGGTCAATGACTGGCCCGGCACCTTCGGCGTGACCTACACGCCGTTTGCCAAGGCGATACAGGAAACCTTCAACGACCCCACTTACAGCAAAGTGGTTCTGGAGTTTTGACGATGGGACAAAGAGTTGCCGTGCTGGGCGCTGGCCCCATGGGCCTGGCAGTGGCCTACCAGTTGGCCAGGGACGGGCATAAACCCGTGGTATTCGAGGCGGATGACCGTGTGGGTGGAATGACCGCGGCGTTCGATTTCTCGGGCACCACCATCGAGCGCTACTACCACTTCCATTGCATTTCTGACCACGCCTTCCTGAAGGTACTGGACGAGTTGGGCTTGGCCTCGAAAATGCGCTGGGTCGAAACCAAAATGGGCTATTGGTATCAAAACCGCTTGCAACCTTGGGGTAACCCCATTGCTCTGCTCAAGTTCAAGGGCCTAAGTCTGACAGCCAAAGTCCGTTATGGCCTACACGCATTCCTGTCCACCAAGAGAAATGACTGGAAGCCTCTGGACAACGTCGAAGCCACGGGCTGGATCAAGCGCTGGGTCGGGGCCGAGGCCTGGGAAGTGCTATGGAAGCGCCTGTTCGACTACAAGTTTTACCATTACACCGATAACCTATCGGCAGCCTGGATCTGGAGCCGCATCCGCCGCATCGGCCGCTCGCGCTATAGCCTGTTCCGCGAAAAACTCGGCTACCTGGATGGCGGTTCTGACACCCTGCTGCAAGCGCTGAAGGTCGACATCGAAAAACACGGCGGGATCATTTGCCTGAAGTCGCCGGTCAACCGCGTGATCATCGAACACGGCAAGGTTCAGGGTGTGGTCTGCGGGGAAGAAATCCAGCGCTTCGACAAGGTCATCAGCACCGTGCCCCTGCCCTATGTGCCCTCCCTGATGCCGGACCTGCCACAGGATATTCTCGCGCGCTTCGCAGCCCTCAAGAACGTTGCGGTGGTCTGCGTGATCGCCAAGCTGCGCAAGCCTCTGACCGAGAACTTCTGGCTCAATACCAACGACCCCGAGATGGATATCCCCGGACTTGTCGAATACACCAACCTGCGCCCAATGAACGAACACATTGTCTATGTGCCGTTCTACATGCCTGGTGAACATCCTAAGTTCGCCGAACCGGACCAGGCTTTCCTCGACAAGGTGCGTCGCTACTTAAAGAAGATCAACCCGACGCTGAACGATGAGGACTTCATCGATATCCGCGCCAGCCGCTATCGGCATGCGCAGCCCATTTGCGACCCGGGCTATCTGGACCGGCTGCCGCCGGTTTCGCTGCCCGTGCAAGGCTTGTGGGTAGCCGATACCTCCTACTACTATCCCGAGGATCGCGGTATTTCCGAGAGCATCGATTTCGGTAGAAACATGGCAAGGGATGCAGTTAAGTGAAACAACTGCTTAATCGACAGTTCCTTGCCTTTCTGATGACGGGGGGTAGTGCAGCTGCTGTCAACTTCTTCTCGAGGATTCTTTATAACCAATGGCTGAGCTTTTCGGTCTCGATCGGGCTCGCCTACCTGACCGGCATGATCACCGCCTTTGTACTGGCACGAATGTTTGTCTTTACCGAAAGCCAACAGCCCATCCATCACTCGGCAATGTTCTTTGTACTGGTCAACCTGGTTGCGGTCGTACAGACATGGATCATCAGTATTGGCCTGGCATCGTACATCCTGCCTGCAATGGGCATGGAGTCCTTCAAGCATGAAATAGCGCACGCAGTCGGCGTGGCTGTGCCGGTGTTTACCAGCTACTTCGGCCACAAGCGCTGGTCATTTCGCTGAAATCGCACGTAGAGGAGCCCGGACCACACGGCCCGGGCTCCGGCAATTAGCCGCCTTGGGCGGCGCCCATGGCACCTTCAACAATGCATGCCCATAAGCGGGCAATTTTAATGTGAATTGGTCTATGGGGTGTTAGAGGTAGCGCTTGACGCCCCACGAGACCGCGTAACTCGCTGATCGAGAACCCGTTCTGCAACAGATGAATGCGCAGCATGCTCTCCAACGGATAGGGTTTGCGACCACCGCCTGCCTTCGGGTAATACGTTCGTATCAACCTCTTCAGACCGCTTGCAGCTCCTGCACTGTGCTGGTGGGCTTTGACATAGCTGCCATCGATTTAAACCCACTCCATATCAGGATCAGTCACAAGCGTTTGAACCACATTGAGCCGCTTGTTTGTAGACCCTGCTCCAGCCGCCGAATGCTTCGGGCAAGTCACTCCAGGGACAGCCTGTGCGCATGCAATACAACATGCCTTCGACCGTTATCCGTAGATCACGCTTGTTGTAGCTGGTCTTGTGCAGCAGAATTTCCCGCCGCTTCGACCAGTGCTCATCGCTGAGCATCAATCGGGGCATTGCAAGCTCGCACTGTCCGAGAGCTATTACAATGCAATTTTACATTTATAATTCAATGAGTTAGGACGAGAAGAAGATAGGCCTTAGGCTTTCCATGTATCGCAAAAGTCGATGGTGGTATCAACGCTCTAATCCTCCAGTACCGACCCAAAGGCACGCACTTGTCGGTTCGCAACCGGGAGACACGAACGACATTGCCTAGCAATGAACGAGGGGGCCACTAAAAAGCTTCGACTTCAAATGCCCACTCAGGTCATGGGTGAGGTGATGCAAGGCGTCATGCCATGCAGCATAATGCCGCCTACATCCATTCAATGACCGTGTTGCACTCAGTTCCTGCATTCACCCTGTTTACCAGCGCTGAATTTTTTCCAAGGACGATAGCCATTTGACTGCCAAGAAAACAACCATGGTTCTGAGCATGCATCGCAGCGGAAACATCGCACTTGCGCGTGCACTCAGTACCATGGGCGTTGAGCTTGGTGCCCCCCTCCATCCGATGGATATGGACCATACGGCCAGTTTTTGGAAAGACAGAGACGTCACTGCTGTCAATAACAAGCTGTTAAGCCGGCTAGATTCTGCCTCGGCGCTTGACCTGCCAGCGCCGACCGAAGATGAGATATCGAAATACATCAATGAGTATCCAGACCCTGGCTCCCGTCACGCTCAGCACCTCGAAAGCGTACGGCTCAACAGCCAGACTGAACCAAAAATACTCGCCAATGCCAACCTGGAAAGCATTTCTTTAAAAACGCAGATCAAAGCGCTAAATACCGAGAATGTAGTGGCACACGGCGCCACAACATCCACAGCAACTTACCGTCGAAGACGACCATGAAAAATAACGAACAAGTAGACCAAGAACAAACCACCATCATTAAACTTTCCGATGAAAATGCCCGCCTCAAATCTGAACTGGCGGATCTAAGCTCCCAGAACAAAAAACTGGAAATTAATCTGGAAAAATGGAAAGCCTCTGAGGCGGGGCTGAAACAAGAGTATATTCAAACACTGTCCAACTCGTGGGAGCGCTTATTCAACTCACGATTCTGGCGCCTGATCAGTTTAACGGACATAAAAAAAAGGCTTCCGTCGATAATTCTCCCCAATGGAGAAGCTTTTGACGAAAACTACTACCTCGAAACTTATCCCGATGTTAAAGCGACCGGCATTCCCGCAGTCGTACACTATCTAAGCCACGGCATCCAGGAAGGCCGCCTAGGTGTTCCAAAGTCGATTTCGCAGGCTTCTCGCGACTATGCAGGCGAAAAGCAGGTTCTCGCTGGCGGACTGCTCCATGAACCGACAGAGCCATTCAACGCCGACTTCTATCGGGCCATGTATCCAGTTCTCGCCTCGCTCGCTGATCCGGAGCGGCACTTCCTGGATCACGGGCGGGTCGAAGGCCTGCTTGGCCGTATTCCGCTTATCGCTTTGAGTCGACCCATCGAGTCGCTGCCTATTGATAAGCCCACCATATTGCTAGTCAGTCATGAAGCTTCGAGAACCGGCGCCCCAATTCTTAGCCTGAATATCGTCCAGCAACTCACCTCGAAATTCAATGTAGTGACACTGCTGCTTCGTGGCGGCCCGTTGGAAGAGTCTTTTATCGAGGCTGGAGCGATAGTTGCCGGCCCTGTGGATCTTTACCATAAAGAGACTTTCGCCAACTGGGTATTAGGCAAGTTCCTCGACACCTACTCATTTCAATTTGCGATTGTGAACAGTGTAGAGTCCCATCTAGTACTCAAGCCCTTGGCCGATCGCTATATCCCGACAATCAGTTTAATCCACGAGTTTGCTGTATATATTCGCCCCCGCACGCGAATCCAAAATGCATTGTTATGGTCAAGTCAAACCGTTTTCTCTGCCGACATTACACTCAACAGCGCAATACAGGTGCTGCCTGAACTAGCTTCGTGCAAACTTCCCGTGTTGGCACAAGGCAAAAGCATTGTCCCTGGCGAGGCACACGATCCAGCTCATATCGAAGCAGAGAAGGCGATGCTGCAAAAGATTATGCGTCCGGATGGACCAGAAGATGACACGATCGTTATATTAGGCGCGGGCTGGGTACAAATCCGCAAGGGTGTAGACCTGTTTATCGAGTGCGCGACCCGCGTAATCAATTCACCTATAGGTCATAAGTGCCGTTTTGTCTGGATCGGTAATAACTACAACCCAGAGAAAGATACTGATTACTCTATTTACCTTCAGGATCAGATTCAGCGCGCCGGAATCTCGGAGCGATTCAAGATCATTTCCGAAACAGCTGCCATTGAGCATGTCTATGCCCTGAGCGACATGATGCTGTTGACCGCCCGTTTGGACCCATTGCCCAACGTCGCTATTGACGCCATGGTACTGGGCCTGCCAGTTCTCTGTTTCGACAACACAACGGGTGTTGCAGACATTCTTAAGCGTAATGGCCTCCAGGAAGAGTGTGTCGCGCCTTATCTGGACACCCATAAGATGGCTGACAAAATCATTCAACTGGCCTCGTCGAAAGAAGCTCGGGATAAGGTAGGAGAGCAGGCCCGATCTCTGGCTGCTCGCGAATTCAATATGTCCCGTTACGTCGAACAATTACTGGCCCTTACAGAGGGTAATGCAGCCCTGTCCCGTCAGGAGCAGGTTGACGCAGCCACGATACAACAGGCCGAGGTTGTTGATTTAGACTACTACCCACCGGCAGGTGTGCAGCTATCAGGAACTACTGAAGCTATTCGCCGATACGTGCGTTCGTGGACGCGCGGCGTGTTGCGACGCAAGTTGTTCCCGGGCTTTGATCCCCTCCTTTACAAGGATATGAATGCCTCGGCGGTCGGAGCTCAGGATCCATTGGCGCACTTTCTGAGTGCCGGCCGCCCCGAGGGACCATGGAATTGGAAGAACCTTTCGTGGAAAGATCATTCCTCCACCTCCACCGATAGTAAGTCGTTGATATTTATAAGCCTGCGCTCTGCAGACTCTATCGAGCAAATCGTCAAGCTTCTCGTGAAAAAGTCAGCCCAGATTGATGTCGTCATTCTTGTTCCGGACGAACTGGCCGCTCTTACCATCAAACAATGCCTTCAGAAAGAGCAATACTCAGTACTGAGCATACTGGTGAGTGAAGATCAGCCATTACTTGCGATCTTCAAACACCTGGCGAGCGTTCCTTACCTGGATTACACAGCGATCGCGCATATCAATTTGAACACCGACCCGGTCGACATCGATTTCAGCGACCGGGAAACCTATCAGCAGTACCTGATCGAAAACATGATAGGCGGCAAGTACGATGCATTGGGAGTCATCGCGGGTCTCCTCAGCAGCGACTCATCTGATGCCGCTCCGGGGCTGGTTTTCCCGGAAGACCCTAACATTCATGACGCTACCGCCGATGCGGAAATCATTTCAAGCCTATGTCAGTCTCTTGGATTCAAGGCGCCCGCTTCATACCACCTTCCGTACCCGGTAAATGGATCATTCTGGGGGGCGCCAACAATTTTGAACACGTTGCTCGCTAATGCCGAAGGTTGGAAGTCGACGTTAAAGAGCCTGAAGCTTACTGCCGTAGAGCAGGAACAGATCCTTGCCCGTCTGTTAGCTGAAGCCTGCCGCAACGATGGCAAACACATCGTCACCACCGTGGTTCCGGGGATCACCTATTAACACACGTGCAGGGCACCGCTAAAAAAGTAAATGCTCCATAAACCTCACCTTCCAGAGGTAAGGTTTATGGAGCGGCTACGCTCCTAGGAGCGGGCCTGAGAAAGGCTGAATCGTCCCGGATTTTCTTCCCCCCAAGCTCATTGCATAATACTTTTCAAACTCTACCGATGACATCTGATTGTTGTGCGCTTACTGACAATGTCGAACTTAAGCGTTCCATGAATTGGACCCCATCGCCATCCTCGGTGTTGCACAGATCCTTACGGCCTTCATATCCCGCCTGAGCCGGACTAGGCCCCCAAAGCTCGCGGATTTAGATCAGTTGGCCTGATTCATGGCTGATCTGCACAATGAACGCGGCGACACGCTTAGTGCTGACGATCTGATAGCGCTGCACTGCCGTATTAAGGACAGGTGCAAAAACTCCAGCTCATTTGCGGGTGTTTGGGAGGATCTGCAGCAGCTGCTGTGCGGTGATGGGCATACTTTTCTCCGGGCGTAAAAAACCCGCCGGAGCGGGTTTGTTTTAATCATTCGATCAGGTTAATGCAGTTGAATTTTGACTCTCTTTCTTTCGACCCAGCTTAGAGAACATATTCTTTAGTTTGGCCTGGGCCGGCAACTCAAAAAATCGCCAGATACCATATGCAAAAACAAGAACAGCAATTAAAAGCAAAGGAAATATCATTTCTTTCGGCACAGACTCAAACATATTCCTGTGCGCACGATAGAACCTGAACACAATCTGATGAACCAGATACATGGAAAAGCTGATCTCACCTAAAACCACAAATAGTCGAAGCCTTAGGATTTGGGATATCAACCCTTTATTTATGGCAAAACACACTATCACCAAACCAAAAAACACGCCTAGGGTGCAGTGCGACCAGAATTCCCCTGAAGCATTATTCTCAATACCAATAAGCGAATATGCAATAGCCTCCGCAATGCCTTGCGTAAACAATATAACACCCGCTACACACAAAATCTCGAGCACGGTACACAGAGCGAATCCGAACCACTTCCACCCTTTAATATAGTCGAACACCTTAAATAACAGCATCCCCATGAAAAACTCTTGAATCCTGAACAGCGGACTAATATATGCCAAGCCGTGCGCCGAAAACTCCGTCCATTTATCTGGAGAATAATAATTTACACCGGACAGGTCGATAATATAAGCGCCCACCCCGCCCAGCAAAAGCAAAGCCACCAGTTTAATGTGCCAATTTTTATTCAGACCTGCCATTAGCAATGGGAATGCCGCATAGAAGAATAACTCTGCAGAAATACTCCAAGAGACACTGTTGAATGAAAAATAATACGCCGGAATAGGCACGACAGACTGAAGAAGCGATGCGTTAAGCAACGCTATAATCCACCCTTCATTTGTAGGAATAAGCACCACAAGCAAAACAAACGTCAAGATATGCGGAGGCCATATTTTTGAAAATCGCGAAGTATAGAAATTATAAAGACCGACTGACCCCATTCGCCCTGAGTATACATAACTCAGTATGAATCCTGACAAAACAAAGAAAAAACTCACCCCAGAAGAAAGTGGGACCCCCTTCATGAATTCGCTGGAAAAAACCAATCCTTTTGCGTGATGCAAGACGATGGCGAATGCCGCGAAAAAACGGAGCGAAGTCAGGCTGTCGATCATGCCCTTACTGTCCATGTAGGCTAGTATCCTGGTGATAAAATTTTGGGGCCGGAATACTACCTTATCTTCACTTTCTCCGTAAGAATTTACAGGTCATCGTGTCCGGGATTAGTTGACCACTACAATATTGTTCAGCGCCAGCTGGTTGGCAGTGAAAGCCTTGAAGGTCGCGATATCGCCTGCATCCAGCAAGCCGGCAATGTAGGCATCTGCCATGCCAGCAGTGGCGTCGCTAGCGACAGACAAAAGCGCATCGAGCTGAGTCATGGCACCGCCCTAAGCTCGGCATCCGTCGGCACGTGCGGGATCGGCGCGGCGAAGCTCCAGGCGCGATCCGTGACCGGCTGCGGGAAAGTCGCGTAATCCACCGCGACGAAACGCATGTCCAGGTGATTAAAGACTCAGATCGAGAGCCGACTAGCCAATCCTGGATGAGGGTACAAACCGGCGACATTGCCATGAAGGTCGACAGCAAAACAGCCTGCCGGTCCTGGCGCAGTTATACGCCTGGCTGGAGAAAACGCAGCCTCAGGTGACGGCACAAAACGCGCAGGGCAAAGCCATCAGTTATCTGGCCAGCAACTGGGTAAAGCTGGTGCTCTACACCGAAGCCGGTTTTTTGCCGATCGACAACAACGCGGCAGAGCGTGCGATCAGGCCCTTTGTGATCGGGCGCAAGAACTGGCTGTTCAGCGACACGCCCAAA
>Ga0182006_1002418_pt1 | contig 10204 bp, 9 predicted proteins | sample Sormic07211104_1_FD_123022 | JGI IMG/M metagenome (GOLD analysis project Ga0182006, IMG submission 123022) | Rhizosphere microbial communities from Sorghum bicolor, Mead, Nebraska, USA - 072115-104_1 MetaG | ecosystem: Host-associated > Plants > Roots > Rhizosphere | place: USA: Nebraska...
CAATTCCAGATGATCAAGCTGAAACCATTGGTACAGTTGGTCAAGCAGTTGCTTACTTAGAAAAAAACGTAAAGTAAAACATACGGTCTCCGTATAATCCGTATAAATGGAATTAAAAAGAGTAGTAGTTACAGGTTTAGGTGCGCTCACTCCAATTGGTAATACTGTCCCGGAATATTGGGAAGCCTTATTAAATGGTGTGAGCGGCGCTGGACCGATCACAGGTTTTGACACCGAAAAATTCAAGACTAAATTTGCATGCGAACTTAAAAACTTCAATCCTGAAGAATTCATGGATAGAAAAGAAGCACGCAAGCTTGATCCATTTGTCCAGTATGCAATTGCTTCTACAGATGAGGCAGTTAAAGACAGTCAACTTGATTTTTCGAATCTTGACACCAACCGGATTGGTGTAATCTGGGGTTCTGGTATTGGTGGTATTAAAACATTCCTTGAAGAAATGCGTAATTTCTTCTCCGGCGATGGTACCCCTAGAATCAACCCATTCTTTATTCCAAAGATGATTATAGATATTGTTCCAGGACATATATCTATTAAATATGGTCTTCGCGGACCTAACTTCGCCACAGTTTCTGCTTGTGCTTCTTCTACAAATGCCATGATCGACGCGTATAATTACATTCGTCTTGGTATGACCGACGTAATTATTTCCGGCGGTTCTGAAGCAATAATCAACGAAGCTGGTATTGGCGGATTTAATGCAATGCATGCCCTTTCAACCAGAAATGATGATCCTTCAACGGCTTCCCGCCCATTTGATAAAGACCGCGAGGGCTTTGTAGCGGGTGAAGGTGCAGGAACCATTATTCTTGAAGAACTGGAACATGCTAAAAAGCGTGGTGCTAAAATCTATGCTGAAATTGTTGGTGGTGGCATGAGTGCAGATGCAAATCACATTACCGCTCCACATCCGCAAGGATTAGGTGCTAAGATGGTGATGAGCAATGCTTTGAATGACGCCAGAATGGACACTTCAGAAATTGATTACATCAACGTTCACGGAACTTCTACCCCTCTGGGTGATATTTCTGAGATCAGCGCCATCGTTGACTTATTCGGGGAACATGCTTACAACCTGAACATCAGCTCAACCAAATCTATGACTGGTCACCTTTTGGGTGCTGCCGGAGCCATTGAAGCGATTGCAGCGATCTTAGCGGTTCAGAATGACATTGTTCCACCTACAATCAACCACTTTACAGATGATCCACAGTTTGATGCAAACTTAAACTTCACGTTTAACAAAGCAGAGAAACGTACAGTTCGTGCTGCATTAAGCAACACATTCGGTTTCGGTGGGCACAACGCGTCTGTAGTATTCAAAAAGTACGAAGGGTAATCATGTTGGTTTCTTTAATGGTGACAGACGTTGCTTAGATTATATAAGCTATATTTCTCAGCGGATAAGGTTTTTATCAGGAAGCTTAAGAACATTTTAGGCTTCATCCCAGGAAATACGGTCCTGTATAAGATGGCATTCAGACATCGTTCTGTAGCCAGATTGTTAAAGAACGGAAGCAAAAGCAGCAATGAACGTCTTGAATTTTTGGGTGATGCCATCCTGGGTTCTGTTATTGCTGAATTGCTTTTTAAGAGCTATCCTTACAAGGAAGAAGGCTTTTTAACGGAAATGCGGTCCAAGATCGTTAACCGTGCTAACCTGAATCAGCTCGCCAAGAAGATGGGGTTTGATCAGTTGATCATCTTCGACCAAAAAATGGTGAATATGCAATCAAAGCATCATTCCATGTTGGGTGATGCTTTTGAAGCTTTAATCGGCGCCATTTACCTGGACAAAGGATACGACTTCACTAAGGAGTTCCTGATGAAGCGGATCGTTAAGCCTTACATTGATATCCAGACCCTGGAGATTACAGAGACCAATTTCAAGAGTAAACTTATCGAATGGTGCCAGCGCCAGGGCAAGGATTTCACCTTTGAAATGGTGGATAATGGTGCGGGTGAGAGTGCAAAGCTCTTTACCATCCATGCACTTGTTAATGGTGATGTTGTGGGTATTGGCAGAGATTACAACAAGAAAAACGCGGAGAAGCTGGCTGCTGAAAAGGCTTGTGAAACACTCGCCATCTAAATTCTACACGATTTCTATTCCTTAAGCTTGATGTAGCCTTTTGTAATATGCAGGATGAATTTCGTGGTTATTTGCCCTTAGTTTTCAAAGTATCTGAATAATTTGCGTAGGCATCACGGATGTGTTTAATCGCATCGTAGTTGGTCCAATTCTTTGCCTTCTCGTAATCCGGACGGTAGTTGAGCATGAAGTTCTCGAGATCCTTTCCTTCCAGTGGTGTATTCTTTTTGATCAGGTCTTCATTGAAGAAAGCGTCTATCTGCGACTGCTGGATCTCGTTATTGTAGTAACGATTGAAGCGTTTCGCTTTCTTTGGCGTTTTGCCAAACAGCTCGTATAAGGCCGTTAACGGCGTGAAGACATAAGATAACAAGGGTGGCTTTCCTGCGTAGAATGATCCCTGATTCCGGAACTCCTGTTTAATCTCGTTCATTTCTTCCTTTCGGGTCTGCCCATAGATGTTCACGGTATTCAGTGTTGTGCGATTCATGCGAACTAATACGTCCTGTTGTGAAACCACGACAATTTCCCGGTCGCCGAAGTCTCTTTTAACCACCAGCAAGGTATCGCCTATGGCAGCACGGATCTGGAAGATGCCCAGGTCATTGCTCCCGACAACAAACTTATTGCGCTTATTGGTAATCTCACTAAGCGCAATGCGGTTGTTGCTTCCATTTTCCATAACCACTCCTTTAAATTGAAACTCTTGCTGTGCAGAGGCCTCAGTTGAGGGAAGAAGACTAAAAACGGGTAACAGGAAGGTATATAACAGGCGTAACTTCATCATAAATGCTAACGCCTAAAATTACGTTTTGTTAAGGAGCTTTGGCGTTAAATAATGTTAAATGGCTTATCTATGCCAAATTGCAGGTGAAAAAGCCATAGGAATTAAGCATTTTAACAATAAATCTTATCTTTGCACATGATAAAATCAATGACAGGTTTTGGCCTGGCTTCTACTGATCATGAAAACACCAAGTTTTCTGTAGAGATCAAATCCTTGAACAGTAAGTTTCTGGAACTCAGCCTGAAGCTACCTAAAGCGTTTTCTGAAAAAGAACTGCTGCTTCGTAACATCTGCAGCAAAGACATCGAACGTGGTAAAGTAAATGTTTCCATTAACATTGAACGCGGCGAGGAAAGTCTTAAAGGTGCAACCATCAATGCCGCTTTACTAAGTAAATATTACCGGGAGCTGGAGGCGATTAACGTTCAGCTTGGTGCCAATTCCAACAACCTGTTACAAGCCGTTTTAAACCTTCCGGAGGTAATTTCCTATGCTGAAGAGGTGGTAAACGAAGGTGAATGGGACATTGTACATTCAACATTCCTGGCTGCACTAAGTAACTTCAATCAGTTCAGAGCTACTGAAGGTGATGTACTGAAAGCAGATCTGGAGCTTAGAATTAAGAACATTCTTGATCTTTTCTCTCAAATTGAAGTATTAGAGCCTTTACGAATTCCACAGATCAGAGCCCGTTTGAACCAGTTCCTGGAAGATAACGTAGGTAAAGTGAATGTAGACCAGAACCGTCTGGAGCAGGAGTTGATTTATTACATCGACAAACTTGATATTACAGAGGAAAAAATACGCCTGAGAAGTCATTGCGAATATTTTACCCAGACCCTGAAGAGCAAAGATGCCAACGGAAAGAAGTTGGGTTTCATCTCTCAGGAAATTGGTCGTGAAATTAATACCATGGGTGCAAAAGCGAATGATGCACAGATCCAGCAACTGGTTGTTGGCATGAAAGAAGAATTGGAAAAGATTAAGGAACAGCTGTTAAACGTACTTTAACAGGCTCAACATACACAAATGAAACAAGGTAAACTCATTATATTTTCCGCTCCTTCCGGTGCTGGTAAAACAACCATTGTAAAGCATCTGCTACAGAAGTTCCCCAACCTTAGCTTCTCGATCTCTGCAACCACCCGTGAATCCAGAGGTGCTGAAGTACATGAAAACGACTACTATTTTATAAGCAAAGAAGACTTCTTACATCGCGTAGCCCGTCAGGAGTTCGTGGAGTTTGAAGAAGTATACAGCGGAACCTTCTACGGTACGCTGCGTTCTGAAATTGAGCGGATCTGGAATGATGACAAACATGTTATCTTCGATATCGATGTGGAAGGCGGCCTGCGTCTGAAACGTAAATACGAGGATGACGCACTGGCGATATTTGTACAACCACCTTCTCTGGAGGTCTTGAAAGAACGTTTAAGTGGCCGCGGAACGGACAGCGAAGACAAGCTTCAGGAACGATTTGTAAAGGCGGAAAAAGAACTTCAATACGCAGATAAGTTTGATGTTATTCTGAAGAATTACGATCTGGAAACAGCTTGCAAAGAAGCAGAGCAACTGGTTTCAGACTTCATCAAGAAATAGACTTGCTGAACTGATGAAAGTAGGGTTGTTCTTTGGTTCCTTCAATCCGGTGCATACCGGACATCTGATCATCGCCAGTTACATGTCCAACTTTACCGAACTTGATGAGGTATGGATGGTGGTGTCGCCGCATAATCCACTTAAGGATAAACGCAAGCTGACCAACATGTACGATCGCCTGGAGATGACCAGGCTTGCGACTGAAAATGCAGAACACATCAAGGTGAGCAACATTGAATTTGGCTTGCCACAACCCTCCTACACAGTAGATACGTTGGCTTACCTCAAAGAAAAATACCCTGGCCGGGAGTTTGCGCTGATCATGGGCGCAGATAACCTGGCTTCATTGAAGAAGTGGAAGAATTACGAAGTCCTGCTTGCGAATCACACCATTTACGTCTACCCAAGGCCCGGCTCGGATATCAGCGAGTGGAAAAATCATCCGGCAATTCGTGTGACGGATACGCCCAACATGGAAATCTCTTCCACCTTCATCCGTAACGCGATTAAAGCGGGTAGAAATGTACAGTTCTTCCTGCCAGACAGCGTGCTCGAGTTTATCGACGGCAAAAACATGTACCGTTAGAAAATAAAAAAACCGCCTGCACTTTCCTTTACAGAAGGTGCAGGCGGTTTATAGATGTTATGGTGTAAATTCTCGATTAACGCTGATGCTCGCGGTAAATAAGGAATATGGTTGGCTTTTTATGGAGATCAATCTTCTCCTGTTTCCACTGACCAATGGTTTGGGTTTTTACGAACTCATCTTCTGCAGTCAGGTTACAGGCTACGCAAAGCAAGGTTTGTGCAGCGGTATTCTTCAGGATATCATCGAAAAGATGGTTGTTGCGGAATGGCGTTTCTATGAAGATCTGTGTCTGACGATTTTTCTCTGCAAGTTGTTCCAGCTCCTTAATCCTCTTCACTCTTTCTACTTTATCAATTGGAATGTAGCCGTGGAAAGTAAAGCTTTGTCCATTGAAACCTGATGCCATAAGTGCCAGCAGAATGGAGTTGGGACCAGATAGCGGCACAACCTTAATTCCACGTTTATGCGCTTCAGCAACAACTTCAGCGCCTGGATCTGCTACACCAGGACATCCAGCTTCGCTCATTAAACCAACGTCTTTGCCCGTCATTAGTTCCTTAAAGAAAGGCACCAGCGAGTTCCCCCTTTTATGTTTCCCGTAATCATGGATCACAAGTTCACTTTGCGGAATCTTAATACCTGCTTCTTTCAAAAATTTACGGGCAGTTTTCTCGTTCTCCACTATATACGTGTTGATTGAATTGATCACCTCAAGATTGTAGGCCGTAAAAGATTTGCTCGCTGCATTCTCTGCCAGCGGTACAGGTATAAGAAAAAGAACTCCTCTTTGCATAATGATATTTTAGTTTACAAAGGTCGAAATAATTAGTTGGAAACCGAATTCCTCTAATTTCACGTATAATTTTTCCTTCACATGCAACCTTTCCCTTTGTTTGATCATCTAATAATCAGTATCTTGAATAGTTCTTTATAAAAATAAAGCTGATGACGCCCCTCAAGATGGAACCATTGTAATATAAATATTATTATGCATGCATAATTAAACCATTGCACATCAGCCTACTCTTACCAATAGAATCAGGCTTAAAACAACAAGACACACACTAATTCAAACACAATGAAACACATGATTAAACTGCCGGCGATTGTGCTGGGGCTTATGTTGCTCCTCACCGGAATGACCCAGAAAGTGTTTGCACAGGACGAGGACATCTCGTTACAGACTTTCTACGATGAGCTTTCGCCCTATGGCACCTGGATTCAGGATCCGCAGTACGGTTATGTATGGCGGCCGGATGTAGATCAACGGGAGTTTAGGCCATATTACACCAATGGCCGCTGGGTAATGACCGAGTACGGTAATACCTGGGTCTCGGAATATGATTGGGGTTGGGCGCCATTTCACTACGGCCGCTGGGTAACAGATCGTTACAACCAATGGATGTGGATTCCGGATACTACATGGGGACCAGCCTGGGTGAACTGGCGTAGTGGTGGCGGTCAATACGGCTGGGCACCTTTAGGGCCAAGCATCAGCATCGGATTTAACGTGCCAAGCTTCTGGTGGGTGTTTGTACCGCAAACCAGGATATATATAGATCGTTTTCCGAGATACCGCTCGTACAGGAACACCAGGTACATTAACAATACCGTGATCATTAATAACGTGTACGTAAACAACAGGCACACCTACTATACTGGTCCAAGAAGGGACGAGATCAGACGTGTAACCAACCGTGATGTAACGGTATACAACATCAACCGGATTAATCGTCCGGGCAGAAACAGTATTTCCAACACCACTGTAAACATTTACAATCCTCGCCCTGCCAGAGGTGTAGACAATAGAAATGCTGCACCAAGAACATCGGTACAAAGGGATGCTTTAGCGAGAAATGACGGCCGGAGGGATGCTCCGCAGACCCGCAATGACAACATGAACAGACCTTCGAACCGGAATAATGACAACAGGATTTCTTCAGAGCGTGTCACGCTGGACAGAAATACCCGTGATCGAAACACTGGTTCTGAGCAGAAAGCATTAGCAACTGCCCGTGCACAACGTGAGCAACGTAATGAAGTTCAGCGGAACCCAGTACAACGCGGTGAAGCTCAAAACCAGCAACGTGATGCGCAAAACGAAGTACGTGAGGCACAACAAAGACAGCAACGCGATGCGCAGCAAAGACAACAGCAGGAAGCACAATTGGCCAAGCAACGCGAAGCGCAAAAGCAAGTAGAAGCGCGGGATCAACAACGTGAAGCGCTGCAAAGAACACAACGGGAATCGCAGAGATTACAGCGTGAGGCTCAGAATCAACAGCGGGAGTCGCAACAAAGACAGCAGCGTGATGTGCAGCAAAGACAGGTACGTCAGCAGCAGATCTCTACACCACAACGCACCGAACGCGTACAAGCGCCACAGCGCTCCTCGGAAGTTCGTGCAATGGGCAACTCCGGAGCCGAAAGATCAGGCGCCAGCAGAGGCAGCCGCGCAGGCGGAAGGGGTTAACAATACCACCATATCATTATAAAACCGGCCTTAGTGCCGGTTTTTCTTATTTATATTATAGTTATCTTTGCAGCCTTATTCAAAAACAGGCGTAATCCTTTATGATCCACCCAGAAATAGAAAAAAGAAAAACCTTTGCCATCATCAGTCACCCCGATGCCGGGAAGACAACCTTAACCGAGAAATTCCTGCTTTTCGGAGGTGCAATCAATACCGCGGGTGCGGTTAAAAGGAACAAAGCCAACCAAAGCAATACCTCCGATTTCATGGAAATAGAGAAGCAGCGCGGTATCTCCGTAGCGACTTCCGTGATGGGCTTTGAATATAGCGGTAAGCGGATCAACATCCTCGATACACCAGGTCACAAGGACTTCGCGGAGGATACCTACCGCACATTATCTGCAGTAGACAGCGTAATCCTTGTGGTGGACTGCGTTAAGGGTGTGGAGGAACAAACGGAAAAGCTTATGGGTGTTTGTCGTATGCGTAATACGCCGGTAATCATCTTCATCAACAAGATGGACCGTGAAGGTAAAGATGCATTCGACCTGCTTGATGAGATTGAAAACAAATTGAACATCAGCCTGTGCCCGCTATCATGGCCAATTGGTCAGGGACATACCTTTAAAGGCGTGTACAGCATTTACAATAAACATTTAAACCTCTTTGAACCGGATAAAACCAAGATCAGCGAGCCTGTAATTGAAGTAAGCGATCTGGAGGACGAAAAGCTCAGCAACTTCCTTAAACCTAAAGAACTTGATGGGCTGAAGACAGACCTTGAGCTTGTAGAAGGTGTTTATGGTCATCTGGACAGTCAGATGTACACGGAAGGATTGCTTGCCCCAGTGTTCTTCGGCAGTGCCATCAATAACTTCGGTATCAAGGAACTTCTGGATACTTTCATTAACATCGCACCAAGTCCTAAGAGCCGCGAAGCGGAAGAACGAATGGTGACCGTAGAAGAGAAGAACTTCAGTGGATTTGTATTCAAGATCCACGCGAATCTGGACCCTAAACACCGTGACCGTATTGCTTTCCTAAGAATCTGCTCCGGCAAGTTCGAACGCAACAAGTTCTACTACCACACCCGTCAGGATAAAAAGCTGAAGTTCTCCAACCCGATGGACTTCATGGCCAATGAAAAGAGCATCGTAGAAGAGGCATGGCCAGGCGACGTAGTCGGATTATACGACAGTGGCAACTTTAAGATCGGCGATACCCTTACAGAAGGAGAGAAACTTCAATTTAAGGGCATTCCTAGCTTCTCTCCTGAGATATTCAAGGAAGTAGAGAACAGAGATCCACTTAGGACGAAACAGCTGGAAAAGGGCATCCAGCAACTTACTGAGGAGGGTGTAGCGCAGCTCTTCGTGCAGCAACCAGGAAACCGTAAGATCATCGGTGCAGTAGGCGAACTGCAGTTTGAAGTAATTGCCTTCCGTTTGGAGCACGAATACGGCGCTAAAGCGCATTTCCGTACGCTGACCTACAGCCGCTCCAACTGGGTAACCTCAAAAGACAAAAAGAAGCTGGAGGAGTTCCTGAAACGCAAACAGGCACACATCGGAACAGATAAAGATGGCAATCCGGTTTACCTGGCAGATAACGACTTCATGATCAACATGACCATGCGGGACTACCCGGATATCGAATTCCATAAAACATCAGAATTCAAATAGCATAAGTTCATAATAAAAAAGGCGACCCATGGGTCGCCTTTTTTATTATGAACTATTTCAGTTTACTTAGTGCCGTTTTAATTCTAGGTATCATCGCCTGGATATCTTCCAGTGAACAACCACCAACAGAAGCACGGAACCAAGGCATGCTGTGGTCATTCCCAAAAGCAGAGAATGGCACCAAAGCGCATTGCGCTTCCTTGATCAGGTAGAAGTTTACATCTGCACTGTCCTTAAGTACGTTCCCTTCCGGCGTTGTTTTACCAATATAATCAATCTTGATCGTCAGGTAAATCGCACCCATAGGTACAACAGCATCAACAGCGAAACCTTCCGCTTTCAGGCTCTTGAAGCCATCATAGATAGCATTCAGGCTCAGCTGGATCTTCTCCTTAAAGCCATCCAGAAACGCATCAACCTGTGCATCATCAGCGAAATACTTGCTCACCGCCACCTGCTCTGCTTTCGGAGCCCAGGCGCCAACATGGCCCAGCAATGCTTTCATTTTAGAGATCACCTCCGTTGGCCCGAAAGCCCAGCCTACCCTTACGCCGGTCGCTGCCAATGCCTTCGAAATCCCATCAATGTAGATCACGTAATCTTTCAACTCCGGACGCAAGGTCACCGGGTTCACATGCGCCTTATCAAAGGTCAGCAGGGAATAGATCTGGTCATACATCAGGTACAACGGTTTCTCTCCCGCTGCGCGGGATTTATTCTCCTCCAGAACAATGTCACAGATTTCCTCAAGCTGTTCTGCAGTAAACATCGTACCCGTAGGATTCAATGGAGAACACAATGCCAGCAAGGTCGCACCCTTTAAATGTGGCTTCAGCTGTGCTGCCGTTGGCATGAAGTTGTTCTCTACCGTGGTCTCAACCGCTACACCATTGGCCGAAGACAAAGTACAGTAGTGGTTGTTGTTCCATGACGGTGCCGGGTAGATCACCTTATCTCCAGG
>Ga0182006_1002423_pt1 | contig 10195 bp, 8 predicted proteins | sample Sormic07211104_1_FD_123022 | JGI IMG/M metagenome (GOLD analysis project Ga0182006, IMG submission 123022) | Rhizosphere microbial communities from Sorghum bicolor, Mead, Nebraska, USA - 072115-104_1 MetaG | ecosystem: Host-associated > Plants > Roots > Rhizosphere | place: USA: Nebraska...
AGGAGCCGGAGTATCATATAAAATAAATAATAAGTTTTCTGCATTCGCGAGAGCCAACAATTTGTTAAACTCATCGTATAGCAGATACCTGCATTATGAGGTAATTGGGCTCAATGTTTTCGGAGGTATAAGCTACTCATTCTAATAGGTTTTTAATTAATAATTGGTTGATACGGAATTAAAATTTATTTTTACCAGAATGGATATCTTATCATACCTTACTGAACTTATAAAAACTCGTAAAGAAGTTGGAATTTCTGGACTGGGTACTTTTTATAAAAAGAAATCGCCAGGAAGGTACGATGTTGAAACACACTCTTTTCTGCCGCCAAGTTATACTTTGGCATTTGCAGAAGAGAATAGAGAATCTCAATCTCTCATCGCCTACATCAGTAAAAAAAGGAACGTATCAACCGAGGCGGCTACTTATTATATTGACCAGTTTACTGATGAGACAATAAAGCTGCTTTCCGAGAAGCAATACGCTGATTTTGGAGAAATAGGTATACTATCTGGCACACCCGGAAACTTAATTTTCAACCCCAAAGATCAACTAAACTTTGGCTTTGACTTTTATGGTTTACCTCCTTTAAAAGAAGACGCAACTGCCATTATTAATGAAAACATTGCGGAACCTGAAATAGCTGATGAACCAGCTATTGAACAACCACTTTCTTTTGAACAAGAGCCTATCATTACAGAAGAGCAATTGAATCTTGAAGATAATAATGCCGATTTGAGTGATGGATCAGATGAGATAGAAGTTATTGTTCATCATCATGAAGAAAAACCTGCACGGGATGACCAACCTGTTTATGACGAGATATCAGAAGTTAAAATAGCCCAAAAACCTGCCTCTTCAATTTCGATTGAAACCCCAGAGGGTTTAGATGATGACTCAAATGTTGTTGAAGAGCCTATTGCTCCAAAAGTTACCAATACTCCATTCTTTAACACACCAAGTCCACTAGAGCCACAGATTGCTGAACCAATAGAGATTGAAGAAGAAAATCAGGGACTTCCGTTCTACCTAAAAATTATTATTGCCTTTGCAATAATAGTAGCAATAGGATTGGCCGCGTATTTTATTAAGCCCGAACTTTTTAATGGTGCTTTAAATAAATCCGACAATGGTCTTCACGATAATTCTGAACTGATCAAAAATAATGATAAAATCAAAACTGATTCAATTGCCCAGGCAGATAGTATCAGAATAGCTAACGAGAGAGCAATACAAACTGCAGATTCAATAAAAAAGGATAGTTTGGCTGTTAGTCCTGCTCCAACGCCAGCTGTTTCCGGAGCTACAGTTAGTGGCCCTGAAGGTCCTGTTACATGGGAGGTTATTGGTGCTTCAGTAATTAATCAAAAGGAAGCAGATAAATTTATCGCCCAAATGAAAGCAATAGGTATAACTGCAAAAGTTATCCCAACCCTTCCTGGTAAAAGGAGATTGAAAATTAGCATTGCAACATTTAAAGATGAGGAAAGTGCAAGGGAAGGACGCAAACTGCTAGTTACAAAATTAAAAGATCCAGGAATTTATATACATCAAAATAAACACACACACAAACCACAATAAATATGATCGTTTTATTACAAGGTGCAACTGATACCGCTAACAAGCTTATTGATACCGCTAATAACTTAAACCAAGCAATTACAACTGCCCCACCAGAGCTTCATTTCATAGACCTTTTATTTAAAGGCGGATGGGTAATGCTCCCTTTAGCTTTTTTGGCATTTTTGGGATTAGTGATCTTTGTTGAAAGATACCTGACAATAAGAAAAGCTTCTAAAACTGAATCAAATCTAATGCTTCAGATTAAGCAATACATTCATGATGGAAGATTAGAAAATGCAATAACTTTATGTCGCAATAATAACTCTCCATTGGCAAGAATGCTTGAGAAAGGATTAAAACGTATTGGTCGCCCTATTAAAGATATTGAAGCTGCCATTGAAAACAACGGAAAATTAGAAGTATCGAAATTAGAGAAAAACATAGGCATATTAGGAATTATTGCAGGTATTGCTCCCATGCTTGGTTTCGTAGGAACAATTATTGGGGTAATTACTATTTTCCATGACGTTTCCATTAAGGGTGCTATTGAAATTGGTACAATTTCTGGTGGTCTTTATACAAAAATGATTACCTCAGCAACAGGACTGATCATAGGTATTATTGCTTATGTGCTATATCATATTTTAAATATGATGGTTGAGCGTATAATTTTAAGAATGGAAACTGATGCTATCGAATTTATTGATCTATTAGAGGAGCCAGGAAAATAATGAATTTACGCAAAAGAAATAAAGGAACTGTAGAAGTACATACCTCTGCTTTGAACGACATCATGTTCTTCCTGCTTTTGTTTTTTCTATTGGCATCAGCTGTAGTTAATCCACAGGTAGTGAAGTTATTACTACCTCGTTCAGAAGCAGGACAACAATCTAATTCCCAAAAAACCGTTACTATATCCATAGATGATAATTTAAATTATTTTGTAGATAAGCAACCTACTAAGCCTGAAAATATTCTGGCTGTAGTTGAAACCATGCAAAAGGCATCACCAGATTTAACTATAGTCGTTTACGCTGAAAGAAAGGTTTCCATTGAAAACGTGATGTCTATCTACGATGTAGGTAACAAATTGAAACTCAAAGTTGTACTCGCTGTAGAACCTAAGAAATAATGACTTATCCTAAAGAAGAAAACAATTATCCCAAGGCACTGGCAATATCTACCGGTATCATGGCTGCATTGCTTGCTTTAAGCTTCTTTATCGTTATAGGAAGCTTTGAGCCTGAAGAAGCAGGTATGGGGGGTATGGTTGTTAACTATGGAACTTCTCCTACAGGTATGGGATCAGATTACACCAGTATAGAAGAGCCATCTGCCGATCCGAATGCAAATAACCGTAAACCAGATAAAGTTACACCAGAAGAAGTAACTAAAGAGACTCCTACTCCACAAACAAGCGAAAAAGAGATCGTTACGCAAAACTCTGAAGATGCCGTAGTTGTAAAGAGTAAAGCAACTAAAAAAGAAGCAACTCCTACTGCTACTAATACAGAGACAAAACCGTCAAAACCAGTTGTGAATCAAAATGCCCTCTACAAAGGAAAATCCAGTAAGGGAGCTGGTGCAGGTGATGGAACAGGTGATACACCAGGAAATCAAGGGAGTAAAAATGGAGATCCGCTAGCTAATAATTATGGCGAAGGGGGATCTGGTTTTGGGGAAACTCCCATTGCATTAAGGAAATTCACAAACCTGGTTACTCCACAGGACGATGGTCAGAAAACTGGTAAAATCGCTGTACGCATAAAAATAAACAAAGCCGGTCTTGTTATAGATGCTACTCCCGGAGTTAAAGGAACTACCCTAAATGATAGGGAATTATGGCAAAAATGCAAGGAAGCTTTAATGGGTGCTCGCTTAGCGCCATCAGAAACCGCCCCAGATATTCAAATTGGTGTAGTTGTTTTCAACTTTAAAGTTAAATAATCAGGTAGCTTTGATACTTTTGTGATGTTATTAAGCATCAGAAATGAATTACGAACAAACCATAGATTATTTATACCGCAAACTACCAATGTTTACCAGGGTGGGTGCTGTTGCCTTTAAAAAAGATTTGCACAATACCATCGCTATGTGCGAAAGGCTGGATAATCCGCAAAATAATTTTAAGACGATACATATTGGCGGCACAAATGGGAAAGGTTCAACCTCCCATATGTTAGCCGCCATTTTTCAACAAGCGGGTTATAAAACCGGATTGTATACCTCTCCTCATTTAAAGGATTTCAGGGAACGCATCAGAATTAACGGCGAAATGGTTTCTAAAGATTTCGTCATAGATTTTGTTGATCAACAACAAGAAATAATTGAGGAACTTAGTCCTTCTTTTTTTGAAGTTACCGTAGCCATGGCATTTTCATATTTTTCTGAACAGAATGTGGATATTGCTATAATTGAAGTAGGTTTGGGTGGACGATTAGACTCAACAAACATTATAACTCCAGAATTGTCTGTTATCACCAATATTAGTCTTGATCACACCAACATCCTCGGCAATACATTAAGGGAAATTGCAGGAGAAAAAGCTGGAATTATAAAACCAGGTATTCCTGTCGTAATTGGGGAAAGCCATCCAGAAACAGATCAGGTTTTTATTCAAAAAGCAAAGGAGACACAAAGCCTGATTCTTTTTGCCGACAAGCAATTGCAAATTAGCAAGTCAGTTAAAGAAGATGAGTATTTAAAAGTTTCCATCTCGCAGAATGGAAATGTATTGATTGAAAATCTCTTGCTTGATCTTACTGGAACGTACCAATTAAAGAATATTTTAACTGTTATTCAGGCAGTCGAGACTTTAAGGGCATTAGATTTTAAGATTGATAATGATGCACTTTATGCTGCATTAAAAGAGGTAAAAGGTTTGACCGGTTTAATGGGGCGCTGGCAAATATTAAGTAAAAACCCTTTAATAGTTTGTGATACCGGGCATAATATTGCAGGTATAACAGAAGTGATGCAAAACATCAACGATACACCACATAATAAACTTCATGTTGTAATTGGGATGGTGAAGGATAAAGACATAAGTGGTGTACTAAATCTTCTTCCTGCAAAAGCCACGTATTATTTTTGCCAACCACAACTAGAAAGGGCACTGCCTGCTCAGGAACTTGCAAGTGAAGCAGAAAACCATGGGTTAAAAGGATTCGTATTTCCAACTGTCGAACTTGCAATAAATGCAGCTAAGAAAAATGCAAATGCCGATGACCTTATTTATATAGGTGGAAGTACTTTCGTAGTGGCCGAAATACCATAAAACTTTTACACTATATTAAACGATACCTATGGCCAAGTAATTAACTTTATAAAATCCTAATAAAACTGTTCTCTTGCCTTATAAACTCTAAAAATTCAACAAATAATGATGAAAAGAATTATCCTTTTATTTACCATTTTAGCCCTGTTCTCGACGGGATCAATAGCACAAAAAAAAACAGCACTAGCAAAAAACACATCTTCTAATACATTAAACAGACCAAAATTAGTTGTAGGCTTAGTTGTTGATCAAATGAGATGGGACTATCTGTATCGTTACTATAGCAGATATTCAAATGGTGGATTTAAGCGAATGGTAAATGAAGGGTTCTCTGCTGAGAATACTTTTATTCCATACACTCCTACCTATACAGCATGCGGACACTCGAGTATCTATACCGGATCAGTTCCAGCTATTAACGGGATCATTGGAAACGATTGGTACGATCCACAATTAAAACGAGGAGTTTATTGTGCCGAAGATACCACAGTTAAAACGGTAGGTAGTGATACCAGAGCTGGCTTAATGTCTCCTAAAAACTTACTTACCACAACCATTACTGATGAACTTCGTTTAGCTACAAACTTTAAAAGTAAAGTAATTGGCATATCACTAAAAGACAGAGGATCAATTTTACCAGCAGGTCATTCTGCAAATGCGGCCTATTGGTTTGATGGGGGAACTGGCGATTGGATTACCAGTACACACTACATGACTCAATTACCATCATGGGTAGTAGATTATAACAAGTTGAAAATGGCAGACAAGTATTTTGAGAAGAACTGGAATACATTATATCCAATTGAAACTTATGATCAAAGCACTAGCGACAACAAAGAGTATGAAGGAAAATCTAGAGGAGAACAAACCCCTACCTTCCCTCATCCTTTCAAATTGTATGCAGGAAAGAATTATGAAATGATAAAAAGTTCTCCTTATGGAAATACAATGACTTTAGAGTTGGCCAAACTTGCTATAAATTCAGAGCACCTTGGTGAGGGAAGTTCCACTGATTTCCTTGCTGTCAGCTGTTCTGCAACAGACTATGTTGGACATCAATATGGGCCAAATTCAATAGAAGCAGAGGACACGTACCTAAGGTTAGATAAAGATTTGGAACAGTTCTTTAATTATCTGGATACTAAAATTGGCAAAGGAAATTATCTAGTGTTTTTATCTGCTGATCATGGGGCAGCGCATGTTCCAGGTTTTATGACTGAGAATAAACTACCTGGGGGGCTATTCAATGACTCTCCGGTTATAAAGAGTTTAAATACTACAATTGAAGAAAAATTTAAAGTAAAAAAGGCAATCATCACTTCTACTAACAGCCAGTTTTACTTCAACCATCAGGCAATTAAGGACGCCAATGCCGACTTTGATGCAATAAAAGCATTAACAATTGCAACAATAAAGGAGCAAGATGGAGTTATGGATGCAGTAGATCTCACTAAATTAGCTAGTTCTACCCTACCTGAACCAATAAAGAAAGCCATTACTAATGGATATAATGCACGTAGAAGTGGCGATGTTTATTATATATTGAAATCAAACTATTTCGAAGGCGGAAAAACAGGAACAACTCATGGTGCATGGTTCCCATATGACTCGCACATTCCGTGTGTATTTATGGGATGGAATGTAAAACCAGGAAAAACAAATAAAACTCATTACATGACAGATATTGCAGCTACCCTGGCTGCAATGCTCCATATTCAGATGCCTAGTGGCTGTATAGGCGAACCTATAACAGAACTAACACATCAATAAAATCTTTATAGGTACAAGAAGGCCACTCAAGAATGTTTTTGAGTGGCCTTTTTGTTACCTTTGATTACCAATTATTAAACCAGCTATGGAACAAATTGAAATCTATAAGCCCAAACATAAAATCCGTTTTGTAACTGCCGCGGCATTATTTGACGGACATGATGCTACAATCAATATCATGAGAAGGATTCTTCAATCCTCGGGGGCAGAAGTAATACATTTAGGCCATAATCGCTCGGTTGAAGAAGTTGTAAACTGCGCTATACAGGAAGATGTTCAAGGGATTGCGATGACTTCCTATCAAGGTGGTCATATCGAATATTTTAAATATATGTATGATTTGCTTCAGGAACGTGGGGCACCCCATATCAAAATATTTGGTGGTGGTGGTGGTGTGATCCTGCCTTCGGAAATTGCGGAATTACAGGCTTACGGTATTACAAGAATCTATTCCCCTGATGATGGCCGTAAAATGGGGTTGCAAGGCATGATTAATAATATGCTTGAACAAACTGATTTCATCACTACAAAATCTTTAAATGGGGAATTAAAAAACATCCCAAAAAAAGATATCAAAAGTATTGCTGCAGCAATCACAGTTGCAGAAAATGATCCAGATGCTGCTCAATCTTTCGTAAACGAGTTAAAAAAACTGACTATCAACAACAATGCTCCGGTACTTGGTATTACAGGAACTGGTGGATCTGGTAAGTCATCCTTAGTTGACGAGTTGGTAAGAAGATTCCTAACAGAGGTAAAAGATAAAACACTTGCAATTATCTCAGTTGATCCATCAAAGCGCAAAACTGGAGGCGCCTTACTTGGAGATAGGATCAGGATGAATGCAATAAATAATTCCCGAATATATATGCGCTCATTGGCTACAAGGCAAGCCAATTTAGCACTTTCAAAAAACGTTCAGGAGAGCATTGATATCTGCAAAGCTGCAGGTTATGATCTAATTATAGTTGAGACTTCCGGTATTGGGCAATCAGATACTGAAATAACGGAGCATTGCGACATCTCTTTATATGTAATGACTCCCGAGTTCGGTGCAGCTACCCAGTTGGAAAAGATTGATATGCTCGATTTTGCTGACCTTGTTGCCATCAATAAGTTCGATAAGCGTGGTGCCCTGGATGCTTTACGTGATGTCCGAAAACAATTTAAACGCAATCACAATCTGTTCACTGCAGATGACGACAGTCTTCCTGTTTATGGTACAATGGCTTCTCAATTTAACGATCCGGGCATGAACAATCTCTTTACTGCCTTAATGCAAAAGATAAAGGAAAAGACAGGAATCGATTTTAAAGCCCAAATGGAGCTTATAGGAGGAGAATCCGAAAAGATTTATATAATTCCCCCAGACAGAATACGATATCTCGCAGAGATCGCTGAATCTAGCCAGACATACAATGAATGGGTAGATAAACAAGCTGCAATTGCTAGAAAAATGTATCAATTACAAGGTGTTATTGATCTTTCAACTGAGGAAAACCTAACAAACACCTTAAAAGAGATTTATCAACATCAAGAGGAACAACTGGATGGAGAATGTAGGAAATTACTGCGCCAATGGCCAGAGACTAAAACCAAATACCAGCAAAAGTTCTTTGTATATAAGGTAAGAGATAAAGAGATCAAACAACCACTCTTTTACGAATCACTCTCTAAATTGCAAATCCCAAAGGTATCGCTCCCTCGATATAAGGATTGGGGCGACATTCTTCAGTGGTTATTGACAGAGAATGTCCCTGGTGAATTCCCGTATGCCGCCGGTGTTTTTCCCTTAAAACGCGAAGGAGAAGACCCAACCCGCATGTTTGCAGGAGAAGGTGGACCAGAAAGAACCAATAAAAGATTTCATTATGTATCCTTAGGTCAGCCTGCACACCGCTTATCCACGGCCTTTGATTCTGTAACTCTTTACGGAGAAGATCCACATGTACGCCCCGACATTTATGGCAAAATAGGCAACTCTGGTGTAAGTATAGCAACTCTCGATGATGCTAAAAAATTATACTCCGGTTTTGATCTTTGTGCTTCATCAACCTCAGTGTCCATGACAATAAATGGGCCCGCACCTATGTTATTAGGATTTTTCATGAATGCAGCAATAGATCAGCAATGCGAGAAATACATAATTGAAAATGGACTACAAAAAGAAGTAGAGAACAAAATTCTTTCGATATATAAGGAAAAGGGACAGCAAAGACCAACATATAATGGATCTTTACCTGAGGGGAACGATGGTCTGGGATTAATGCTTCTTGGCGTAACCGGCGATAAGGTATTACCAGCAGATGTATACGTTAAAATTAAAGCACATGCCATAAGTACCGTGCGCGGCACTGTCCAGGCAGATATTCTTAAGGAAGATCAGGCACAAAACACCTGTATTTTCTCTACTGAATTTGCCCTAAGGATGATGGGTGACATTCAAAACTATTTTATTACCGAAAAAGTACGCAACTTCTATTCAGTATCAATCTCCGGATATCATATTGCTGAAGCAGGTGCAAATCCAATATCTCAACTTGCCTTTACATTGAGTAATGGTTTTACTTTTGTTGAATATTATCTGAGCAGAGGAATGAACATTGATGATTTTGCGCCTAATCTATCTTTCTTCTTCTCTAACGGCATCGATCCTGAATATTCGGTGATTGGCCGTGTAGCAAGGCGTATATGGGCTAAAGCAATTAAAAACAAATACAAAGGAAATGATAGGTCCCAAAAACTGAAATATCATATCCAGACCTCAGGCCGTTCATTGCATGCTCAGGAAATTGATTTTAATGATATACGCACAACCTTACAGGCTTTATATGCAATCTATGATAACTGTAATTCTCTTCACACAAATGCTTATGACGAGGCTATAACGACTCCAACCGAAGAATCTGTGCGCAGGGCGATGGCTATTCAGTTGATCATTAACAGAGAACTAGGCTTAGCTAAAAATGAAAACCCACTGCAAGGAGCCTTTATCATTGAAGATTTAACTGATCTGGTTGAGGAGGCAGTATTGTTAGAGTTTAAACGTATTAATGACAGAGGAGGGGTATTAGGAGCAATGGAAACCATGTATCAGCGTGGTAAAATACAGGAAGAAAGCTTATACTACGAGACGTTGAAACATACTGGTGAATATCCTATTGTAGGGGTAAATACCTTTCTAAATAAAAATGGCTCACCTACAATAATACCCGGAGAGGTAATTAGAGCAACAGAAGAAGAAAAACAATATCAAATTACAGCACTTAAGACCTTTCAAGATAGAAATTCAGACTTGTCGGCAGCAGCACTAAAAAAACTTCAAAAAACTGCTATTGCCGGAGAGAATATATTTAATGAACTTATGGAAGTATGTAAGATATGTTCTTTAGGTCAAATCTCTAATGCACTTTATGAGGTTGGGGGCCAATATAGACGAAATATGTAAAACAATTAATACTAAAAAACAGTATTATAAAGATATTAAAAAATTAAAATTTAATATTCTTTTTTAATTTTATAAATATTTTATATAAAATATTTATAAAATTAAAAAAGAATATTAAATTTTAATTTTTTAATAT
>Ga0182006_1002425_pt1 | contig 10192 bp, 6 predicted proteins | sample Sormic07211104_1_FD_123022 | JGI IMG/M metagenome (GOLD analysis project Ga0182006, IMG submission 123022) | Rhizosphere microbial communities from Sorghum bicolor, Mead, Nebraska, USA - 072115-104_1 MetaG | ecosystem: Host-associated > Plants > Roots > Rhizosphere | place: USA: Nebraska...
CCATCCGCAGCGTTTCGATGCCTACGCACCGACCCTGCGCCACAATGGTCACGGGGCCTGGGTCTGCGAAACGGAAAACCCGCGCGAGTGGGAAGGCTCGACATTGATGCGGCGACTTGGTCATACAACCGATACCTTCAGCGACGCGCAACTTGAGCAGATCCGTCAGATCAGCAGTACCGAAGAAGCCTCCCTGCGCCGGATGCATGTGGAGAACGCTCCACCGCCTCCATTGCTTACCGATACTTTGCAGCGCCTGGGCGCACCGGTAAACCCACCAGTTGTGTTATCTCCCAAGATCACCTTGCTGTTCAGCGACTTCCCCGAGCTGCCTGCCCAAGTTGTAGAAAACATCATGGCGGGCGCAACACCCTCGGAGCATCAATATATTGAGCGAAAACTTCGGCTCCCCTTGCGACTCAAAACCCAGGCACGAGAGCTCCAGTTCGAAGTGCAATCGGTCCGTGCAGCCCAGGGTCTGTACCTCGACACATTGAGCAACATCGACACCGAACGCTTGGCATTGGGAGCGTTGCGACTTAATACAGATATGTTTGGCGACCTGCGTATAGAAATCCGTCAGGGAGCACTCGATGGCGAACTTCGTTGTAGTGCCGGGCCCGAGGACGCAACACAGGTTCGGGTATTGATTCGAGACAACTCGGGAAAATATCAGGTACGCGATGCTTCGAATCAGTCCATCCACGATGCTGATGTCTTCTTTGAGGCCTTGCTGCATGCCATGGGCAACGAAGGTCAAAAAGCGTTGGGGTACAAACCCGGCGATGCAGAGCATTTCAGGCAGTGGGTCATTGTAAAGTCAGCACCGTCAAGCGAGCGCAGGACTGTCCTCGCCACGCCCCCCATCCGCCCGATTGTCGAGCATGAAACGATGCTGTTGGTTCGTGGAGGCGGTCTCAGCAAAGAAGGAAAAACACTGCACGAACGTATTCAGGATCTTCATCCGCACTTTAGCGAGGCTGAGGTTGATGTATTTGCTAGTGCTTTGACCTCCCGAGGTGAACCGCTTAAGGCTATAGAAGAGCAGGAAAAGGATCTCGCTGAGTTAAGGGGGATACTCAATCGCTGGGAGCCGTTGCAACTCTATAGCCCGGACTCGGAAGATTATAGAGTTTTCAACGATGGGGTAAGTCACATCGTCGAACGCCTTACCAACTGTTTCGAGCGAAAAAACACAGAACTTGGCAGCCGCACTGATCCATCCTCCTACTCGCTAGATCTCTCAGGCCTGATGTTGCCGTTAGATTTGGAAATTTGGTGGTCAAAGCTTCCGGCGCTAAGAAAATATCTCAACAAAATCACGGTCCTCAATCTCGACGACACAAAATTTTCAAGCGAGCGATACGGCGTGTTGAAGGACTTCCCTAATCTCAGGGAACTCAACGCCAACCGTTGCGAACTGAGATGGCTTCCATTTGACATCGGCGCGATGCATCAACTGGAATATCTGCGATTGAGTGCTAACACGATTACTTTTAGCCATGAAGCGGTTCAAAGACTATCTAGGCTGGTGAGTTTGAAGGTACTTGAACTAGACGACAATCCATTAACCATACCGCCCGATATTTCATTCATGAGAAAACTGACACTCCTCGGATTGAGAAACACTAGAGTAACTACCTGGCCCGCAGGTATTTTCTCGGGATCAGCACCTCGAAACTTTGTCTTGGATATGCGGGGCAACACAATCAACTTGATACCAGATGTGCGCCCAAGATCTAACCCTGCATGGATAATAGCTCAAACACGCCTCGACACTGAAAACCTATCGACTTATCACCAACTGATCATTAGTGAGATACGTCGACAATTAGCTCTTCCAAACGAGATAAGGGCGCTGCCTCCAACCGGTGTTTCACGCCCAACTTCAATATGGATCGGTGTTCCTGAGTTGGCTGCTGAACGTGTTAAACATTGGGAAGAACTGAAAAACGAACCCAATGCCGAACCTTTTATGTCCTTCATTAACGCGGCACAGAACTTTGCCGACTATAAGACCGGCGGTGAAGCACGGACACAACTACTAGTACGCCTTTGGCGCATGCTTGACGCCACGTATATTGATACTCCGCTTAGGGAAAAACTGTTCGCTATGGCCAGCGATCCCGTTAGATGTTCCGATGCCGGTGCACAATTGTTCAACAACATGGGTATCGAAGTACTTGCCTTCGAAGCGTATTCCGGCTCCACCGATACTGCGCAACTTGAAAACAAGCTAGTGACACTCGCCAAAGGCTCGGCACGCCTTGAGCTGGTTAACGATATTGCCAGAGCCGATATGAGTAGCCGAGAAGGCGATCCAGACGAAGTTGAAGTTTACTTGGCCTATCAGACCGGATTGGCAAAACAACTGGGCCTCCCTTGGCAATCCGAAGGCATGCTTCACAGACCGGTTGCTGGCGTAACCGATGCCATGATTGACGGCGCCTACGACACAGTTCTGTCCTTGGAGAAAGATGATGGACTGGTCAATAAAATGCTTGAGCTTGATTTCTGGGAACGTTTTCTTCGTGAAACATACCCTTCGCAGTTCGAAGAAAACAAACAGGTCTATCTGGGCAAGTCAGAACGACTCGATACTCTACGGAGCACCCAGCTTGAATGGGTCAATTCGACACAATTGACAACAACTCAACGCACGGAATTGCGAAATAGACTAATAGGACTCATGAACGGTTTTTCGATTCAGCAAGACATCGTATTTTCCGGCACTCCAATAAGTGAAGATATTTACAATCGGCTGCTCATCGACTTGGGAGACGAAGAAAAGGAACTATCACGGCGTCTGACTCGAGAAGCAATGACAAGAGCCAACATTTAAACGATCAATAACTTATACCGCCCCTGAAGAACTCGTAAATGAGTCTTCAGGGGCGTGCTATCAGATCACTTCCGAGTCCCAGATCACTGTGACATTCCCCATATAGGTTTTGGTAACCCCTTCGCGCAACATCTGTTCGACGTGCTCCTTAGCCACTTCAAAGTGCAGAGTTCCCGGCTTTCGATCGACGTATAAACCAGGCTGAAACAACTCAGTACCACTCCCATCAAGTCGGAGGGGGCGACGATCAACGAGTTGTCCCGCTCCATCGGTAAAGCCGTGTGGCAGTGTCACGCTGGTGCTCAAGGGCACAAGATCAGAAGAGTCGGCATCGCGCAATGCGCAGGTGTTGCCAACGGAATGCTGACATTCAAGCTGCATCTTGAACCGTGAGGAGGCCGAGACGTTGAAGGTCTGGTCGCGAAACAGGCGCACTGGCTTGCGTCCCTGATTCAACCAGGCCTGCCAACCGCCTTGGGGTACCAATTCGATACGATGGCCGCCTGGGGGGATTTCGACCTTGAGCGAGTGCTCGACACTCAGGGTGAAGTTAAGGGTGACCGCATTGTCGTTGGGCAGCAATACATCCCCCATGTCGAAGTCACCACCTGGACCGGTGGTGTAGGTCAATGAGCCACGATATTCCCCTGACGACATGCCCAGGGGGTTGGGGGTCCTGAGCTCATAAACGTATTCGACTGAGCTGAACCTGAACCAGGGAATATCCATAGTAGGTACTAAGCCACAGGACCCCGCTCCTTCAGGAATCAGCCAAAAGAAAAACGCGAAGTTAACTCCTGCAACATTAATGTTAAGACCGGTACAGGGGGATGGCGGTCTTACCCATGGACCGCGCCAATAGCCTCCCTCCGGCGGCGTCCATGCACTAACTCCTGGTGGGCGGGCGATATTCCAGGTACCACCGATGCCTGCAACTCGTACTTCAACGGTCTCTCGCTCACCTGTACGACTGTGGACAACGTCCAGTGCGCGCCAGCTCGACGGCACACTGAAGGTCGCCCCTTGCCGGGGATCGGCATGCCCGGCTGGAATAGGCTGCGAAGAATCAAATCTCAAACCGGGTACCCTCAGGCTGAAGATACCTAATTGCGCACAGCGGCCAGCTATATGGTTTGGGCACACTCCGCTCTGTGGGGTCGTGTTAACGAACCGGTTGATCAGGGGATTCGCCGGATCAGGCACGAACCTGGCGCTTATTTCCTGCTCCACCCCGCTGGCGGGCGTGGCATGCAACCCAGCCAACAAGCTTCCCATTAACAAGAACGTTGCCATTGTTCTTAGCGAAAAAAATAGCTTCATTATGAGTTAACCTGAAATTCCAACATGACGGAATACACGCCATTTATTGCGCCAAGGGTGATCAAGGAGCGATAGCCTCAAAAATCATATGCACACTGCCGTAGTACTCACCGGATTTGTAACCAACATCCGGTTTGACTGCTGCAATCACCAACTCCACGCGTTTGCCAGCTTTACCGTCCAGTTCCGAAATTACTTCGGCATTGTCCACCGTGAGTTTTATCCGATTGAACGTGACATCCAGCACAATGTTGTCGACGTCTCTGCCGTTACTTAAGTAAGGTTCCTCACTCAAACGCGCAGCAATCGCTCCATTGGCGTTTTTTACATCGAAATGTTTACGCAGCGATCCAAGTTCCTCCGTCGTCAGATCCCAGGGCAATTTTTGTTCATGCCCTATCCACCCTGGATCCACCGGCAACACATAAAACTCCGCAACAGGGATAGTCACTGACACTTCAAAGGTTTCGCGCTCCACTATTGCAAAGGCGTAAACACTCACCAGCGTCAGACACACCATCGAGGTGACAGTTATCCATTTTTTCAACATGATCTTCACCTGTTGCTTGCACTTCAATGTTGCAAACAAAGAAATCGATATAAAACTAAAAAGCCTGGAAGCAAACAGACGCTCACCCCACTACGACTTCAACCCTTGATATCCAGGTTCTGGCTTTTGCTTCCTTCAACCATCGTAAAACGGTAGTGCCGACCAGCCTGCTTTTCGAACTGGAATGTTCGGCCGGTCAGAATGTGATGCTTGGTGGTTGGCTGGCATTCCTGCTCGTTCTTGATCGAACAATCCTTGAATTCGTCGATCACCACCACACTATTGCCGTTGTTGCGGATCCGGTACTGTCCTGCCTCGTTCTCGATCACGCTGTCAAAGCGAGTCTCTCTCGGTCGAACAAAAAAAACCGTGCCATAACCCGCCAGTACGTTAACCCCGGCCGACAGGTTTTTCTTGTAGTCGTCGCGTTCCTGCTCGGAGATGACGAACTCATCTTCCTTTTCTGGCACTACTGGCACATAACGCACGCGGAAGTAACGTTCTTTGTCACGCTCGCCCATGTACAACAAACGCGAACCCTGCATGCCATTGGCCGGTACGATCAATCGCGCCGGACTGGCCATCAGCCCGTCGCGCGACGTACCATCCGCTTGGTTCACCAGAGGAACCTCCCGGGCTTTGCCATCGGCATCGTAGATAATTTCGAGAATATTGATCTTGACGAACGCGGTGCTATCGCCACCATTGAATACGCGCTTCAGATATGAACTTTTATCGCCATCCAGATACTCGTAGACCACCCCAACATTGATCTGCGGCGCGGCCAAGGCCATGTGAGAAAACAGCGAATAACCAAACAGTGCCAACAGGCGCTTCATGACGTAATACCTCAATTATTGAACACAGCCCAATCGGGCCGACCCTAATACGGCCTAAACTTCCGAATCCCAAATCACCGTGACATTGCCCGTGTAGGTTTTACCCACGCCTTCGCGCAACATCGGCTCGACGTATTCCTTGGTTATTTCAAAGTGCAGGGCTCCCGGTTTGCGATCGACATAAATACTGGGTTGGAACAACTCGGTGCCGCTGCCATCGAGAAACAAGGGCCGCCGCTGGACGGTTCGGCCCCCAGCATCAGCCAGGCCGCTGGGCAGGCTTACGCTGGTATTCAAGCGCACCAGATCAGCAGAGTCGGCGTCGCGTAATGCGCAGGTGTTGCCAACGACATACTGACATTCGAGTTGCATCTTGAAGCGGCTCGAAGAAGAGATATTGAAGGTTTGGTCGCGGAACAGACGCGTGGGTTTACGTCCCTGATTCAGCCAGGCTTGCCAGCCGCCTTGGGGTACCAATTCGATTTGATTGCCCCCGGGTGGGATATCGACTCTAAGGGCATGTTGAACGGTCAGAGTAAAGTCGAGCTGGATTACATCATCCGGGGGAGCGACGACATCACCCAAGTCAAAATCGCCGTTTGGTTTAATGGTGTAGACCTGTGTGCCATCATAGATCCCCGTGGACATTTTCAGAGGATCCGGGGTACGCAGCTCATAGGTAAAGTCCAGATACTGGAAGCCGAATCCTGGAATTTGAAATTTAGCCTGTTTGGCACAGACTTCCTCCTTTGGAGTAAGCCAAAAGAACTCGTAGCCCGAAAAACCGTAGTAAACTTCTTTACCGATGCTGACGCAGGAATTCGGTGCAGTTGTCCACCGGCTTCCCCACAATCGTAAATGCGCCTGAAATAAATTCGAAACGCCGGTGAGTTCCTGAGCAGGATGACTCAGTGCGTAAACCCCCCCCATCCCTGCAATGCGCACTTCTACGGTAGCTGTTTCGCCGGTTTCGCGGTGCCTGACTTGCAATGAGCGCCAAGCTGCAGGGGTTTTGATCATCGCGCCCTTTCGCACATCTGCGTGATCGGGCTCGATGGGGCCATTGAGAGGGATGCTACCAACGTGGGAGCGCAGGCTGAATATGTTGTGAGCCTGGCAAATAGCAGGATTGTTTTTGCAGAACCCGACATTGGGTGTTGTGTTCTTGAATTCGTTTTTCAAGGGGTTGCCCGGCTCAGGATTAAAGGTTGCTGTAACAGGCAACACAATCGCACCAGCTTCCATGGCCAATACAGCTAGGCAGCAACCGATCACAATCGCCCTTGCGGTGGGCATTTGCGAGACAGTCCAAGGGTTCAACATAAAGACTCCAAACCGTAAGTTGCAATTTTCAGCCGGCGCTCTGCACGATTTCAGCCACATCCGCCAACGTATCCGCGGTGCAGCGCAGATCCCCAATCATCAGCACATCGTTTTCACTACGTGCGTTGTTTGGGTCAAGGCGGAATTGACAGAGCAACTGATTACCGAAACGCACTTCCAGCGTCGGCGAACTGGCATTCATTTCCATCGAAAAGAAGCCGTCGACCTCACTCACGCCACGACTGGCGTGGTTGATGATGTGGTGGCCCTTAAGCGGCTTACCCTGGGGGTCGACGAGGCGGCCGAGCACGGTGACGCTTTTGCTGACGGTGATCTTGCGGTACTCCACGCCGCCCTTGTTCAGGTGATAGCTGGAGCGGGCCGGCTGGATACTCGCCGCTGGCACATGATTGCCCTCGAAATCGAAGCTGACGGAACTGCTTTTGTACGCCGTGAGCGGCACGAAATTACGCCCCGGGCGCAGTACCGCACTGCCGCCACTCAAGTCGTCGGCGCGCAGGACGATGCCATCGATATCCGACTCAACATCGATGATCATGCCGGCACCATCGCGGTGGTACTGGCTGGTCATGACCATCTTGCGCGCGCCGACGGCAATGGTGCTGTCCAGATTCAATCCGCCGGTAAGGTCGTTGTTGAAAGACGAGCGCTGGATAAAACCGTCGCCGTTGACCAAGTCTGATTGCATATTTGCCATGGCATTCAAGCCGACACCGTAGGTATCGGTAATGGCCGTGGCCGAAACACTTTGCAGCAGGTGGTCCTGAAGGTCTTTGCGATAGGTGATTGACGCGTTGTTATCCCGGCCACCCTCCCGAGCCGTACGGGTACCGATACTGCCGGAGATCTGCTCACCCGGGCCACCAAGGGCGATGTTGACGCTCAGGTCGATTCCTCGATTTCTGTCGTCACCTGAACTGAAACTGCCGGGTCGGTCGAACACAGACAACCGCCAGTTGGCATCACTGCCAAACAGTTGGGTGCGCTGGGTCCAGCCAAGGTCAATGCCCGTACCTTCGGTGTTGCCTTCGCTGTGGGACACCCGGGCATTGACCGAGCTTTTACTGGTCAACCGATGATTGACTGACAGCGAAGAGTTACTGGTCTGACCGACAAACACATTGCGCTGCCGCACTCGTGTACCGTCGGGCAAGGTGTCGTAGAGCCGAGTCGTGTCGAGCCAGCTGCGGTTGTGGCTGGCGACGATGCTGCCGCTACCGTAGGAGTAGAGCCCCTGCACGTCGAGGCCGGTGCCGTAGTTCTCGGTCTGATAGACATTGGCATAGAGGCTGGCATTGTTGACGACCGCCCAGTCGACCGACGTGCCGTATTGCAAGGCGTCACCCACCTGCCGCCCGCTCAGGCCAAGGATGACCCGTGGATGCAACAGGTAGTTGAACGCCGCACCGGCGGTCATGTCGCCGTCGTCCTGTTCGTCCCAATTGCTTAGCACTTTGGATTCACGTCCGGCGAACAGGTTGTAGCGCCAGCGCTCGTCGTGATTGCGCCAATTGCTGGGCTTGTAGACCAGCTCCTGGGTGCTGGAGGTGATCTGACCGTCTTCAATCAGGCGTACTTCCACTTCATAGATCCCTCCCGGCAACGGCCGGGTATCGAGGGTCTGCAACCCGGCGGGCATTGCCTGGGTATTGATCAATAAGCCATCACGGTAGATTTCCACCGAGCCTTGCCGATTGGCGGTGACGTAGATCGGATAGACCGCCGGTTTCGGATTATTGATGGCCAGGCTGTCGGAGCTGCCGTACATGACGCCCAGCGCAGTGTCTGGAGTGGTGCCAAAGGTGCGCGGCTGTCGGGTCAACCCTTCGGACGAAGGTGTGAAAAGGCCCAGGCGCAGGAAGCTACCCTCCAGTTCACGCTGGGTGAAAAGCTCATTCACCGAGTGATAGAGCGTGTTGTCCATACCGCCCAATCGGGACAATTGCATATTGATCGCCTGAGTCCAGCTGCCCAGGCTACTGCTGGCCTCAAGACCATAGCGTCCACCCAAATCCTGATTTTGGCCACCGTTGAGGTTCAGTTGATTACGTACGATCAACCCGGTGCTACCGCCTTCAGGCAGTGTGTAGTAACGCTGTGCCTGATCGTCACGTTCGGCATTTTCCGTGAGGATGGACACCAGCGAGTTTTCAAGGCTGTAGTGCACTGCCAACAGTTGCTCTGGGCACTTGGCCTGGCAGTCACCCAGTGCGACACCCTGTTTCAGATAGTTCGACCAAGTGTCGCGTTCATTGGCCTTGATCGTGCTGTCGCCGACATCCGCGAAGTCAACAAGGGTGATTCGATCGTCGCGGGTTAACACCACCATCGCCTCCCCCAGAAATTGTCTATCAAGTTCCACGCGCACCGCTAATGGCACATCAAAAAAATGCTCTTCAAACTCGCTAGGCAAACCTTTGGCCTGCGCCAACAAACTTCGAGGTGTATGGGCGTTTTCCGCCGCTGTAGCCAGAGCCGTTGCGCAGAAAAAAAGGGCAAGCGCCGTCGCGATGGGAGTCATCGGGAACATGAACGAAATACTCTGAAGATAAGTGCGTTAAAACCCGATCGACAGGTAGTGATTTCCTATCGACCGGTAAGCGTTAACGAATAAGGGCAAGCCTTAAGTCATAACCCTGTTAAGGGATGCGCGGGATAGCATCGAAGATCACAACCGGATTGGCCGTGTAAAGCCCCGTTTGAGTGTCCAATGGCTTGGCCGCGGCAATAACCAGATCAGCGCGCATACCGCCGTTGGATTCGGTATCGCCTACCACTTCTTGAGAAACACCGGTCAAAGGCACACCGTTGAAGGTGTAGGTCAATGCAATGCTGTTGGCACCGTTGAACAGGGGCTGTGGTCCCCCTTCCACATAAGCGCCGACCGAGCCATTGGTATGCCGGACGTCGTAAGCAGCACGCAGTGAGCTCAGGGTACCATCTACCAAGTTGTAGTTCATTTTTTCATCTTTACCGAAGTCAGGGTTCACCGACTTGGCGTGAAATACACTAGTTGGGATGGTGGCGCTGATATTGATGGTGCTGCGCGCTTCTTCCGCGGCAAACGCCATCGAGGAACTCAGAGCCAGAACAGCCAGAGGAGCAGCGAACGCGATTTTCTTGAACATCTTTCAGTACCTGTCGTTTAAAAAAGGATCTAAGTATTGAAAGTTTCGCTGAAGCAAAACAGTCACGAGCAGTGATGTTCCAGCGCAACTCTCAACGCCGAAAGATGATCGATCAAACAATCTGGAAAGTAAGCAGGCAAGTTCCTCAAAGCGCGTAGCCAAAGGGCCA
>Ga0182006_1002427_pt1 | contig 10182 bp, 9 predicted proteins | sample Sormic07211104_1_FD_123022 | JGI IMG/M metagenome (GOLD analysis project Ga0182006, IMG submission 123022) | Rhizosphere microbial communities from Sorghum bicolor, Mead, Nebraska, USA - 072115-104_1 MetaG | ecosystem: Host-associated > Plants > Roots > Rhizosphere | place: USA: Nebraska...
CAGGCACGACGAACCCGTTCCCTTGGATGAGCGAGATCATGGACTTGAAGAAAGAGAAGAACTTCTTTGAGACGCGCGTGATTGAGTATCAGACGGGTGGGGCGCTTAGCTGGGATTGATTAAAATATAAATCCATAAAAGGCTGCCGTTAGGCGGCCTTTTTTTATCAACACAGTTGAGATACTTCCTAAACACCAAACCAAAATAAGGAGTTGTTCGCATGGAAAGCGCAACACAAATATTAATACAAGCACAACTTACCGAAGTACAGGAAAAAGCCGCAACTCAATGGGCAGATCATGAGCAACACGCGGTCATTTATATTGTTCGGGCACTTGAGGTAGCAGTAGGAGTCAACCAAAGCGAATACTTATTACGAAACGACGAAAAGCTTTACGCCGGATATGGGGCAACAGCAGCATTAAAACCCTTCTTGGAGAAAATAAATGATCTACCTGGACCGATTCCTTGGATGCCCTCTTCACCAGAATCAAGCAAGTTTGCATTTTCCTATCTAATCATCTGCGGAAAACTATCATATCTGTATAGACTCGCATCACTTGAACGTTTCGGCCTATCCAGGACATACTTAACGCCGAATGGACCAACAATTGAAATCGAGACAAGCACTATCGAGCTTGCACAAACAACAGCCATAAAGCTAGCTGCTGCCCCCCCGGATCCGAAAATTCACAAAGGCGCAATCATAAAGCGCCAAAACAAAATGTTAAGTAAAAAAATGCACCAATATGTTGATACTGAAAACGAATGGTTCATCAGATACAATAATGACCAAAGCATCGTAAAGCTCTATCAAAAAAAAGCAGCAAACTATGCAGCTCAGTTCCTAGAGAAGGAGGCGCTTCCCGATGACGCCATTGTAGGGGACAGAAAATTTTCCGAATGGAAAAAAGCATGCGAGTACGCCTTAGGTAGAATTCTTTGCCATATAGATTTCGCAAGAATATTAAAGAAGAAAAATCCAAAAATCGAGCTAACTAATATAAATACCATTTATGTTAGAAAAGAAGATATAGAAGCAGTATGGCTAGAATCCGGCCTGCCGCGCGACCGTATAAAAACCACAATGGATGCGCTTACGATAAAAGCTAATGATCTCGATTTATGGGAAAAGGACTTTGAAATTCCGTGCCCATTCTATATTGAGTACAGTAAAGATTTTTTACTTCTACCTTGTTTTGGTGCCATCGCCAATCCCTACTTTGCTTTGTTTCGCCATCTTCGATCCACATACGCTGCCGATTGGGACAGAGCGGTAGATCAACGAGAAAATATCTTTAGAAGCGAACTTTCAAAGGTATTTCCAAAGTCACATTATTTAATTCCACCTACCGGTTACAAGCTGAGAAGAGATAACAATACAACCCTTACTGATGTTGACGCCATAATTATTGAGAGGAGAAGCGGAGCAGTTGCTCTGGTTCAGCTAAAATGGCACGACATAGTTGGACGCTCCATATCCCAACGAGACAGCCGAAGAAAAAACATACTTGTTGCAAACACCTGGATTGAGCGAGTAAGCACTTGGATAGACGGCAGATCCAGCAGCAGCATACTTACCCAGCTAGGCATAAAAAACGAACAACAGTCAGCAGAAGCTCCAAAACTATATGTGATTGCCCGCTATACGGCGCGGTTCACTGGTGAGTGCATGCAAGATCAACGAGCCACTTGGATGGGATGGCACGAAATGTTAGTTAACTCTAAGAAACTTTCAAAGAAAAATCGTATTACCAGCATCCCCCAAGCTATTATTGAGTTTCAAAAAATGTTTCAGGGCAAAGTTTTTCCTGAAGAAACTTTTACTTTTAACAATTTTTCTTTATCTTTGAGCCCCATGAAAAAACAATGATCACAAAAATGTGCCATTGTTAAAAATCGAATCATTTAATTTATCGGAAGAAAAATCAAGACTCTTATGACAGGACTACAACACTCGTATAACGATATCTCTCACCCAATATAAGGCTCTATTAGGTGAGAGAGCGCTTACAAAATGCCAAAGAATAATAAATACTACCTTGCCACATCGTCAGAAACGCGAGTTGGCTCATACTCGTTAATACCTGGAAGGTGTAAACGACTAGCTATTTTACTAACTAACCGCTGCGCTTTATCCCGCCTCAAATCTCCAACCCAGTAAAGCTTTCCCTTCTGCCCATCTTCAAAAAACCATTTTGAAATATTGTGATCAAACGAACCAACTACCGCCTGAGTGGAGGACCCCGTCACCCCGAACTCAAATGTGTACATATCATAAAGCTTCTCACTAACAGACAATGAACGATACGAGCCGTGCCATTCCAAATGAATATTAGGAGCATCTGAAGTAACAGTTAACTTCATAAGCGGAAACGCGCGAATATTTTGAAATCTAATACTGTCGCACCGGGGCTGAATACACAGATAAAATTCAAAACTTTGTGCTAAAGCCTTGGCAACAACAGTACCTAGAGTCAAACGCGGTGGATAATCTGATGACAACTTAAGCAAATGACTTCGAGTAAAATCATGCAAAAAAGCCATTTCTTTTCTTGCGCTTTCAGCACCAGCCGGACTCGAATAAAATTTTTCCATAATGCGTTTTTGAGGATGTTTTTCCTCCTTAGAGATTTTCAGAGCTGCAGATATCAATGATAACTTGTCAGTTCTAAATGTTGACAGACAACTTTCAATAACAGCTGTTGCCTCATCGCTAACATCAGCGCTCTTAAGTTCACGCAAACGCTCTATACACAGTTTATCAGACAGCTGAGCTCTTACGCCTTCAGTGAGCATTAGATTGTGTAAGCTATCCGCAACCAGCTCAATTAAATGAGCTTCGGCATCGTCAGACTTAGGAATCAGAGCCCTATGAGTGATGAATGCGGCATCTAAATTTTCTTTGAATTGTGCCAAGACTTGATGGGTATGATTACGTATGGTACCTATAGCCGAAAGCGCTGCAGCAGGCAGAACCCCCGCCGAAAACTCTGAGTGAAGTTCAAATATTCTTTCTGGCAACAGAGAAAGTGGAACACCATCAGGATAAGCAATTGAAACCTTATTAAGTACAACAATGCACGCATGTTCAACTTTCATGAGGTTGCCTACGACTTTAACAACTCCATTACCGAACACATCTTTAATCGCTTTCTTTACTGGGCGCTGATTTGCAGCTGTATACACGACTATAAAGCGCAGCCTACCACCTCTACTGGCATCGTGAGTTACAATTTCGTGTACAGCCCTTAAGCTTGCCGTATGGTCGCCTGGACGTAGCTCCCAATCTAATACAAGAACATCGGCAGCTTGAGCAATTGACTTAATTTCGGCAACAAGGGGCTCTAAGCCAGTATCCGTCTCGGGCTGTATAACCGAGCAAATTACTCCTTGATGTGCGAATAACCTAACAAGCCCAGGGCCATCGAGCTCATGGTCCTTATCCTCGACGCCCCCTCCAAACACGTCATCATTGGCTTGCTCAGCATTTGGCTCAACGATTTGGGATGTGTGCTTGTCACCAAGCAAATCTTCCGTCAATGCATCAAATGGATTTACCGGTTCTTCTACGGTTACCGCATTGACAACAGGAGTACTTTTATAAGCACGATCGTCTATCACAACGACAGTTTTGAGAAAGTTCCTAATACACTCTTTATAATGTTCTTTGAGAGTGAATACAGGTAAATTTGCGTCAGCTGCTGCAAGAACATCACTCATCCGTAAGCACTCCTTGTTCAAAAAGTCCATCGTCGCTTTCTACAAACGGTATAGCCAATAGGAATGCTGGATTATTCTCTTTTCCTGGGTTGGTCAAAATCAGATCTAGCTCATCACGCCTTAGTGCTTTACGTGAGATTGCTAATCCCATTCCTCGTCCATTTTGCTTCTCAGAGAAACCAAACTCAAAAATTTGTTCCGCATACCTACTATCAATACCTACGCCGCTATTTCGAATTAATATTCCGTCCTTACACCTTTCTATTCTTATCCAGCGTTGTCCTGCCTCACCTTTTGAAACCCAGTGACAAGCATTATCTATGACATTTATAAGAACCGGATAAATCGTTGACGGATAAGCTGATACTACGCCTGAAAGGAATCCGGACGTGGCTGAATATGCAATACCGTGCCTTTCAAATCTGTCAGCAAATACATTTTCTATATAATTAGAAATCTCTCCGCCTGAAAGCTCCATTGCCGTTCTATAAAGCCTTCGATCCAGAGGTGAGAACAGAGAAAGGTACTCTTCAAGGTGTGCAAAGCCTGAATGCAAGCCTTTAAATAATCCATTCAACGCTGGATTTTTATCTGCCCAAGGCTTTAAATCTTTAATACCTCTTTTAACCGTTCTCGCAACCGCATCAAACTCATGCTGTACAACTCCAAGTGCCATACCAATTTGCGCCCAGTACATCGAATCACTTAGGTCTTCTCGAAGGCTATGATTTTGTCCTTCTAACGCAGCACTCAAGTCATCGGGCAAGAGCCCGTCTTTCACACCCTCACTTAACGATTCTAATTGAGATCTCAAATTGGATAAAAAGTCCTGCTCTTTAGCAGCAGCGGCTTCGAATTTCTGCTGAAGCATAGACTGAAATCCGACTAAAGAAGAATCATCAAAGACCTTCAAATCAGTTCTGTCAAAATCTGATAAAGCGTCTTCCACAGTATTATGAAAACGTTGAAAGCTCGACTCTATACCGGCGCGTAAGTCTTGTTGAGATTGTTCAATTATATTTCGTGCCAACCTTCGCTCGGCCTTTACTAGTTTCTCCATCTCATTTTTTCTAGAAGACAATCCTTCACGCAGAATCACTCTGCGATCAATTGCATCACCACGCTCACGGAGCACTTCTGCGAGTTTCTCCTGCAATATCCCCTCTAGAGGGTAATAAACCGAACTTTCAATCTCATCACAAATCGCCCTATACCGCGCCCAATCAGCTTCGCCTGCTTTATTTAATCCAACCCCTCGCGGCCTTGATATACGATTTGTCTTTCGCAAATTATCCAGACCAACTCGAAGTTCTCGCTCGACACGCTGAAGTTCCCTACCCATATCATCGGGATTCGCGATAGCTTTGACTAATTCAAACTTCCTTAAAAATTCTACTTTAAATTCTTCCGCTTCTCTAGACGCGCCCCCTTCCTCCACGCGTACAAAAAATCTATTAATAGACTCTTGTAGTTTTTCTTTTTTTACGGAAACGCGCTTCTCTCTAATTTTTAGAAGCTTATTCTGCGCATCCATTTCCTCCCGCAATCGATTGAACTCGTTGCCAAGCGGAGCATCTTTTCGAAAAAAATCTTTCGCAAGAGACATTAAAAAAAACTCTAAGACACTCCGGAACTGACGAAATGCAGCATTCTCTTGAAAGCCTTCTCGTCCCGCCTTCTCACGAAGAGCCTGATTCCCTATATTATCTAAAACTACGGCCCCAAACATTCTTCGAAATGAAAAAAACCAATCTTTTGCAGCCTTATTGCGCCTCTGCTCGATGCGTAAAAAATCATGCTCTATGTCACCATAGGGGAGAACTCTAATCCCATCCCTGTAAACGTACAGTCCTCCGTGCTTAGCCAGCTTGGCACTTAGTATCCCATGGCTTGTAGAATCTAGAAGAGACTGATGAGCATAGCCTTGAGAGTAACCAAATCTTATTTTAAAAGGACCGCACTGCAAAGGCGCCGAAGATGTAGACGGATAGCTTAACGTATAAGATACTTTTGGCTGATCGTAAACTTTAATAGTTCCGAAAAACTTCCCATACTCATCAAACTCGCCATCTACTTGATGATCAGCCGCCTCAAAATCATCAGGAGTTATAAATACCTTATCATCAATAAGATCAGTGAAGCCGTCGCCATCTTTATGATCCCGAAAAAATGCTCTAATTGGCGTCGAGGCCATATCAGGGAACATAGTATTCGAAAACCCGACAAGCAATGTCTGGAGTTTTGATGTCCTACCATCACCTAGCTGGATATCATCCTCCAGGTCTAGCTCTAAAATAGGATCGTAAGGACGTATTATAAAATGAGTTCCATGCTGCCCATTTTCTAGGAGAGGTGAACCAATATCATCACATACCCCTCTAAATTTTAAGCCACTATATATAGACGCCGGATCAAACCTCATCATTTGGAGATCCGATTCTATTTTCTGTCTATCTACATTTGCAAGATTAGGCTCGAGCCCATCTAGGCTAGATAAAATAACATCGACCATCGTGTCAATATCGGCTTTATCCGGGAATTCGTCATCTTTAAAAACTTTAACAGGAACTACTACCTGATCAAGACCAATGCCCGGAATTTCGAAAAGTCCCCAGTGCACCAAAGCAACGACAAGATCATGCATCCCGTCTTCGCGCGTGGCTCGAGTAAGAATTAAAACTGCAGGGCCAATTACAGCGATAGCTAAACGCCCAATGCCTTTTTCGCCCAACACATGACGTTTAACAGTGCCATACTCACCTAGCCAGGGAGCAGTGCTAATTTTTGTACCTAACTTGCTCTCCGTGCCTACTGTCAGCCATCTATTAATAAAATCGTGATGGGTCATTCCAATCCCATCGTCACGTAGCATAAATATTTTTTGCTGCCGTAAAACGTCTACTTCCACTCGTCGAGCGAAAGCATCATAGGCATTTTTAAATAATTCGTGAATGGCAGAGGGAACACCAGCAATTTGTTGTCTCCCCAACATATCAACAGCACGTGCGCGCACAGACATCTGTGCTCGCTGCACCTCGGGGGTGTTAAGGACCTGTTTATCCATCAGAGCATCCCTGCGAAGTAGACTTAAATTATGTTCGCACACCTGAAATCGATGCAACAGTAAGTTCTTTCAAATGAGATGCTATGCGACGAGCCATCTCAACTGGCACAGCATTCCCAATTTGTCTAGCCACTTGCCCACTATTCCCAAAAAAAATGTAATCCTTTGGAAAGGTTTGAAGAAGGGCAGCTTCACGCAACGTTAATGCTCTATCATCTTCAGGATGAACAAATCTGCCACGTGTTAAATCAGTGCATCCCGTAGTTAACGTTGGAGCAACTCCAGACCACTTCATCCGACCATAGACGTCTGGAAAGTCATTATCTCTATTCTTATGACATGCCAATTGGAGATTTTCAGGTAGTGACTTTCTGCTGCCTCCATCTTTAGGAATATACTTTAATCGCTCCAATGTGATTGCATGATGTTTTCTAGCTCTATGCAAGGGGTCTTGGCTCGTCTCCCCACTACGCAAGGAAGGTAAAAATCCAATAGCATCCCTCACCGTCTTCTGTTCCGCAGCTGCAAGCGTAACTCCAAAGAACTTAACGATCTCATCAGACTTTGAGGCAACCAAAATACATCTTTCGCGTCGCTGGGGAACCCCTAAGGTTGCAGCATCCACATTGAGCGGATTACTTAACTTGTATCCGATTCGCTTTAAACGCTTTGACAATAGCTCTAATAACCCAGCATTCACAATTCCCGGTACGTTCTCAAAAAAAATCACAGCGGGGTTCAGCACACGCACAAATTTTACACACTCAAAAATCAAATCCATGCGAGGGTCACTTGCGGCCTTCTTCCTATTTTGACTACTAAAAGGCTGACAGGGCGCACATACAACCAAAAGATCTAGAGCTCTACCATTTAAGATGGAGTGTACATCAGCAGGGTTAATTTTCTTAATATCTTCCGATATTAGCTTAACTTCAGGATGATTAATTGAGTATGTTTCACAAGCTATCAGATCGCTATCTACAGCCGCAACGACCTCAAACCCTTCCTGTTTCAAACCAGCAGTTACAGCTCCCGATCCACTAAACAAGTCGACCGCAGTCCATTTTTTGTTGACAACCTTTGAAATTGTCGTCATAGCATTCATCTCAATAAGCCGTTATCACTAACACAATTTGTAAATAAAAGTATTCTTCGACTTCATTGTTAGCTAGCCATCAAGGGCGAGGGGCCGCTGTGTCCGGGAAAGGACCACGTTGTCAGCTCAATGCTCCACCGTCTTACCAACCTCAACGTGCCAGCTGCCACAAGCCGTCAGTACCAAAAGCGTAAAAGGTACCGTAGGCGGGCTGCATTATCCTACCTAACCCTTAGAATTCACCATAGTGAGGGCGAGGAATTGCCAAAAATCTGGTGATCCAGTCTTAATCTCCCAATCCGCAACCGCAAAGGATCAATCAATGGGAAGTAGAGCGCTAGAGACATTACTCACTCCTCCAACAATCGGTCCTACAAACTCACATCCTTCCAACCTCACACCACCCGTTTGGCAGCTTTCCCGCTTGCCATTCCCCCCAAAGTCACCGCTTTTCCCGAAATTTGGCGCCTCGCTCATGACCAATTGAACGCCCTATCGCCCATTCTGATCCACAGTGGTGGAATTGACATTCGGAGCCTAGGCTTTGTCAGCCTACGGAGGCAACAAGATGTGTACTGATATAGTGACGCCAGAGCAACGCTCCAGAATGATGTCTCTAGTAAAAGGAAAAAATACAAGGCCCGAGATGGTCGTTAGGAGCTTATGCCACGCAATGGGCCTTCGCTATCGCCTCCACTGCAAGGATCTTCCGGGGAAGCCTGACCTCGTTTTCCCTAAGCATCGACTATGCATTTTTGTTCACGGCTGCTTTTGGCATAGCCATTCGGGCTGTAAGCAAGCTTCCCTCCCAAAAAGCAGGCAGGAATTCTGGCTGCCTAAACTGGCAAAAAACGTGGAACGGGATATCTATGCACAGCGGGCACTGGGAACACTTGGTTGGCGTGTGGTCGTCATATGGGAATGCCACACAAAAAACAGAGAAGTCCTACGTACCGAGATTCAGAAAATATTTGCTCCAAGCGCTTAGTCCACGAGTCTCGGGCTGAAAAATGATGATGTAATTTGAAAGGTTGACCATACGACGTTCCCCCCCTAGGCTTTCCATTCGGCGCCTAAGAAACGCCTCAACCAGAGCGGCCCTCCGCACCCGACAGTCAGCGGCTTTTTTTTCGCCTGCGGTTTCTCTACGCCTGCGAAAATTCCCCGTTATGTCGGGAGTGGGCGAATACAAGACCCGAAAGGGGAATATGTCCGGCCCGTCTCTGGTGGGTTTCTTAGCTCCCGACACCCATAAATGCCCTAAGAAAGCAGCCAGAGGTAAAGGATATGCCTGTAAACCTGACCTTCAAGATGAAGGTAACCAGCCCTACCCGCTCGCCAGCTCATGCACAGCCGCTTCTGGAGGTCTGTCATGTCTGAGCCGCTGATCCCTACTCAATTCATTCGCCACAGTATTCATCTGCATGCCCTTCTGGTTGAAAACCAGGCTTGGTTCAGCGCATCCGATTTGGGGCGCCTGATGAGCAAGCACCTTGATGAGCGAATGACGCGCAAGCTCGACTCTGACCAGCGTAGGATGATGTTCGTGCATATCCAAGGGTTGACCGAAGAACGTCTGATGCTGAGCGAGTCGGGTGTTTATGCGTTACTGATTTATCACTACTGCCCCGAGTATCGGTTGCTGCGTGAGTGGATCACGCATCAGGTGGTGCCCACGCTGCGCGATGAGCGTTTCTCCCATAGGGTGGAGCGTCCCACGTTGAGTGTGCTGGATTGGCCGAAGATGTCGCTCTGCATGCTGCATTGGCAGGATGAGCCGTGGATTCGATTGCGGGACATGCCAGCGGTTTTGGTGGATGATCCGTTTAATCAGCATGAATCCTGGTGGCGGAAGGCGTCGCGGATTTTGCGAGGGTTTTGACCATTCAATTAGAAGTCGTCGCCCGTGTTCGGGCGGCGGTTTTTTTGGTGATATGAAATTGGGTCTGCTTCGCAGCCCAGCGGGGATAAATCCCCTCGCCACAAGGACGGTGCCGGACTTGATGGGTGCGGTGATTGGCGAATCGATCAGGTTGGGACGTGCCATCATTCGTCGCCCAACCCTTTTCGCTATCCTTGGCCTTTGCGCTGACTCGCAGAGTAGTCTGTTCTACTGCACTAATCAGCCTGCTTGCGCCGAGGCCTAGCGCCACGAATCGGCGCATTAGCGGCAGGCTTGTGCGGCTCAGGCTGCGGCGCATAAATGGGCTGGAGCGCTGTGGTCAGCCCCAGGCGAAGACCGAATTTCCGCAAGATGGACTCGATGGTGCTGAGGGTCGGATTGCCCTTGTCCTTCTCG
>Ga0182006_1002428_pt1 | contig 10180 bp, 5 predicted proteins | sample Sormic07211104_1_FD_123022 | JGI IMG/M metagenome (GOLD analysis project Ga0182006, IMG submission 123022) | Rhizosphere microbial communities from Sorghum bicolor, Mead, Nebraska, USA - 072115-104_1 MetaG | ecosystem: Host-associated > Plants > Roots > Rhizosphere | place: USA: Nebraska...
ATTTCGATTTGCAAGGGTTACCCCCCAACCAAACGAAGTTGATTCCAACATTCAACGCTCAGAATCCAGACCCGCAGTATTTGACGTGGTCCTGCCTACCCGCTGGTGCTGGGTCGATCGATCCTGCAACCATGATATTCACCGCCAGTGAAACGACCAACAGCCAGTTTGTCTTGATTACCGTGCTGCTCGACTTGATGGGCATGACGTTCGACGGGTTCATCATACTGCCTTTACCTCTCGCCTCCCTTCCGCCAAAACCAGCCCAACCGGAAATCCCGCAAACTTCCGCTTTCGATGAACTGAGCAGCTTGCTTGGGGAGGTCTACGACAAGTTCGAAGCTACCAACCTGGACACTGACGTCCGCAAAAAGGCCAAAGGATATCTGGATAACATCGCTGCACTCGCCGAGGACGCTCAAAATGGCCAGTAATTCCCTTGCCGACATTGTTGAAAAAATGAAAGAAGGCTCGATCACGCGTGGTTGGGGGGCGGTATGTGTCTTCAATCGCGAGAAACTCAACCGGATACTCCAGCAACAATGGCTGGAGAAATACGACGGCACCGGCTATCTACCTGTGTTTTCCGGCACGATGGACCTGAACGCCACCGGTACCGAATATGGTGTGATGACCAATGTCCTGCTGGGCAAGCCTTTGCTGTCGTTCGAGCCCGCACGCCTGGATACCTCCAAGGCAAAGCTGACGTTGAGTATTCTGGGCGGCAATTTCAGCGTTCATGAAAAAAACCGTGGTTTGTTGTATGAGTTCGACATCACCGAAGCCCATGGTTATACGCTGACGGTGGAGCTGGACCTGTCCCTGGTGGTGGGCGTGGTCGATCGCCTGGGCCGGGTGACGCTGGATTTGTCCAAGGGCACGAAGTTTTCCTGCAACCTCGCCGGGCCGGCGGCCAGCCGGGAGAAGCTCGGAGAGTACTTCGACCAGCGCTTCAAGGCATTGCCGCCCGAACGGCAGGTGTATGTCCTGGGCATCCTTGATCTGAAGGGCGGCAGCGACCTGACCCCGACCAACTTCATCGTGCTGACCCAGCGAGCCCCTGGTGCCGAAGTGGCAGGCGCGAAAAATGCGGCCGACGGCGCCGTGGTGGTCATGGTCAAGCTTCGGGGCAGCGAGCATGGCGGGGAGATTCCCTCCCCGGAACGCTTTCCTTACCTGATACCCGATGACGGTGACTATTCGGCCACCATCGTGTTGGCCCAGGAGTATGTCAGTCGATCCGATAACGAGAAGCTGGAACTGATCCACAGCCTGTTGTTCCCTGGGGAAAAAAACGTATTCGTGGAACATACCCGCCGTGAGCCCAAGGACTTGGTGATATTCGGCAGCCTGGACCCCTCCAGGACATCGCTGACCATAGAGCCTGGCGTGCATGTAGTGAAAGCCGGCGGCGGGCCTGTCGAATACAAGGCTTACCTCGATGGGGTCGCGACGGATGTCGAGTGGAGCGTCAGCAGCCTCAACTCGAATACGTCGGCCGGTATGATCGACCCGGTGACCGGCGTTTACCGACCCGTCTCCGCCGCCAACCTGGGCAGGGAGCTGGTGCGCAACATCGTTAAGGCCACCTATGTCGATCCTCAGACGCGGTTGATTCATGAAGTCCAGGCCTTGTTACTGGTAACGACCCAGTCGATGAAGATTTCCCCGGCAGTCGTGTCGCGTATCGAGGGGCAGACGACGAATACCGTGACCTTCGTCGCGACGGCCCTGAGCGGCACGACGCTGACCTGGCGGCAGCCCACTTATGGAACACTGTCTGCACAAGGCAGCAGTGCCGTCTATACCCCCCCTTCCGCTGCTCAGTTGCTGCAGTTGCCCGAGTTCACCGTCGTCGACACCATCGCTGTCGAAGATGGCCTGGGCGAGTCGGTCGAGGCCTCGGTGGTGTTGACCCGGGGGGCGCCAACGCTGGAAATAGAACCGCGATTTGCCAGTGATGTGCGTCGCTCTGGAACCATAACATTCACCGAGAAGTCAGGTGCTCCCGAAGCGGTGGAGCGTATCTGGCAGGTGATCGGCGAGGGAACGATCAGCAACGCTGGGGTCTATACCGCTCCAGCGACCGCCGTTCGGCCCTATGCCATTGTCCGGTGCGAAATCTTCGGCGCGGGGATGCTTCTGTATGCTGGCTACAGCATCGTAAAACTGGCCACCCACAATGAAGAGCCTGGCTGGACGGGCCTTTCGAAGTTCAGCCTGGAGGCATTGCGCTCCCTGCGATTGTTCGCCAACGGTTATCAGCAACTGCCCCTGGAAGCCGTGATTGAAACCAATGGCGCCAGGTTGACCCAGGAAGAAATGGACTCGCTGAAGATGGTCTATGTCTCCTCGAACCAATACGTCCCCGAGGTGCCGGCGTTGCAAGACGGTATAGAGAAGGACGATATTCCGGTCACCCATAGACTGTGGGCGCAGACGAGGATCGCCAATCGTTATAAACCTTACGCTGGGCCACCTGCAGCACAAACGCAACCTGGCGGGACGACGGCAATAACGGATCGAGTGAACTTGTTCTTGGTAGGGCATTCCGGACAGACGACCCATTTTTATGCGGTTTTTAATGATTCGTTGGGAAACCCCTGGCGTTCGGACCGTGACCCGGGGCATACCGATGGGATTATCACCCTTGAACCCATGCCCTCGCCCACTCCCAACATCGATGACTATGCATTGATACGTAAGCGTGTGGACGGGGGCGGCGGCAGTGATTCGGACGGTGATTATGATTTCGACTGGTACTTGAAGACGATCGATTACTGGGCGTTGACGTATCGTCGCTCGGGTCAGGTCGGTGTGGATTTCATGACGGCTGAAGTGCGAGGGCTGCAGTCGATCGTGCAATGGGAGAGTCCCGCCCCCAATGAAACCATGTTCAGTTACACCGGCTATGGCTTCAATGATCCGGCCAAGCCTAACGATGCCAATGTCATGCGTTATGACCCGCTGTTGGTCGAGCACCTGGGCTTACCACTCAAAACCGAGATGGAACCGGGTGAGGCGCTGGACGAAGGCAAGTTCCGGATCGGTTTGTTTCGCTGCGAACATGCCGACGGTGTTCGACAGGACCAACGGGTGAAACTATACCCATTACGGTCTCAGAAACTGAAGGTTTACCTGACCGATGATGAAGGTAACCATCACAAACTTGCCATTGGTTTCAAATCGTCAGACCGCAATCGATTGTATGTCGACCATCTTGATGGTTAGAGCGACAACGGGCCCGAGTATTCGCGGGCCCTTCTCGTGAAGTTGGAAGTTCAAGCGAAGTTCGCTGCATTCAAGTAAGCACTGAATGAGCGTGCCTTCGCTCGCCTATCACTGCTTATTGAGCTGTTTGTGAGGTTAACGATGACTGCGTCTACTGCTGTGCACTCCAATGCCTTCAACTTTTTGAGTTTTGTCCAGACGGGCGTCGATCCGCGAACCGGTTTTTATACCGTGTCATTATCGTTGCCAGAATTACTAAGTAATTACCTGCGCGGGCCATTGGTGCCTCTGACACTCAACTACAACCCGTTGAATACCAATGACAGTGGATTTGGCACCGGTTGGAATCTTGCGCTAAGCCAGTACACCCCAAGTACCCAGATCGTCTCGGTGTACTCGGGACAGACATTCAAGGTGACCGGCCCGTACGAAGGCGTGGCCAATCGTAAGCGCATGAAAGAACAGAAGATCGAGGATTTTCAGTTTTTTCAATTGCCGGATGACCAGTTCAAGATCGTCCATAAGTCCGGGCTGGTGGAAATACTGGAGCTCAAGGGGGCCAGCCCCCAGGTGGCGATGCCGGTGAAAATGTACTCCGAGCAGGGGCATGAGATCACCCTGGACTACGTGACTGTCGCTGGCGCGCCGATGCTGCGCACTATTCGCGACGACACCGGCCTGCTGCTTGAAATTACCCGCAACCTCATCACCAATGCCGTCCACATCGGCTACAAGCCCGTCAATGGCACGGCGCTGGCCGAGGTGGTCCTGAACATGAAGGATGGTCGCGTCGACCGGATTACCTTGCCGACGACCGAGAATGCCGGTTGGCGCTTCGAATACCGCCCGGAGAAAGGTCTGGATTGCATCAGCGCAGTCTGGACACCCTTGGGCGCCCACGAAACTGTCCAGTACAACGATGATGGGCACGGCCTTCCCGGTAGCGGTAATGAACAGCGTAAGTTGCCCAGGGTGACCGACCATGTCACCGACCCTGGCGGCGGCCAGGGGCCCATCACGGTGAAATACACCTACAGTGCCAATGGCCATAACTTTCTGGGTTTCAACAGTGGCATCGGGTGGAGCGAGGATGGTCTGGATAACCTGTATAAGATGCTCGACGCCTACGAGTACGAGTCTACCGAAGCATTGATGGTCGGAACCGATACGGTTCGCAGCGTGACCCGTAAGTTCAACCGCTTCCACTTGCTGGTCTCGGAGACCACCTTGCAGGGCACGCATCAACAGACCCAAAAGACCCGTTACTACGCCGATGAAGACGATAAGTTGGCGTTCGATGCACAACCGCGTCAGTGCCAGTTGCCCAAAGAGGTGATGACTCGCTGGGAGTTGACCGATGATGCGCGTAAGTGGCGAGAAGATGTCGAGCGCAGTGAGTATGACATCCACGGCAACCAGACCCTGAGCGTGCAACCCAATGGCGTCACCGAGGCGACCACCTACTATCCGGCTGGCGGAATTCCCGGCAAGTGTCCGGAGGATCCCTACGGCTTCGTCAAACATATCGAGCACACAACGGTCAGCCCGGCGACGGATCCGGAACTAGTGCCCGACCTGCAAGCTGGTGCGCCGACCCTTCGGACTCGCTACAGCTATGTCGAATTGCCGGCGCTGGATGACGTTTATATCCGCGTACCGTCGGTGGTCGTATCCGAGGAAAGCCAGCAGCAAGTCGTTGGTCAGACCGAAGTGTTGTTGGAGACCACCCGCCATGAGTATTTCAACACTCCGGTCGATCCATTGATCCATGGGCTTGAGCGACTCAAAACCGTCAGCTTGGTGGGGGAGGGCCGCGACTACGTTTCAACGACCGGTTACGAATACCGGATCAGGACGGACGAGGAAAAAGCGAAAAGTAACAAGGCAACCAACGGCAACGACATTCTTCTCGGTGAAACCGTGTTCGAGACGACCGAGACGTTCACCGGCCATGACAATCTGGTCAAGGTCGTCAGCGCCGAGCGCTCGCTGCTCAATGGTGAGCCCTTGCTGACCCGGGACAAGGACATCAGGATCCGCATGACCTATGACGCCCTGGTACGGGTGCTGACGGAAACGGTCGCGCCCGATGATCCGGACTACGCGGCCACGCGTAGTTACAGCTACACGCTTATCCGCCCGGCGGATAAAGACCAGGCACCGGTTACCGGGCAGGCTTTCCAGGAGGTCGAGAGCGTCAAGGGTCTCAAGACTCGCACCTGGTTCGATGGGTTGAACAGGGCGGTCAGGGAAGAACAGCAGGACGCGGACTTCTCGGGCGGCGCATTTCGAGACATTTACCGCTCGACCTACAACGCATTGGGTCAATTGATCGAAGAGCAGGAAATCGACTGGCTGGAGCTCACTCCCCTTGCGTTGAAAACCACTTACGCATTCGATGATTGGGGCGAGCAATCCAGCAGTACCGACCCGGCAGGCGTAACCCAATACACCGTGCAGGATCCGATTGCCTTTACCACCACGGAGTGGACGCACGGCCAGGGCCAGACCGTCACGACCACCAATCGCCTGGAAAAGCCGGTCAAGGTCGAGCGTTTCGACCTTGCCGGAAACTCCCTCAGTATTCACGGCTATCTGTATGACGGCCTGGGCCGTACGGCTCAGGAAGAAAACGCGGCGGGCTACAAGACGTCCTACAGCTACGACGTTTTCGATCGCATGCTTGAAACCACGTTGCCGACCCAGGACAAGGTCGTACGTGAATACGCTGGCCATAGCCGCAACGATCTGCCGACCCTGATCAAGGTCGGCAATACGGAGCTGGGCGCGCAGGCGTTCGACAGCCTGGAGCGGATCAGCCAGTCGATAACCGGAGGGCGGATCACCCGGCATGAGTACGACACCACGTATAGCAAAGCCAATCGCGTCATTCAGCCCAGTGGTGATGTGATCCACTACGCGTACGCTTATGAGCTGACGGATGAGCCGCTGACCCGGAACGCCGTCGCGGGGGAAGAAACCATCGGCCGCCTGAAACAAGTGCCCGCGCCGATCAAAGCGACTTATGGCTACGATCCGCGAGATGCGCGGCTCGTCAGCTCGTCGGAAATCGATATCGAGTTGGGACGAACTTACGACGATCAAGGCCAGATAAAAACCGAAACGCGTACTGTGACGGATGTCGCCGAGCCGTATGAAATGACCTATGTCCACAGCCGGCTCGGAAGACTGATTCGTTATCACGATGTCACAGGGCAGGTTCAGTCGTTCGAGTACGACCGCACCAATGGCAGGTTGACCCATACCCAACTCGCCGAGCCGGGCGCCAACAGCTATATCCGCAGCGACTTTACCTATAACGATCAGGGTCTGATGGCGCGTATCGCCACGGTGGACGCAGCCAACACCAGCGCGACCATCGAGCTTGAGTATGATGCACAGGGGCGTGAAACATTGCGCACTTTCCACCTTAACGGCAGCCGGTCCTGGTTGAAGCAATGCTGGAATAGTCTGGATCAGATCGAACAGCGTGAGTTGAGCGAAGGCGCGAGCGTGGGCGAAACCGTGCTTCGTAACGAGACCTATCGATACGAACTGCGCGGACGTCTTGAGGAATACCGTTGCGAAGGCCCGCAAGTGCCGGCGGATCCTTTCGGCAACCCGATGTCCCGGCAACTATTTTTCTTCGATGCCTTGGATAATCACGAAGAAGTTCGCACGACCTTCAAGAAAGGCCAGGCCAGCGAAAGCAACACCGCGCGTTTCTTCTACGAAAACCTGGACCCGGTTCAACTGACACGCGTCACCAACAGTCATGCCGATTACCCGGATATCGAGTTGGAATACGATGCCAACGGCAACCTGATCAAGGACGAAGAAGGGCGGACCTTGGTCTATGATCTGCTGTCCCGTTTGGTCGAAGTGAGCGGTTCCGGCTCGGATGACACCAGAACCTACGGGTATGACGGCGGCGATCAATTGTCGGTCAGCGCCAATGATACTGATCGCGAGCAGCAGTTTTACCGCGATGGCAAACCGGTCAATTCCGTTGGCGCCGCGCAGAGCAGGACCTATGTGTCGGTCGAAGGCGTGCCCCTCGCGGAGCGGCAGGAGGGTGCGCTCCCAAAGTCGTTGCTGCTGGCCAGTGATCAAAGCGGGAGCGTGCTCCGGGAAGTAGACGAGGGCGAGGTCAGCGCAATTGCCTACAGCGCTTATGGTGATCGCGATGGTGCACAGCCGGTGGGTGGGCGCATGGGCTTCAACGGTGAGGTCAGGGATGAGACCGGGTGGTATTTGTTGGGCAGTGGCTACAGGGCTTTCAATCCGTGTTTGCTGAGGTTTCATAGCCCGGACAGCTGGAGCCCGTTTGGAGAGGGAGGGCTGAATGCCTATGCTTATTGCTTGGGGGATCCGGTTAATTTCGTGGATCCGACGGGGCATTTTGGTGTTTGGACGTGGGTAAAGAAAATATTTGGCTTCAAACCTAAATCTCCGGCTGCTAGCCAGGCTTCGGCTTTTAACGTGGCGGATCCTGCTTATCAAGGCCGGTTTGTGCAGCCTGGAACAAATACTTCAACTAACCCTTTATATGATGGTTCGTCATATTCCGTGGGCAAACCTCCTCCCCGCTTGGAGACAGAGATCCCAGCAGCAGGCGCGAATCCTCCGCCAGGTAGGGCTGATTTGGGGGCTACCAGGCCAGTTGAAGGTACGGCAGTGAAACAAAAAGATCCATTGCGCCGGCCTAGAACGCCAGCTGAGATACAGGCAAAGCAAAAAGCAAGGCAGTTGCGAAATCGGGAAAAATATCCCAAAGCTTATAAAAAGGCTCTACTGCTAAGTGAACCGGGCAATGAGGTCGGGACAACTGCGCACGGTTCTAAGATAATAACGACCGATCTTATAGTGAATTACGATTCCGAATTTGGCCTTAATGTTCGCCAAACGGTTGCGCGTGTTGTATGGAGGGATAGGGGGGGTAGGTTTCGCGATATGGACTGAGTGAGTTTAATTGAGAGGTGGGTACTTGAACTGGAAGGCATTAGGTAAGTTGTTGCCTCCCAGTTTCGATGTCTAATTCAGCATGAGTTCGACACCCCAGTCTTGCTGAGCCTTATCCCAACCCACTCACCCGAGCAAACTCCACCAACCCACCGTCATGGCCAAGCCCCAACTTGTCCATGGCGGTGCGTTTCTGTCGACTGATGGTTTTTTCGCTGCGATTGAGCTGGGCCGCGATCTGTCGGCCGGACATCCCCCGCACGAACAGCCTTACCACCTCCAGTTCTCGTTCCGACAGGCTCACCGATGCCGCTTCGGGTCCGGCGACCGCCAGGGGTTGGGCTTGCACGAGCGCCGCGAAACCTGGGCATACATAGCGTTGTCCCTGGATGACCGCCAGGATCGCTCGCTTCAGGTTGCGCAGTGGGCTGCGTTTGTCGAACAAGCCGTTCACGCCGCCATTGAGCAGGGCCTGCAGCACGGAAGTATTGCGCAGCATGGTGATCACGATCAGCGGGCAGCCGTGATGATGCCGCTTCAGGTAACCCATCAAGGCCAGCCCGTCCGGGAACTGTCCATCCGGCATCGAATAATCGCTGATCACCAGGTCACAGGGAGTGCGTTGCAGGTGCTGGATCAGTTCATCGGGATTGCGGGCGGTGGCAACGATGGCAAACCCGAGTTGCACCAAGGTCATTTCGATGCCGGCCAGCACGACCGGGTGATCGTCGGCGAGGATGATGCGAACCGGCTTATCGGCAGGGTGCCTGTGCGACACTCGCGTATCGTCACAGGTCCAGAGGCTGGGGGTGTCGCGGTGTACAGGCGTGTGGTTCGGATGCATTGAGTTCTCGACAGGGTCCGTCAACAGCCCGGGCGCTGGGAGGCAGACGTCCGGGCACTTAGAGCAAGCCTTGTTCGCGCGCGATTTTCCCCGCGAGGTGACGCGAACTGACGCCGAATTTTCGGCGGATATTGTTGAAGTGGTAATTAACGTTGGCTTCGCTGCAATCGACGATTACGGCGATTTCCCAGGAAGATTTACCGGCCTCGCTCCATTGCAGGAACTCTCTTTCCCGGTTGGTAAGGCAGATTTTCTGAGCGGGCTTGCTCTCCGTAGGTTGGAAGCGGGCCTGATAGGGCGATGAGGGGGCTGAAACAGCGGTGGTGTGGTACATGAGCGAAATCTCCCATTCATCCTCATTGATGGCGTGGGGGCGGCGGAATCTTCCTACTACTGGATGGCATGGTTCGCACGTCCCGCCTTCAGACCCCGTAGGGCTGGAGGCACGGGTTCGTTATAGCTCGATTCAAAATCCCTGAAACCTGTCAGACATGACAGGTGCGAGGACTCTAATGATGAATTGTCGAAAAGGCTGTCAGCTGAAGCGATTGATATTGTAGGAATTTTTACGCTTTGCTGGCTGGACCTCGTGAGCAACGGGTCTTCTCAACCTTGATTTTAAATTTGCAATCAGTCCATCGCGGGTATATACACGCACCCATGCTTCCTTCCCAATGCTTGTGCATCAACCTGCGTCGTGCCGCCCGTGGCGTCAGCAGGTATTACGACGGCGCTCTCGATGGCTTCGGGATCAACGTTGCCCAGTATTCTTTGCTGAGCAACCTGGCTCGCCTGGATCAACCGAGTATTTCTTCCCTGGCCGAGGCCATGGGCCTGGACCGCAGCACCCTGGGGCGTAACCTGCGGGTGTTGGAGGGCGAGGGCCTGGTGAGGCTGGCCGAGGGCGAGGACCTGCGTAACCGCATTGTCGTGCTGACCGACGCCGGGCATGCCCGGCTGGCGGCAGCGCTGCCGGCCTGGGAGGCGGCGCAACAACGCTTGATCGATAAGCTGGGCGCTGAGAAGCGCACGGCGTTGCTGGCCTTGCTGGACGAACTGGCGTAACGCCGGTTCGTTCGAATACAAGCGGGTATATACCCGCGAGCGGAGAATAATAATGACATCGATGTGGCGTACCTGTGG
>Ga0182006_1002430_pt1 | contig 10178 bp, 7 predicted proteins | sample Sormic07211104_1_FD_123022 | JGI IMG/M metagenome (GOLD analysis project Ga0182006, IMG submission 123022) | Rhizosphere microbial communities from Sorghum bicolor, Mead, Nebraska, USA - 072115-104_1 MetaG | ecosystem: Host-associated > Plants > Roots > Rhizosphere | place: USA: Nebraska...
AAGTACGTGCGCCAGCTGGCAGCCAACCGGGGCACCATTCTGTTCGTCGGCACGAAGCGTCAATCGCGCGAGATCCTGGCTGAAGAAGCGGCTCGCGCAGGCATGCCGTTCGTCGACAGCCGCTGGCTCGGCGGCATGCTGACCAACTTCAAGACGGTCAAGACCTCGATCAAGCGCCTGAAGGACATGGAAGTCGCCAAGGAAGCCGGCGCGACCGAAACCATGAGCAAGAAGGAAGCGCTGATGTTCGAGCGCGAAATGGACAAGCTGGTGAAGTCCATTGGCGGCATCAAGGACATGGGCGGCATTCCGGACGCCATCTTCGTGGTGGACGTTGGCTACCACAAGATTGCCGTGACCGAAGCCGCTAAGCTGGGCATTCCGGTGATCGGCGTGGTTGACACGAACCACTCGCCGGAAGGCATCGACTACGTCATCCCGGGTAACGACGACTCGAGCAAGGCTGTTGCACTGTACGTGCGCGGCGTGGCAGACGCGATCCTGGAAGGCCGCGCCAATGCGGTTCAGGAAGTGGTTGAAGCTGCTCGCGGTGGCGACGACTTCGTCGAAGTCCAAGAAGGCTAAAGACAAGAAGGCGTGCGCCCGCGGCTTGAATGCGCGGGACGTGTGCCAGGCCGCACCTGGTGCAACGCATCGGGGCCGATGGCCAGACAGGGGCGCGTAACAAACGCCCCTTTTTTTTGAAATTTGTCATGCGGATGTCCCACGCGCGTCGTATTTCGTGGGGCGGCCGGATGGAAACCGGACGACAGGCCGGCGCGAGGCGAAGATTCCGCTTGCGACCGGACGACGATCTGAAACAAGGAGCATGAGAATGGCGGCAATTACCGCAAGCATGGTTGCAGAACTGCGCGCGAAGACCGACGCGCCGATGATGGAATGCAAGAAGGCCCTGACCGAAGCCGAAGGCAACCTGGAAAAGGCCGAAGAGATCCTGCGCGTGAAGCTGGGCAACAAGGCCGGCAAGGCTTCGAGCCGCGTCACCGCTGAAGGCGTGGTTGCCGCGTTCGTCGAGGGCACCACGGGCGCCCTGGTCGAAGTGAACTGCGAAACCGACTTCGTCTCGAAGAACGACGATTTCCTGGCCTTCACCAACGATGTTGCCAAGCTGATCGCTCAGAAGAACCCGGCTGACGTGGCTGCCCTGTCGGCGCTGTCGATCGGCGACGAAACCGTTGAGGCCGTGCGTACCCGCCTGATCGGCAAGATCGGCGAGAACATGACGATCCGCCGCTTCCAGCGTTTTGAAGGCACCCAGCTGACTTCGTACCTGCACGGCACTCGCATCGGCGTGATGGTGGCATTCGAAGGCAACGAAGTGGCGGCCAAGGATGCAGCAATGCAGGCTGCCGCCATGAAGCCGGTGTCGCTGTCGGCTGATGACGTGCCGGCCGAGCTGGTTGCCAAGGAGCGCAGCGTTGCTGAACAGAAGGCCGCGGAATCGGGCAAGCCGGCTGAAATCGTTGCCAAGATGGTGGAAGGCAGCGTGCAGAAGTACCTGAAGGAAGTCTCGCTGCTGAACCAGCCGTTCGTGAAGAACGACAAGCAAACCGTTGAGCAAATGCTCAAGGCTGCCAACACGACCGTGAAGGCTTTCACGCTGTACGTGGTGGGCGAGGGCATCGAGAAGAAGCAAGACGACTTCGCTGCTGAAGTGGCTGCCCAGGTGGCCGCTGCCAAGCAACAGGCGTAATGCTGCGACGGCCGTTTTCGATGGTGCGGCGATTCACACCCCGGCGCAGGCCGGGAGGTGTCGTTTCCACCATTGGCGCAGCCGTATAATGCCGAACAAACAGGGCACCGAAAGGTGCCCTGTTTGCAGGTGCAGCCTGCTTGCGCGGGCATCGTCGGGGGTGTTTTCTGACGGCTTCCGCGCAAGAAGGTTGCGGGATGTGCGAAGTCCCCGCTTTGCGCATCGTTGTCATATCCGCAGCGTCATTTCCCTTTTCCTGTTTCCCGTACCAGGAATCGTCACGAGGATCTCCATGCCTGCCTATAAGCGCGTTCTACTCAAACTTTCCGGCGAAGCCCTGATGGGCGACGATGCCTTTGGCATCAACCGCAGCACCATCGAAGGGATGGTTAACGATATCGCCGAAATCGTGAAGCTGGGCGTGCAGGTGGCAGTGGTGATCGGCGGCGGCAACATCTTCCGCGGTGTCGCGGGCGGCGCCGCCGGCATGGACCGCGCCACGGCCGACTATATGGGCATGCTGGCCACCATGATGAACGCCCTGGCCCTGCAAGACGCCATGCGTCATGCCAACCTCGAAGGCCGTGTGCAATCGGCGCTGCGGCTGGACCAAGTGGTCGAGCCGTATATCCGTCCCCGCGCGATCCGCCAGTTGGAAGAAGGGAAGATCGTGATTTTCGCCGCCGGCACCGGCAACCCGTTCTTCACGACCGACACCGCCGCTGCACTGCGCGGCTCGGAAATCGGTGCTGAGATCGTCCTCAAGGCCACCAAGGTGGACGGCGTGTACACCGCCGATCCGAAGAAGGACCCGAGCGCCACCCGCTACACCACCATCACGTTCGACGAAGCCATCTCGCGCAACCTGCAGGTGATGGATGCGACTGCATTTGCGCTGTGCCGAGATCAGAAGCTGCCAATCAAGGTGTTCTCGATCCAGAAACCGGGCGCACTCAAGCGGGTGATCCTGGGTGAAGACGAAGGCACGCTGGTGCACGTCTAAAGCCAGCGGCGAGCCTGCTTGCAGGCACCTTTTTTACCGTTCGCTGACCCTGCGTAAATGGCGTTGGCGAGCGGCTTCCATGTAAAATCGCCTATTGTCTTTTTGGTCTTGCCGGTGCCCTGTGTCGTTTTCCGGGGCGCAAGTTGGCAGGCCGCCGTTATCGTTCGGAGGAAGTATGAGCGTCGCCGATGTCAAAAAGAATGCCGAGCAGAAGATGCAGAAGTCGATCGAGGCTCTCAAGACGGATCTGGCCAAGATCCGTACTGGCCGTGCCCACACCGGTCTGCTCGATCACGTGCAAGTCGACTACTACGGCTCGATGGTGCCGATCAGCCAGGTGGCCAACGTGACCCTGGTGGATGCACGCACGATTGGCGTGCAACCGTGGGAAAAGAAGATGGTGCAAGCCGTCGAGAAGGCCATCCGTGAAGCGGACCTCGGCCTGAACCCCGCAACCATGGGTGACATCATTCGCGTGCCGACTCCCGCACTGACCGAGGAGCGTCGCAAGGAACTGACCAAGGTCGTGAAGGGTGAGGGCGAAGATGCCAAGGTGGCCGTGCGCAACCTGCGTCGCGATGCCAACGAACAGCTCAAGAAGCTGGTGAAGGACAAGGCCATCTCGGAAGACGACGAGCGTCGCGGCGGAGACGACGTTCAGAAGCTGACCGACAAGTTCGTCGCCGAGATCGACAAGCTGGTCGCCGAGAAAGACAAGGAAATCATGACGGTGTAAGGCCGTCTCCTGCCGCCGGCGCATTGGGCGCAGGTGGCGGGAAGCCCGATTCATGCATATTAGTTCCACACTGGCGGTGCCTGACACCGCCGATACGCCGCGCCACGTTGCCGTCATCATGGACGGTAACGGCCGCTGGGCCACCGAACGGCATCTGCCGCGCGTGGCCGGGCATAGTCGCGGCCTCGACGCCGTACGTGCCACTGTTGAAGCTGCTGCGCGACGTGGCGTCGGCTACCTGACGCTGTTTGCCTTCAGCTCCGAAAACTGGCGCCGTCCGGCCGAGGAAGTCACCTTTCTCATGAAGCTGTTCATGACGGCCCTGCGCCGCGAAGTGAGCAAGCTCCATGACAACGGCATCCGCCTGCGCGTGGTGGGCGATTTGTCGGCGTTCAGCCCGCGCATCCAGCTTTTGATTCGCGAAGCTGAGGCCAAGACGGCTGCCAACCCCGGTCTGACTGTCACGATCCTCGCCAACTACGGTGGGCGCTGGGACATCCTGCAAGCCATGCGCGCCTTGTTGGCGGCGCAGCCGGGCATTGCACCCGACGCCATCACGGAAGAAATGCTTGCGCCGTACATGGCCCTGTCTTACGCGCCGGAGCCGGATCTGTTTATCCGCACCGGCGGCGAGCAGCGCATCAGCAACTTTCTGCTGTGGCAGCTTGCCTATTCCGAGCTGTACTTCACCGATCGCTACTGGCCCGACTTCGATGCCGCAGAACTCGATCGCGCCTTTGCGTGGTATCGCAACCGCGAGCGCCGCTTCGGCCGTACCAGCGCGCAGCTCGAGCCCGATGTTCCCCCCGCGCTATCCGCCGGAGCCTGACACATGCTGCTGACTCGCGTCATTACCGCTGTCTGCCTGCTGATTGTCATCCTGCCCATTCTGTTCTTCGCGCCGCCCGCCGGCCTGGCCGGGCTCGTGACGGTATTTGCAGCCCTCGCCGCGTGGGAGTGGGGACGTCTCGTGCGCCTGCCCGGCTGGTGGGGGCCGATTCTCTATGCGGTCGTTGTCGTCATGCTGACGATCGCCTGGCACGACATTCCCATTCGCGGTGATGTGCAGCCGTTGTTCCATGGCGCGGTGATCGCATGGGTGATCGCCTGGGCGTTGCTGGCGGGCGGCGTGCGCGAGTTGCATGGCACGCGCAGGGTCGTGTTCACGCTGTTGGGCTTGGTGATGCTGCCCGCGTTCGTGCATGGCGCCATTGAATTACGCACGCATGGCGTCGCCTTTTTGCTTTCGGTGGCATTGCTCGTGTGGGCGGCCGATGTTGGCGCGTATTTTGTCGGCAAGGCCATTGGTCGTCGCAAGCTTGCTCCGACCATCAGCCCGGGCAAGTCGTGGGAAGGCGCAATCGGCGGTGCCGTGCTGGTTGCGGTGATCGCCAGCGTGGCCGGTATCACGCATTGGTTTGCACCGACGTGGTTCTCGTACGAGTTCGACCAGCGCGGCGCGGTCACGGCTCTGGCGCTGACCATCTTGCTCGTCGCTGCAAGCATTGGCGGTGATTTGTTTGAATCCCTGCTCAAGCGTCAGGTCGGCATGAAAGACAGCAGCGGCCTGTTGCCCGGCCACGGCGGTGTGCTCGATCGCATCGACGCGCTGCTGCCGGTGTTTCCGCTGGCTGCGCTGCTGATTTCCTGAGGCGTCTGAACATGATGCGTTTGACCGTTCTTGGCGCCACCGGCTCCATTGGCGACAGCACGCTCGACGTGGTGCGCCGTCATCCCGACAAGTACAGCGCTTTTGCACTAACCGCCAACGCGCAGGCCGACAAGCTCGCGGTGCTCTGCCGTGAGTTTCGCCCGAAGATGGCGGTGCTGGGTTCGGTCGCGGCGGCGGAGGCATTGCGTGACCAGCTTGGCGCAGATGCTGACGGCATCGAAATCCGTTCTGGCACCGAGGCCTTGGAAGAGGCTGCCGCCCACCCCGACTGCGATGCCGTGATGGCCGCTATCGTTGGGGCGGCCGGCTTGCGTCCGACGCTTGCCGCCGTGCGCGCTGGCAAGCGCGTGCTACTGGCCAACAAGGAGGCGCTGGTGATGTCCGGCGCGCTCTTCATGGACGCCGTGCGTCAGCATGGCGCCACCGTGCTCCCGATCGACAGCGAGCACAACGCCATCTTCCAATGCTTGCCGCAGCAAGTTCCGCAGTTCGCGCGGGGCGTGTCGCGCATCGTGCTGACGGCATCGGGTGGCCCGTTCCGCACGCGCGCTGTGGAGTCCCTTGCGGATGTCACGCCAGATCAGGCTTGCGCGCATCCGAACTGGGTCATGGGACGCAAGATCTCCGTCGACTCCGCCACCATGATGAACAAGGGGCTGGAGGTGATCGAGGCCCACTGGCTGTTCGGCGTGCCTGTCGAGCATCTCGAAGTCCTGATCCACCCGCAGAGTGTCATCCATTCGATGGTTGGCTACGACGATGGCTCGGTGCTGGCGCAGCTCGGCAACCCGGACATGCGCACGCCGATTGCCTACGGCTTGGCATATCCCGAACGCATCGACGCCGGTGTTCCGCTGCTCGATCTTGTCACCACGGGCGCGCTGACGTTCGAGGCGCCGGACTTGCGGCGTTTCCCTTGCTTGGCGCTGGCCTTTGACGCACTGCGCGCCGGTGGTACGGCACCTGCTGCACTGAACGCGGCCAACGAGGTGGCTGTCGAAGCATTTTTGCAGCGCCGCATCCGGTTCACCGAGATTGCAGCCGTGGTGGGCGACACGCTCTCCCGTACCTCCATCGTGCCCGCCGACTCGCTCGACACTGTTTTTGAAGCCGACGCCCAAGCGCGTCTGCAGGCTGAACGCTATATCGCGACCGTATGCGCGCAACTGCCGGCCGCGTGAAAGCGCGCTGTCAGAGCAAGCGAGTAACATAGCGGCTTCGCGCGGCGCAGCCCCGCGCGTGCCCTTCAGTGCATCCGGAGAAGGTTTTGCAGACCGTTTTAGCGTTTGTCTTTGCGATCGCGGTACTGATCGTCATTCACGAATTGGGCCACTACAGCGTCGCGCGCCTGTGCGGCGTGAAGGTGCTCCGGTTTTCCGTTGGCTTCGGCAAGGTGCTGTTCCGCCATGTGGGCCGCGGCCCTGACCGCACCGAATGGACGATCTGCGCCATTCCGCTGGGCGGCTACGTCAAGATGCTGGGCGAGGGATCGCGAGACCCCGAGAAAGACCCGCCCATCCTCCCCGAAGACCTCCCGCGCACCTTCGATCAACAGCCGGTCTACAAGCGGTTTGCCATCGTGGCTGCTGGCCCGATCGCCAATTTCCTGCTCGCGATTGCGCTCTATGCAGTGCTGGCATGGGTCGGCGCAATCGAGCCGTTGCCTATCCTCGGCGCTCCGCCACCTGGCAGCATTGCCGCCCAGGCCGACCTGCATGCCAGGGACCGCGTGATCGCAATCGGTACGGACGATGAAACACCTGCGCCCGTGCGCAGCTGGAGCGATGTCCGCATGCGGTTGTATTCGGCCGGCATCGCGGGGCGCGACGCGCTTGTACAAGTGCGCGGCACCGATGGTGCCGAGCGCACCGTCCGTCTGCACGGCTTGCCGAGCGCGGCCCGTACACCGCAAGCAGACGTGATTGACCAGATCGGTTTGCGCCTGCTGGGCGGTCCCGTCACCATTGTCGACGTGCTTCCTGCCAGTGCCGCGGCACGCGCCGGGTTGAAAGCCGGCGATCAGATCGTTCGCTTCGCGGGCCAGCCCGCCGATCAGGCGATGGACCTCATCCGCCAGATCCGCGCCATGCCTGAGCAAAACGCGTCGATCGATATTCTGCGCAACGATCAGCCCATGACGTTGCCCGTTCGCCCAGATGCCGACGCCGATCCCAAGAACCCCGCGGGGCCGAAGATCGGCAAGCTCGGCGCGCAGCTCAACCAGAAGGTGGAAACGGCGATGATCCGAGACGAGCCGGTTGCCGCCTTGGGCCACGCCGTGGGCGAGGTCTGGCGGACTTCGGCGCTGTCGCTCCAGGTCCTGGGCAAGATGATCGTCGGTCAGGCATCGCTGCAGAACCTGAGCGGACCGATCACGGTGGCGGACTTTGCGGGCAAGGCGGCAAGCCTTGGCTGGCAGACGTTTGTGAGCTTTCTCGCGTTGATCAGCGTCAGCCTCGGCGTGCTGAACTTATTGCCCGTTCCGGTATTGGATGGGGGGCATTTGCTGTATTATTGCGTGGAATTTTTGACTGGCCGACCCGTGCCGGAATCCTGGCAAGCAGTCCTTCAGAAGATCGGCGTCGCCTGCATCCTGCTTCTCACTTCGCTCGCCCTGTACAACGATTTGAGTCGGTTGTTTCTGACTCGTGGCTAGACCGTATTCAAACTGGGTCGGTTAGCTGCATCGTTGCCACCGGCGTGAGCGGGCAACTCAGGGTTTTGAAAACACTCAGAAGTGGATTCCGATTGAATCCAACTAGGGGATTAGATTGATCAGACAACATCGCTTCCCGCTCAGCGTGCTGGCGGCTTCCGTGCTGACCGTTACTGCCGGTCAGGCTCATGCAGTGGAGCCGTTCGTCGTCAAGGACATTCGCGTGGAGGGGGTGCAGCGCGTCGAGCCGGGCACCGTGTTCGGCTATCTGCCTGTGAAGGTGGGTGAGACCTTCACCGACGAGAAGGGCGCGGAATCGATTCGCGCGCTCTACAACACCGGCTTCTTCAAGGACGTTCAGATCCGCTCCGAAGGCAATGTGCTGGTGGTGCGCGTGGAAGAGCGTCCGGCGATCTCGCAGCTTGAGTTCATCGGCTTCAAAGAGTTCGACAAGGAAGCGCTGCGCCGCACGCTGCGCGGCGTGGGTGTGGCTGAGGCCCGTTACTACGACAAGTCTCTCATCGACCGTGCCGAGCAGGAAATCAAGCGCCAGTATGTTTCGCGCGGCTACTACGCTGCCGAGGTGACGACCACCGTTACGCCGGTCGATGCCAACCGTGTGTCGATCACGTTCACGGTGGACGAAGGTCCGACCGCCAAGATTCGCCAGATCAATATCGTCGGCAACAAGGCCTTCAAGGAAGGCGACCTGCGCGACGAGATGCAACTGTCCACGCCGAACTGGCTGTCGTGGTACACCAAGAACGATCTGTACTCCAAGCAGAAGCTCACGGCTGACCTGGAAGCGCTGCGCTCGTTCTATCTGGATCGTGGCTACCTGGAATTCGCCATCGAGTCGACCCAGGTATCGATCACGCCCGACAAGAAGGATATTTACCTGACGCTGAACATCCACGAGGGTGAGCAGTACAAGGTATCGGACATCAAGCTGACCGGCGAGCTGCTGGGCAAGCAGGCCGAGATGGAGAAGCTCATCAAGCTCAAGCAGGGCGATGTCTTCTCTTCGGCCAAGCTGTCGTCGACGACCAAGTCGATTACCGATTTGCTTGGCACGTACGGTTACGCTTTCGCCACCATCAATCCGCAGCCGCAGATCAACCAGAAGGACCGCACGGTTGCGCTCACGTTGGTGGTCGATCCGGGCCGCCGCGTGTATGTGCGTCGCGTGAACGTTGTCGGCAACAGCAAGACCCGCGACGAAGTCGTGCGCCGCGAAATGCGCCAGATGGAAGCCTCGTGGTTCGATGGCGAGAAGCTGCAGCTTTCGCAGAACCGCGTGAACCGTACGGGTTACTTCACCGATGCGAACATCACGACGGAAGACGTGCCCGGTACGACCGACCAGGTCGATGTGAACGTCAACGTGACCGAAAAGCCGACCGGCCAGATCAACCTGGGCGTGGGCTTCTCGTCGACCGACAAGCTGGTGCTGTCGGCGGGTATCCGTCAGGACAACGTGTTCGGCTCCGGCACGAGCCTCGGCCTGGATGTGAACACGTCCAAGTCGAACCGCACCATTGCTGTGACGCAGTTCGATCCGTACTTCACGGTGGATGGCATCAGTCGTTCAACCGAGCTGTACTACCGCACGTACCGCCCGCTGTACTACACGGGTGACCAGGACTATCGTGTCGTGCAACAGGGTGGCAACGTCAAGTTTGGCGTGCCGTTCTCGGAAACCGATACCGTCTTCTTCGGCATTGGCTACGAGCGCACGACTATCGACGTGACAACCAACACGCCGCTGGCCTACCAGAACTACGTCGCGAAGAACGGCCGTATCACCAACAACTTCCCGATCACCATTGGCTGGTCGAAGGATCAGCGTGACAGTGCGCTGGTGCCGACGCGTGGCCGCTATCAGCAGGCCAACCTGGAGTTCGGTATTCCGGGCGGCGATCTGCAGTACTTCCGCGCGTACTATCAGCACCAGTATTTCTATCCGCTGTCGAAGTCGTTCACGATGGCGTTCAACAACGAAATCGGGTACGGCCACGGTTACGGCGGCAAGGACTTCCCGGTGTTCAAGAACTACTACGCCGGCGGTATTGGCTCGGTGCGCGGTTACGAAACCAGCACGCTGGGCCCGCGCGACGCCAACGGCGTGGCCATCGGTGGCGCCAGCAAGTTCGTCGGCAACGTGGAATTCATTTTCCCGCTGCCGGGTTCGGGCGTGGACCGCACCGTCCGCCTGTTCACGTTCTTTGACTACGGTAACGTGTTCGCCGAAGGTCAGCCATACAAGCTGGGCGACATGCGCTACTCGACTGGTTTCGGTCTGTCGTGGCTGTCGCCGATCGGTCCGCTCAAGATCAGCATGGGCTTCCCGATCAAGCGCAAGACCGAAGATCAAACGCAACGCTTCCAGTTCCAGAT
>Ga0182006_1002431_pt1 | contig 10177 bp, 3 predicted proteins | sample Sormic07211104_1_FD_123022 | JGI IMG/M metagenome (GOLD analysis project Ga0182006, IMG submission 123022) | Rhizosphere microbial communities from Sorghum bicolor, Mead, Nebraska, USA - 072115-104_1 MetaG | ecosystem: Host-associated > Plants > Roots > Rhizosphere | place: USA: Nebraska...
TACACCTACATCCAAATGATTACCGTCGGCTTTCACCCGTTTAGCAAGGTTTTCAGCAACTTTAGCTTCCATTCCTTCCGGAACGATGTCCCATTGTAATGCAACACTTAGTTCCGTCTGAAGTCCGCTACCGTAAATGGCAGTTTGTGCATTGAAGTACTTCTTGTTTATCGCCGTTTTAATCTTTTCAGCAAGCGCAGTGTAGTAACGTTGATCCTCAGGTTTATCAAACAATGCTGCAGCTTTACTTAAAATCACAGCGTCAACATAATAGTAAACAGAAGAGGTGTATTCTAATGGCGACTCTGATTTCACCGGCACCCAGTCACCACGTCCGAAACTCGTTAACCCATCAGGACTAATTCTTTCTACGTAGTTCACATATTTCTTAATGCTCTCATAGCTGTCTTCCAGCAATTTAGTATCACCATAAAACAGATACACGTTCCATGGAATAATGGCAATGGTGCTGGTCCAATCTGTACCGTTGGCTGTACCATAACCCCATCCACCTGTCGGGATGATGTCCGGCAACACACCATTTGGCTGTTGCTCATCGCGATGATCTGCAAGCCATTTTTCATAAACGGTGATGCCATCGAAGTTGTACAAACCGCTTTCAATTGCGAAATGTCCATCTCCTGTCCAGCCATTCTTCTCACGCTGCGGACAGTCGGTCGGATAACCATAAAGGTTCGACAAGTAAGAATTATTAGTTGCTGCCCAAAGCTTGTTCACCAAGGGGTTGGAAGAGCTCACCTTACCTGCAACCGGCACATCGCTGTGCATGAAATAGCCCGTAATCCCAGATTTGTCAATTTTAATTGGCTTGGTGCTGGTCACCTCTACATATTGAAAGCCCTTATAATTAAACTTTGGCTTGAAGGTTTCTACGCCCTCCCCTTTAAGGGTAAATAAATCTGTTTGAAAAGGATCCGTATTATCCTTAGGGCGATAATAAACGTCAATATTGGATAAATCTATTCGTCCGTTTGGCAATAAGCGTTCACCATGTTTAATCCGCACTACGGTCCCTGCGGGTCCCTGAACCTTGATCTCTGTAACCCCGGCAATGTTCCTACCGAGATCGAATAGATACGTCGTATCATTAAATACTTTCAGACTTTGTGACGGAATCGTTGCCACATCCCGGATGGGATGCATCAGCTGACTAACAACCTGTGATGAAGGCACTGACCGCAGACGAACGCCGCGCCATTTCTGATCATCAAAATCCGCAGTGTTCCATCCTTTCTGCTCTAAACGGGCATCATAGTGTTCAGCGGTATAAATGCTATTAAAAACAACCGGTCCTGAACTTGTCTTCCAGTCACCATCTGTTTTCACCACCGACGTAGTGCCATCCTCATACGTAATACGAAGATCCATGCAGAAGGTTGGTCTGGCGCGCCAAGGTGCGGTATCAAAGTTCCATACTGCAATAGACTGCATATTGTACCAGCCATTTCCGAGTAGCACGCCTACTGCGTTTTTACCTGCTTTCACCTGCGCTGTTACATCGTAACTTACGTAAAGGTTTCGGCGGTCAAACCTCGTGTACATTGGGTCCAGGCGGTGATTACCAACTTTCGCTCCATTTAAGTAAAGTTCATATAAGCCTGCGGCAGCTACATACGCACGTGCAGATTTTATCTTCTTGTTCTCCGGATTAAATACCTTCCTGAAATATGGTGCCGTTTTTTTATTGATGTCATTGCCGTCGCTGATCCAGGTACCCTGCCAGTTGGCCATCCCCATCATACCAGTCTCAAAGCTGCTTACGGCATTACCGGAAAGCTTACCATCTTTATCCCATACTTCAATCAACCAGTAATACTTTGTAAAAGGTTGCAATGCAGCACCCTGATATCTCACCAGGCTTTGATCTGCATTGACCTTCTTTGTATCCCAGGCATCTCCTTTCCTGTTAACCACAGCAATTGAGTCCTTACTCACTAAAAGCCTGTAGGCAGTCTGCTTCGCACCTTGCCGGCCATCATTCAATTTCCAGGATAAACGCGGGCTCACCTCATCTACACCAATTGGTCGTTCTAAATGGTCGCACAACAGTGCATACGGAACAGCAACTTTGTCATCAGCACTGGCGCCGAATGGCAAAAGCAAAATACACCAGGAGAATATTTTAAAAACCTTAGACATCATCATTTTAAATTAAGGGGACAATCTAATACGTTTGGTTCTAAGTAGCAACCTGTACTGTCCTTTACCGAAGTGATTTGAGCGTTAAAGTTGTAACAATCTTAAGGTAAGCTCCGAAGCAGGCATCATAGCACTGGAGCAAAAAGCGTCTAACTAACTTTACTAAAGCCATTTAATCGGAAAACCCCGGCCGAAGCCTGGTTCTCACGACCACTAACCAAATGTCCTCTAGTACTTATTGCGGATTTTGAGGTAAGTTATCCAGTATTACCTCGCGCTCCGGGATTGGGAGCAGTATTTTATTCGGTGATAGCATATATGCGCCTGAGGGAAATTGAGCTGGTGCCTTTGCGATTTCCCGCTTTCCATGTGCAGTCATCACTTCTACAGCTTTGCCAGTACGGACCAAGTCATACCAACGATGGTTTTCAAACGCAAGCTCTACTTGACGCTCCTGGTATATAGCCGTTCTAAAGGCCTCCTGAGAATTAACCTGCAGTGTTGCAACAGCATTTACAGCAGTCTTAGCGGGAAGATTGGCTCGCAAGCGAACCGCATTTAACAAATTGAAAGCTTCGCCATTTGCCACAAATCCTTGCTCATTTAAACATTCAGATATCATCAGCAGCACATCAGCATATCGTATGACCGGGAAGTTTACATTCGTTTGGCCAGGCTGTACAAAGCCCTGGTTGTACTTCTTAATATAAGGCACTGCCTCATAACCGGCGCTGCCCGTAAATCCCTCTGCCAAGGATACGTCCTTCCGTGCATCACCAGCTTCATAACTCGAGATGAGGTCAGTCGTTGGTGTATTCCAGCCACTATTGAAACTTAAGTTTGTTCCAGGGTCCTGTGTAACTGCAGTGCCAGAATTAAACGGTGCAAATTGGTACATAAAGTTGCTCGACAAATTCGTGCCTGCAGTGGAATAGTATTGGATCTCAAATATGGATTCTGCATTGTTTTTATTTGTCGTTAAAAAGATGCTTGCGTAAGTTGGCATCAGGCTGTAGCCAGTCACTTTCCGTAAAGCCGTCAGAGCTTCAGAAAAATTCTTTCGTGTCATATAGACTTTTCCTAATAACGCATTCGCAGCGCCCTTGCTAACCCTGCCCTTATCTGCAGCAGCATAAGTGGCTGCCTCTGGTAAGGCTGCAGCAGCGTCATTTAAGTCACTAATGATCTGTGCATAAATCTCTTCCTCACTTGCTCGTCCTTGAGATGGGGCATCTGTCGGTGCTTTGGTAACATCCAGACGTAAGGGCACACCACCAAATTGCCTTACTAAATTGAAATAATGGAAAGCCCTTAAGAACTTAACCTCAGCTATTGCCTGAGCTTTCACGTTCTCATCTGCTGATATCGCTGCAACATGGTCCAGCACATCGTTACATCTGAAAATGGAGGTGTAACTGTCTCTCCAGAAATCCTGAATTAACGTGTTTGCTGAGTTTGCAATAAACTGATCTACTTGTTCCCGGTTTTCTTGCCCCCTTTGCGGTGCATTATATTGGAATGTCGTGTTATCTGAGCGCATCTCACCAAACAACCAAAAACTGAAGGTCCCCATCCCTCTCAAGGAGCTATAAGCACCAACAACCCCTTGCTTCAGATCAGATTCTGTTTTCCAAAAGTTTACATTTGTGAGGCTTGATTCAGGGACTTGATTTAGAAAGTCTTTCTTGCAGGCTGTGATTGTAGTTGCACCAATTAACAGTACAGCTATTATGTATTTGGATTGATTTTTCATGTGTCTATGGTAATAATTAAAAGGTCATGTTTATTCCCGCGGTAATGATTCTCGGTAGCGGATAGGCTGTAAAATCTCGGCCAGGTGTGAGGGCGGAAAATCCATCGTTGGTACCAGCCTCAGGGTTTGCACCACTATATTTGGTAAAGGTTACCAAGTTCTGAACGCTGGTATATACCCTTAATGCCTTGATCACACTTGACGAACCAATGAACTTTTGTTTGAAGTTATAGCCTAGAGAGACGTTTTGAATACGCAAAAAACTTGCATCTTCAATCCATTCAGAGTTCACTTCACGATATAACGTTCTGCCCCCTACCGTGGTCGGCGCTAATCCATTTCCCGGATTTTCGGGTGACCGCCATCTATCCAGCACCTTCCGGTCAACATTGAACACGCCATCCGTATTGGTCAAAAATTCATTACCTGTTTTCATAATTTGACCGCCTTGGCTACCAACAATTAATACATTAAGATCAAAGTTTTTGTATCCAAAAGTATTTGTCAAACCATAAGTAAAGTCAGGCTGTGCATTGCCAATAACCGTAAAGTCTTTCACCGCTTCAATGATGCCATTTCCGTCAATATCCTTATATCTAACGGATCCCACCACCGATGATCCGTCTTTTGCCTGGCTAGCCAGCTCTTCGGCACTACGGTATAAACCATCAAACTGAAACCCGAAAAACTGACCGATCGGTTTGCCAATCTCTGTTTTATGCGTGGAGTAACCACCACCGCTCCGGCCACTGTATATTGGCGCATTGTTGTTTCCAGGATTAAGCTCTAATACTATGTTTCTATTTATGCTGATGTTTGCATTGGTGTTCCAGGTAAATTCACCTGTCAAGTTTTTTGTACTTAAACCAACTTCAAACCCCCTGTTTCTCACCTTGCCGAGGTTCACTGTTGAATTTGAAAAGCCTGAAGCTGAGGGCAATTCCGCATTTAAAAGCAGTGAACTGGTGATGCGGTTATAATAATCAAAGGTTAACCCTACGCGGTTGTTAAATGTCGCTATGTCAAAACCTAAATCCAGTTCATCAGCCTTCTCCCAGGTTAAGTTCGCGTTAGCTATTGAACCGGAAACACGGCCATTAGCTAAAGCGCCACCAAATGAATAATTAGAAGATCCTATACTTGATGCATACTGGTAATTTGGAATATTAAAATTTCCTGTACGACCGTAACTTGCTCTTACTTTAAGGTCACTTATCCAAGATATATTTTTTAAAAATGCTTCCTCAGATGCTCTCCATGCAAACGCTGCAGATGGGAATGTTCCATAACGGTAATTTGCACCAAAACGGGATGAACCATCAGATCTGACCGTTGCTGTTAATAAGTACTTGTCTTTAAAAGTATAATTTACACGTGCCAAATAGGATAACAAGGACCATTTTTCTATACCAGCCGACGCACCGTTTAGAAGCGTGGATGCATTGATGGTTTCGATCAAATTGTCTGGATAATTCGTTGCACCGAACGAGTAGCCATCATACCTTTCCTGTTGAGCAGTATAGCCAACTACCGCATTAATCCTGTGGTCTTGTCCAAAGCTTTTATCGTATGATAGCGTTAGCTCAGAAAGCCAGTTTTCAGTTGTATTCTGTGCAGTATTTGATGACGGTATTGAAAGGTTGGGATTCTGATTACCGGTTTCACCAATCACTAAGTTAGGGTTAAAGACGAACGAGCTATTGTTACTGTAATCGTAGTTGAAGCTATATCTTGCCTTCAAATTATCTATAATCTTATACTCAGCAAAGGCAGTTCCGATCCCTCTGAAATATTTAGCCTTCGTACTACCAAACTCAAGCGTATTAAGTGGATTTCCAGCACCGATTGCACCCGGCGAAGTAATGAACACCGTTCTGTTTCCTGTAGCGTCTGTTATTGGTACAATTGGACTTAGCCATAGCGTACGGGTTAAAATATCACGCTGACCAGATTCGAAGCCATTCCGGTTCTGTATACCTCCAGTTGGTGATATGCTTAAGCCTAACTTCAATTTTTTGCTGACGTCAGATTCAATATTAAAATTCACGGAGTAACGTTTATAGTCTGTGTATCTAATTGTCCCTTCTTGCTCCAGTCTTCCCAGCGAAGCTGAATATCTTGTATTCTCTGAGCCTCCGCGAATGCTTACATCAATATTGTTTTGCATTGCAGTTCTTAAAACAGCATCATACCAGTCGGTACCCGCACCATACTGCGCAGGATTTCTAAATTGTACAGGGATGTCTGCTTCAGACGCGACCAAGCCTCTGGAAGCAAAATCATCTTCAATCATTTCTTTTCTGAATTGGGCGTATTCCGTTCCATTTAGCACATTTGGACGGCCTTTCTGAGGAACTTCTTGTGATCCGATGTAGGAATTTACACTAACCACAGGTGGACCTGTCTTTCCGCGCTTAGTCGTTATGACGATTACGCCATTGGAACCCCTGGAGCCGTAAATGGCCGTTGAGGATGCGTCCTTTAGAACTGTAACGGATTCAATATCATCTGGACTGATGACGTTTAATGGGTTATACGCTTGTCCCCCTGAATTTGATATCGCGAAACCATCAACGACATATAATGGGTTATTTCCAGCTGTAATTGATCCAGTACCGCGGATTTTGACATTTACGCCACCACCTGGCGCCCCGGTTGGTGCACTTATCTGAACACCCGCAATCTGTCCAATCAATTTCTGATCAATTGAACTTACTGGCAGGTCTTTTACCTGGGTCGTGCTGAGTGTAGATACCGAGCCTGTCAAATCCTTTTTTTGAGCAGTACCATATCCAATTACCACAACGTCACTCAAATTATTTTCCGCATCCATTAATTGTATGGCCGAAAGATTTGCTGATGCGGAGAGTTCTCTGGTGGCATACCCTTGATAGGTGATGACCAGAACATCAGTTGAGTTTGCATCTTTAAGTGTAAATCTACCATCTCCATCGGTAATGGTTACTGACTTGCCATTCTTGACTCTTACTGTTGCACCCGGGATCGGGTTGCCACTCTTGTCAACCACCCTGCCCGATACTTCGAACCTTTTTACTGTAGCACTTACTTCAGCCATTGCACTTTCTGCACGTACCAACGGATTTGTGTTAATGGGAGAGACTGTTATGGCAAAAGTTTCCATACCTGGAACAATGAGCATAGCCCCAAGCAACATGGTAAAAACCTTTGTAGTTCGAATGCCACTTTTCAAATGCCAATGGGTAGAACTTTTTCTCTTAATAGTAGAGTTTTTCATGTTCATTATTTTAAAGTTTAATATGTCTTATTTTGATCTTAGTCGATATAAAGCTGGAACTTTAGCTTCTGATCCGGTTCTACAGAGAAAGTAGATCCTCTATCACTGCTAACCGAAGAAATTTCTTTGTTGCCGGACTTTGCCTTTGCGGATGCGAATCCATAACAGCCTTGTGTTGTTTCAGAATGGAGCACTACAATGTATTGCTTCCCCTTGCTTAGCTTAATATTTGGGTTTACCACTGTATTTTTAGCTGACCAACCAATAGATTCCTGAGCGATAGCAGAGATCGAAAGTGGTTTCTTTCCCTTGATCTTTCCGCCTTCCGCTTCATAAAAGGCCAGCTTTAAATCACTTGTCGGATAGCCACTCTTTAATGTTGTTATCGCAAATGCCTTCAAAAGGCCTGTTTTTGGTGCAGTGAAGGACTGTGTCCTTTGGAGGTTTCCATCAATATCGCAGCTTGCTTTATATTCATCATCTGAATCTGGCTTTAAGGAATTGACTTTCGTGGGTTTGCTTTTCTTCAGCACAAAAGATTTCAAACATTCCATCGGGTTGATGGAACCATCTTCAGCAAAGGTTAGCGGTGCCCAATAGAAATTAGCCAATGCCTCATTCTTAGCGGCATTGTTCCAAAGATCACTTCCATATAAATAAATTGTTTCTGTACCAACTTTCATTGTAGATACAAATGACGGTTGCCCTCCACAGGAGTTCGCATTGATCTGTTTTCCTTCAGACCATGGGCCTAGCGGTGATTTTGCTGTTCTATAAGATGTACCAGTTCCTGAGCAATAGCCACAATTCGGGTCGGAATAGGTTATGTAATAGATTCCATTTCTTTTAAAAAGTGCTGGTGCTTCGGTCTTTCCAGGAGTGATATTTTTTGCGACCTTCCCTGTACCTGACAGGTAATCTTCTGTTAGCTGTTCAACAACAATGGTCCCGGTTGTTCGCCAATCTGTAAAAGCGAGGTAACCAGTACCATCGTCATCAATAAACAAATCATGATCTCCATTATTTAATCCAGCTGCAGGCATATTACTGTTTACTGAAATCTTTGGCTCCGCTACCTCTGTAAACGGCCCGGTAGGCGTTTTTGCAGTAAATACACGATAACCACTTACGTTATCGTAAACATTAATCCAAAGTACATAGGTGCTGTTTTTCTTATTATAGATCACGTGTGGACGAAAACAACCATAGGTTTTGCCATCGCATCGCGACTGCCATAAGGGTGTTTGCGCATCGAAGAGAAATCCTTCATCTTTCCAGTTGACCATATCTGGAGAAGAATAGGTTTTAAATCCACAGAACGGTGCTTTTTTGTTATTCCATTCAAAGCCGCAATCGTAACTCGTACCGTATAGATAATAGGTGCCATTGAAGTATGCAATTTCTCCATCATGTGCATCAACGGCGTTTCCCAAATTATCAAATCGGGTGATCTGTTTACCTTCTTTGCTAAAGTTCTTAATGGTCTGTGCCCGTGTAATTACGACAGCAAACAATAAGAAGAACATCGCAAGACATAACTTTATGGCAGCAGCTTTGATGGGATTGCACGATTGTAAAAAGCTAGAGCTGAGCGCTGAAGTGACAGGTTGGTTTTTCATCTTGAATATTTGGTTTAAACAATTCTACCTGAATAAACCTTAAGTCGCAACCTGCTCCATCCTGCACCCTAACCCATTGAATATTAGCGCGATGCTTTTCACTAAATTAGACACACAAAATCCAAACAGAAGAATATTTAATTTACCTGAATGGTCTGAATACCCAAGATTTCACCTAGCTTAATGATCTTACTCGCGATGTGGCCTGATCCAACTGCACAATGATGGGCCGGGCCATGTGCATTCCAACCTTCTATAAATTTTTTGGCTCCCTGACTAAACTTATATCGGCTATTGGTATTGCCTATTTCCAGAATCGGTCCGGGCACGGAAGCCGCTTCCGCTACCAGAAAGACAATCTTACCGTCTATGGTTTCAACTACAGAAAGTAAGGTAACCGCTCCATATTTCACTGACATTTCAACCGAAAGGCCAGCGCCTACCTTACCGTGATAGGTTTCCAAAGGTCTTACCTTAATCTTACCCTCTGCTATACCGGAATGACAAGGACCATCATGGCCCATCAACACAATATCCTCCGCGAAGTCTATCGCGTAATATTCGGTAAATGAACCACCAGCTCCAAAGCTGTCCATAATTTTCATTGCCTGAGCATTCTTGATCTCATATTCTCCAGCTACCGGAATTCCTTGCGCCGTGAGCAATGAGCTTCCTAGAATAATCGAACGCATTGTTTCCTCGTTCTGTTGGTTGCCGGTACCTTTATGATAATAGGCAAGTGATCCAAGCCCATACTTTTCAACCAACTGATCTAGGGCTACGCTCGTTTTTGCTGCTTCTGTTAAATGGAGATCTTCACAATCTTCTTGTAGTTCAAATCGCTCCGCAAATTCCACCCGCTTTGATGCTACGTCTTTGGTGCTGACTGCAGATCTCAACATCGATAATTCATCGACCTCAATAATTTCAATATGTCCCCCGAAAACGCTACACTGAAGCGTCAGATTAGAATAAACATCTAACATGCCTCCATAATAGTTACCCATTACGCCCATATTATTATGCGCTAAAGTATTAGCGACAGCCGCAGCAGCTACCCAGTCCTCGATTTCCTTCCAAGCCGCATGATCATTGTGTAAAGTTCCGGTGATCTGATGAAAGGGAATGTTGGACCTTCTAAATACGTTAGCAATTTCCGGAACTGAGCAGGAAGAGCAGTACGCAAGCCACTCTCCAGTCATCCGTTTTCTATCTCCCAAGGCATTAAAACTCAGATAATCAATACTCGGTTCAGGTGCTAGATTTAAAACAATAACTGGCACCTTTGCCCGCCTTACGACCGGTAAAATGGTGGATGACAAAGCATAGGTGGTAACATACAAGAATATAATATCGACGTCCTGCTTACGAAAAGTATGTCCAGCTTCA
>Ga0182006_1002432_pt1 | contig 10176 bp, 10 predicted proteins | sample Sormic07211104_1_FD_123022 | JGI IMG/M metagenome (GOLD analysis project Ga0182006, IMG submission 123022) | Rhizosphere microbial communities from Sorghum bicolor, Mead, Nebraska, USA - 072115-104_1 MetaG | ecosystem: Host-associated > Plants > Roots > Rhizosphere | place: USA: Nebraska...
CACCGGCGATCAGGATCAACAGCGACAGCACCGCTGCGAAGATCGGCCGGGAAATGAAGAATTGGGAAAAATTCATCGGAGTTGTCGTCCCTTAACCGCGTGGGGTCGTAGCAGCCAGCTTCGCAGCCGAACCCGATGCGCCCTTGGCAGGGGCAACTTTGGGCAGGTTGCTGGCTTCCAGCGCTTGACGTTGTTGAGCGAGGGCGGCGAGGGTCTGCTCGCTGGCCATCGGAATCACTTCAGGGGTGACCGGTGAGCCAGGACGAACTCGCTGCAAGCCCTTGACGATGATCGTGTCGTCCTTGTTCAGACCGTTGCGCACGATACGCAGGCCTTCGATCTTCGGACCGAGCTCGACGGCGCGGTAGGCGGTCTTGTTGTCGCCATCCATCACCAGCACGAATTTCTTGCCCAGGTCGGTACCGACGGCTTCATCGTTGATCAACATGGCGTTGTAAGTGCCGCTGCCGACCAGCTTCAAGCGAGCGTAAAGCCCCGGGGTGTAGGTGCCATCAGCGTTGTCGAAGACAGCGCGACCGCGGATGGTGCCGGTTTTCGGGTTGACCTGGTTGTCGACGAAGTTCATCTGGCCCAGGTGCGGGTTGCCGTCCTCGTTGGACAGGCCCATGTACACCGGAGTCGTGGCGCCACGCTGGCCGTTGCGGGCCAGTTGGGTGTATTTGAGGAACACGCGTTCATCGGCATCGAAGTAGGCGTAGACCTTGTCGGTGGAGACGACGCTGGTCAGCGCGGTGGTGTCGGCGGTCACCAGGTTGCCGGCAGTGATTTCGGCGCGGCTGACGCGGCCACTGATCGGTGCGGTCACGCGGGTGAAGCTCAGATTCAGTTTGGCCAGGTCCAGTTGTGCCTGCAGAGCGCCAACGGCGGCGCGGGCCTCTTGGGCAGCGCTGGTGCGCGAGTCGGCCAGTTCAGCGGAAATCGCGTTGCTGGTGCGCAGACGTTCACCGCGAGCGGCTTCGTTTTCACTGCGAGTGGCGGTGGCGCGGGCCTGGGCGACCAGCGCTTCGAGGCGGCGTACCTCGGCCTGGAACGGGCGCGGGTCGATCTGGAACAGCAGGTCGCCTTTCTTGACCAGCGCGCCTTCGGTGAACGCGACCTGATCGATCTGGCCCGAAACCCGAGGGCGGATTTCAACGGTTTCCGGCGCTTCGAGGCGCCCGGTAAATTCGTCCCACTCGTTGACCGGTTGTTCCAGCACCTTGGCCACGCTGACTTTGGCAGCGGGCGGGGCGCCGGCAGTTTCCGGAGTTTTGCCGCAGGCGCTCATCACCAGTACGGCCAGCATGGCCAACGGGAAGCGCAAATGTTTGAGTGATTGTTCCATGGATGCAATCCGCCGAAATATTGAAGATGGGCGGATGATGCTCGGCGCAGGTGTGATGGCACGAATCGAATGAAGCAAAGGTAACTATCATTCGGAATGATATAAGGGCCGAGGCAGCCCTCTAGCATGCACCTTTCGTTAGGTTGCTATCAATTGGTTCAACGGCAAAAGTTTGTTGCGTGAACCGCAATGAACCGGCCAGATGTGAAAAGTGTCAGGCGCAAATAAAGAAACGGCCTTATAGGCCGTTTCGATCCGCGAACGCAGTTGTCTATCAGTTGAAGCCTTTGCGGTTGGCACCGAATCGATTTGGGCCGGGTTGGCTGTCTTGTGCCAGGAACACGATGTTGACGATTGGCAACAGAATCCACCAGCCGCTGCGGTCAGTGTCGTGCATGCGTCGCACGCCGACCGCAAGACTCGGCAACAGCATTGCCAGGTTGTACAGGCTTTGCAGGGCACCACCGGTTTTGAGAATGCCGTCCACAACGCTGATGGCAATGGCGATGCCCATGTTGATCAGAAAGAACATCCAGTATTCACGGCGCGTGGCGCGCCCGTTGAACACGGCATATTTCTTCAGTGCTTCCACGTACGGGTTGCCGCTTGCCATGACGGGGCCACTGGCAATTGAATGCAGTGGCGCTTGAGGTGCGCCGCACTGGGGGCATGCCAATGCCAGTGTACTTATTTCCTTGGCGCAACCACGGCAGAAAACCAGGCTCATGTTTTTTCCCTGAAATTACTGGATTTGATAGTCAGAAAAGAAGCAGCACGACAATCAAACATCGCCACCGTTATCCTTCACTGAGTGCGAATACCCCGACCGTCCATCGGCGGGGCGGCGGTAATTTAGTCTTTTGTCAGCGTATTTGCCATGGCTCGTTGCCATCGTCGCGTTGAGAAAGTGTGGTCTGGTTTCCCGGCCCCTGGCCGCGCCTTCAAATCGAGCGGTTTCCGACAGCGGATGTCTGCGTTTCGCGCAAGTAGCGCGCGGGCGAAGTGCCCAGGGTTTTGCGAAACATGCTGATGAAGGAACTGACTGATTCGTAGCCCAGAGCTTCCGCGGTGCGTTGCACGGACTGTCCCTCGGCCAGACTTTGCAATGCGACGATGATCTGCCACTGCTTGCGCCACTGACCAAAGGTGAGACCGGTTTCGGCTTTGATCAGGCGCGCCAGCGAGCGTTCACTCATCGCTACCTGTCGCGCCCAACTGGCCATGGTGGCGCGGTTGCCGGGGTCCTGGGACAAGGCCCGAGCGATTGTGCGCAACGAGCCTGAGGCCGGCAGCGGCAGATAAAGTTGTTCGGTCGGTGCCAACTCCAGCTCTTCCAGCAGCACACCGGCCAACCGCGAAATGCGCGAGTCAGCTGCATAGTCCTGCGCGTGGCTGCTCAGATGCAGGATCAGCTGCAAAATCAGCGGTGACAGCGCCAGGGTGCAGCAGTGGTCAGGCAGCGAAGCGGCGCCGGGTTCGATGAACAGAAAGCACACCTGGCCGTTGGCGGTGACCCGATTGCTGTGCTCGATGCCACCGGGAATCCATACGCCAAACCCTGACGGCACCATCCACACGCCATCTTCGCCCGTGCAGACAATGCCACCGCAGTAAGCCACCACCAATTGCCCTTTGCGATGCCTGTGTACGGCCGATTCGCTGTCGTTATGCTGGGTTTCCAACATCAGCGCGACGGCAGGTTGAGCGAGGTTGTCGTACTCGAACTGGTCGACATGCAGCGGGGTGGTATCAGTCATGGAGTGCGGTCGCAGATTGTCCGGATTTGATTATATTTTGGCAGTCTACTCAATATCGGCAAGCGCAGTGTTTGCTTAGCATTTGCAGCAAGCCCTCACTCAGACGGGGTGAATGCTGGAATTTACGAATTCGGATGCTTGCCATGCTCAGCGAAATCTCCATCGCCAACCTCTATGTTCCGCCCTTGCTGATTTATCTCGGCGTGGCGGCCCTGGTTTATCAACTGATCGAGCGACTGATGCGCCAGTGGCTGGACCAGATCTGGCACCCGGCACTGGCACGCTTCTTCATCTCGCTCATGGTCTTTTCGACTTTGGTCGTCCACTACTGAGCGAGGTCCGCCAATGTCTGTCGTCAAGATGCTCAAACCTGCCGTAACGTTTTTTCTGGGCCTGCTGGCGCTGATGTTTTGCCTGCAACTGTGGCGCGCGTATGTCCTGGCGCCGTGGACGCGGGACGGGCGGGTCAGTGCGCAGGTCGTGCAAATCGCCCCTGAGGTGTCCGGGCAAATCGATCAGTTGGCGGTCGGCGATAACCAGAGGGTGGCCAAAGGCGAACTGCTCTATCGCATCGATGCGCGTAGTTATCGCTTGGCAGTGCAGCAGCGCTCGGCGGAGTTGGCAGAGTCGCGCAGTGTATTCGAACAGCGCAGTGCCCAGTTCAAGCGTCGCATGCAGTTGGCCGGAGCCATTGCGCGGGAAGAAGTCGACAACGCCGCCCGTGATCTGGCCGTAGCTCAGGCGCGCCTGGACGCAGCACGCAGCCATCTGGCCCAGGCGCAACTCGACCTCGATCGCACGACGATCCGTTCGCCAGTGGACGGTTACGTCACGCAATTGCGCCTGCATTCCGGCGATTATGCCGAGGCTGGCCAGACCAACCTGTTCGTGGTCGACGGTCACAGTTTCTGGGTCACCGGCTATTTTGAAGAGACCAAACTTCCAGGCGTACGCATCGGCGCACCGGTGTCGATAAAACTGATGGGCTTCGCGCCATTGCTGCAAGGCCATGTGGCGAGCATGGGTCGAGGCATTGCCGATACCAACGAAGTACGCAATGAAAGCGGCTTGCCTGAGGTGAGCCCGACTTTCAGCTGGATTCGTCTGGCGCAGCGCGTGCCCGTACGAATCGAACTGGACAAGGTGCCGGACGGGGTCGAGCTGGCAGCGGGTATGACCGCCAGTGTCGAAGTCAGCCAATCGAACGAGACGCCGCGCTGGCGGCTCACCCACTGGCTGCAGGCATTCTTGTGATGACGCGTCTCGCGACCAGCCTGTTCGCGGCGATCCCCCGACCCTGGACGTCGGCAAGTTTCGCCTACGTGTCACGCAGCATTCTTGCTGCAGGACTGGCTTTGTGGTGTGGCTTTGAGTTGCATCTGGACGCACCTTTTTCGGCTGCTTCAACGGTGTTGCTGTTGGTGCAGCCGATCCAAGGGGCGGTTCGTGGCAAGGGTTTGCACCGGATGCTGGGAACGCTGGCAGGATTGCTCGCGGCCTTGGCGCTGACCGGCTTGTTCGCCCAGCAGATGCTGTTGTTCATCCTTGGCGTCGGCCTATGGCTGGGCCTGTGCGTGGCTGCCATGACTTTGTTGCGTCATTTTCAGAGCACCGCTGCCGTGGTCGCCGGTTACACCGTCTGCCTGGCGTTGGGCCCGGCCATCGTCGCACCGCAAAAGGCTTTCGAGCACATTATTACCCGTGGCTCAGCGGTGGCGCTTGGCGTGCTGTGCCTGAGTCTGGTGGTCGCGCTGTTCAGCCCGAAGACCATGGAAAAAAAAGTCAGACACAACCTCGCCGACGTCTGCGCCCGCAGCGCTCGGCTGCTTGCCGCGCGTGTCGCTGGTGAGCAGGGCGCAGAACTGGCTACGCAAAATCACCAGCTCGCGATCGATATCGGCAAAGTCGACGATCTGCTGGGGCTCGGACGCGGCGAGTCAGCGCTGCTTCGCACCCGGCAATCGACGATTCAGGCAGGGTTGGCGCGTCTGCTCGCAGTGGTGCTCGACACGCAGGTAATTGACGCTGCTGTGCTTGGCCAGACCAGCGCAATGCTGCAAGAACTGAGCGACCGGATGATCGACGGCCAGAGTGATTTTCATGTCCATGCCGAGGCGGTAGGGCGGCTGCGCCAGCATATGGCAGCGTTCGCTGGGGCGAGCCCCGGTTTGCAGAGAACGTCCGGACGACTCGATGAACAACTGGCGGATCTCGTCGAGGCTTTGCAACACTTCGCCAGCCTCGATCATCCGCGTCAGGCATCTGTGCGTGCTACAGGATTTCACCGCAACTACCGCGATGCAGCGCGCAATGGCATCAGGGCCTTGCTCGCCACTTTGGCCACTGGCGCAATCTGGTATGTCAGCGGTTGGGATCAAGGACCCACGCTGCTGGCTGTGGTGGGTCCATGTTGCACGCTGCTGGCGACGGCCCCGGCGCCGGAAACAGGCATTGCCGGTTTCATCCGGGGCACGCTGTACGCCGTGGTGGCTGCGGCGCTGTGCAAGTTTCTGCTGTTGCCGCAGATCAATGGTTTCCCGCTGTTGTTTTTGCTGTTGGCAGCCTTCTGGTCGTTCGGCATTCACGCTACGAGCCAGCCCCGCCAGGCCCTGCAAGGGGTGGCCTACCTGATCGGCTTCAACACATTGGTAAGCACCGGCGGTACCGCGGTCTACGATTTCGCCGATTTTGCCAACCAGTCGCTTGCATGGTTTGTCGCCATGTTTGTCTGCCTGCTGGCGTTCCAGATGCTGCCGAAAGACAAGGCCGGCCATGTTCGAGCGTTGCGACGTGCCATCCACAGCGACACACAGCTATTGCTTCGCCGTGGCGGCGCTATCGATCTGCCGCGCTGGCAGGCGAAACAACAGCACCGGCTCGTTGCGCTGACAGGTCTGCCCGGCGCGGATGACTCGCGCGAGGCTCAGACGGCTCGACTGTCACTGCAGTTGAGTAAGCAATTGAAGCGAATTCAACAAGCAACGATTGCGCTGAGCCCTGACTGTGCCGTGGCCCAATGTGCACGAACCGGTTGGCGGCGGGTGGCGCGATATGCCGGTGATTCCGGGGTCAATGCAGCCTACGCACGGCGCACAGCCGCAGCGATGAGGCGGCTGGGCGCGGATTATCTGGCAATCTGTTATGAAGACCTGGCCCGGTTGCTTGAACAATATTCAAACGTCGCGCGACAAGAGAGACATGGTATTTCGCTCTGACATGAGCGCAAACTCATGCCTTGGCCCGTAACTGACCCGGATTCTTTGTTCATGCGAGACCTGCCCCCGACCGCCACGTTGCGTGCTTTTGAAGTAGCCACCCGACACCCGACGTTCACCGCTGCCGCTCAAGAGTTGCATGTGACCCAGAGCGCCGTCAGTCATCAGCTCAGGCACCTGGAGGATCTGTGGGGGCTGCAGTTGTTCGAGCGCGGCAAGGCGTTACGCCTCACTGCGGCGGGGGCGACGCTGGCGCCGATCGTGCGCGAATTTTTCACCAGCCTTGAAGCAACGTTGGAGAATCTGCGCGAGCAAAAGGACAGGGTTCGTCTGACTGTCAGCACTACCTATTCATTTGCGTTGAAGTGGCTACTGCCACGCTTGCCGAGCCTGTCACGCCAGCATCCGGAACTGTTGGTATCGCTGGACACCACGGACAAGATCATTCACTTCGCCAACGGCGAGGCCGACGTCGCCATCCGCTTGGGCAAGGGCAATTATCCCGGTCTGTATTCGGAATTCCTGTTTGGCGAGCAGGTGTTTCCCGTGGCCAGTCCCGAACTGCTGCAGCGCGTCGGCATTCCCGGCAGTCCCGACGAATTGCTGCAGATGCCGTTGCTGACTCGCGATGGCGCCGAGCTGGTGCCGAGATGGGAGGCGTGGTTTCAATCCGTTGGGCTGGCGTTCTCGCCGCTGCGCGAAAGCGTCAGGTTTGGCGACACCAACATGACGGTCGAAGCAGCGTTGCTCGGCCAGGGCGTTGCATTGGTGCGCAGCGGACATGTCGAGAAAGAAATCGCCGACGGCCGCCTGATGAGGCTGTTCGATGTGCCGTTCGCTTCGCCGCTGGCCTACTATTTCGTCTGTCCCAAAGGCATCGAAGCACAGCCACATATCGTCAATTTTCGTGAATGGTTACTTGGTGAGGCGTTGAAGGTGCAGAGCGCACAGCGCTGAGTCATGAGGTATTGCTCATGACTGGATGAAGAGACTTCTCTGTAATGTGGGCTGCAGCGATGACTAAAATGCCGCATGCCAATCCATCTCGTATTCCTCGTTCTGTTCGCCGCGCTCCTGCACGCCAGCTGGAACGCGCTGCTGCGCGGCGGCGCCGATCGGCTCTGGTCGATGACCATGATGTGCGTGGCCATCGCCATCGTCTGCGCCGTCGCCGCACTTTTCTTGAGCCCGCCGGCACCTGAGAGCTGGGGTTACGCGCTGCTGTCGGCACTGCTGCATGTCGGCTACAACCTGTTCCTGGTGCGCAGTTATAGGGTCGGTGACCTTGGGCAGATCTATCCGATCTCCCGTGGCTCGTCGCCGGCGCTGATCACCCTCGGCGCCGCGCTGTTTGCCGGCGAAACGATTACCCCCGGCGAATTGCTCGGCATTGGCCTTGTGTCGGGCGGGATCATGTCCCTGGCCTTTCGCGGACGCAGCCTGTCGGTGCCGAGCCTGCCATATGCGCTGGGCACTGGTTGCTTCATTGCCGCCTACAGCGTGGTCGATGGCATTGGCGCCAGGCTGTCGGGGGCGCCGCTGGCTTACACCATCTGGATGAGCGCCCTGTGGGGTGTGCTGATGCCGCTGGTGTATATCGGCCTGCGCGATGCTCGCAGTCTGTTTTCCGTACGGCCCGGCATGCTGACCGCTGTGGTCGGCGGCCTGGTCTCGTTGCTGGCCTACGCAATCGTTATCTACGCCATGAACGAAGCGCCACTAGGCGCGGTGTCGGCCCTGCGCGAAACCAGTGTGTTGTTTGCGGCGTTGCTCGGCTATTTGTTCCTCGGTGAAAAGCTCACCGTCCGCAGGATGCTGGCATGCGTGGTCATCGCCAGCGGCGCCATCATCATCGGCTGACACAGCCCGACTGCTCAGGAGAACATCGCATGGATAAAGTCTCGCAAGACCCGCTGATACTGATCACCGGCGGCAGTCGCGGAGTCGGCGCCGCCACCGCCCGACTCGCCGCAGCACAAGGCTACGACGTCGCCATCAGTTACGTTGCCAACGAGTCCGCTGCGCTGGCGGTGGTCGCCGATATCGAAGCATTGGGGCGCAGGGCGCTGGCGGTGCGCGCCGATAGCGCTGACCCCGAGCAGGTTGCTGCGCTGTTCTCGGCCATTGATCATTCATTCGGGCGGATCGACGTGCTGGTCAATAACGCGGGGATGCTGGCGAAACAGTCCCGCATGGAAGACCTGGGCTTCGAACGCATGCAGCGCATCTTCGCGGTCAATGCTCTGGGGCCGATCCTGTGCGCGCAGCAGGCGGTGAAGCGCATGTCTCTGCGCCACGGCGGAACGGGTGGCGTGGTGATCAATATTTCGTCCGCCTCCGCGCGCCTGGGCAGCCCGAATGAATACGTCGACTACGCAGCATCGAAAGGCGCGCTGGAAACCTTCACCATCGGCTTCGCCAAGGAAGTGGCCCGGGAGGGAATCCGGGTCAACTGCATTCGCCCGGGGCACATCTATACCGACATGCACGCCAGCGGCGGCGAGCCGGGGCGGGTTGATCGCGTGAAAGATTCGATCCCGATGGGGCGGGGCGGTCAGCCGGAAGAGGTGGCGCGGGCCATCTTGTGGCTGGCCAGCGCGGAGGCCTCCTTTGTCACGGGTACTTTTCTGGATGTGACTGGCGGCAAGTAGGTCCGGGCTACAGGCTATCCGGATCGCCAAAAAACATCTGAATCCGCGACCTCAACCACCGCTCCCCCGGATCATTATCCTGCGACCCACGCCAGGCCATGTGCAGTTCAAACGTACGCGTCGGCAGTGGCGGATCCTCAGCACGCAGACCGCCAGCTGCCGTCAGTGCCTCAGCCGTGTAATCCGGCACGGTCGCGACGATATCGGTGCCTGCGAGCAGCGTGCCTAATCCGTTGAACTGCGGTACCGCCAGCACGACGTGGCGTTTGCGTCCGAGCTTTTCCAATTCCTCATCGACGAAACCACTGAGGTCGCCGGCGAACGACACCAGTGCGTGAGGGCGGGCGCAATAATCATCGAGACTCAATGGCCCCGGCACGGTGTCGGCGCGCAGCAGCTTCGGTGCGCTGCGGCGCAGGACTTTGCGTTTGGCGTTAGCCGGAAGATCGGTGGTGTAGCTGACGCCGATCGAAATCTCGCCGGAGGCCAGCAGGCCCGGCATCAAGATGTAGTTGACCCGGCGCACCACGAGGACGATGCCTGGAGCTTCGGCGCGCAGGCGCTTGAGCAGCATCGGCAACAGGGCGAATTCGACGTCATCGGATAAACCGATGCGAAACACTGACGTGCTGGTCGCCGGGTCAAATTCCGCGGCACGACTGACGGCGGTTGAAATCGAATCGAGTGCGGGCGAGAGCAGGGCGAAGATTTCCACCGCGCGTGCGGACGGCTCCATGCTGCGGCCGGTGCGGACAAACAAAGGATCGTCAAACAGGCTGCGCAGACGCGACAGCGCCGCACTGATAGCCGGTTGGCCGAGGAACAATTTTTCCGCGGCCCGAGTCACACTGCGTTCGTGCATCAATGTTTCGAACACGATCAGCAGGTTCAGGTCGACACGACGCAGGTCATTACGATTCATCTGGAGTCCTGGCAGAGTCATCAAACTTGACGAGGGCGACCATATGAGAACAATGGCCGGCATGAATCTTACGGGGAAAGGCTGGTACTCTGCACCGGAAAATTCAGCTTTACTGCGACGGTGGCAGGCCTTTTTTCATGGAATTTGCCAATGCCGCCCTTGGTGCGGAATCAATGACAGGCATGTCGACTATTAATAGCCACTGATGGTCTTGGGTCGAAAGCCCAGATAGAGTTCATGGCATTAGAGGTTACTTTGACGAGGTTTGCGATGTCCCGCACGATCC
>Ga0182006_1002433_pt1 | contig 10173 bp, 5 predicted proteins | sample Sormic07211104_1_FD_123022 | JGI IMG/M metagenome (GOLD analysis project Ga0182006, IMG submission 123022) | Rhizosphere microbial communities from Sorghum bicolor, Mead, Nebraska, USA - 072115-104_1 MetaG | ecosystem: Host-associated > Plants > Roots > Rhizosphere | place: USA: Nebraska...
GCATCGTGTCGACTGTGCGGGATTCCGCATCGAGCATCCGGAAATGACACAAGACAGCACGGTCGTGTGACCGCACGATGAAAGCGTGCATCGGGGGATGTGCGTCATCACGTTGGGGAGAAGCATGCAAGGTGTCGATCGGAGAAGGCGTTTCCTGAAAGCCAGCGCATCCACGCTTGCCGGCGCCCTGCTGGCGACCCCATTGCGCGCCTTCGATACCGCCGATCCGGCCGGCGGCACGACCGCCGCCGTGCGCGACAAGCCCGTCAACCGGATGCAGTCCTTCGCCCTCGACCGCGTGACGCTGCTGGACAGCGACTTCCGCCGCGCCGCCGCGATCAACCTGGATTACCTGCACAGCCTGCCGGTGGACCGGCTCGCGCGGGCCTTCCTCGTGCAAGCCGGCAAGCCCAGCGACGCCCAGCCGCTCGGCGGCTGGGAGAAACCCGATTGCGAACTGCGCGGTCACTTCAGCGGCGGCCATTACCTTTCCGCGGCGGCGCTGGCCTGGGCCGCGCAGGGCGATACCGTCCTGAAAGCGCGTGGCGACGAACTGGTCGGTATCCTCGCTTCCTGCCAGCGATCCAACGGTTACCTCAGCGCATTCCCCGAAAGTTTCTTCGATCGCCTGAGCCGCGGCGAAAAGGTCTGGGCGCCGTTCTACACCATCCACAAGATCCAGGCCGGCATGCTCGACATGTACCGGCTCGCCGGCAACCGCCAGGCGCTGGATGTCGCCACCGGCATCGGCAACTGGACCGTGCGCTGGTTGAACGGATTCTCCGACACGGAGATCGCGCACATCCTGAAGACCGAATACGGCGGCATGAACGAGTCGATGTACGACCTTTATGCCATCACCGGGAACGGTCGCTACCTGGACGCCGCGCACCGTTTCGACCAGGCATCGCTTTTCGAGCCGCTGGCCGCGCACCGCGATGAGTTGAAAGGCCTGCACAGCAACACCCAGATCCCGAAGGTGCTCGGCGCCGCGCGTCGTTACGAACTGACGGGTGAACCCCGTTACCGCCGCATCGCCGAGTACTTCTGGGAAACGGTGACGCAGAACCGATGTTATGCCACTGGTGGTTCCAGCAACGACGAGTTCTGGAAGACCGGCCCCGGTGACCTCAAGGGCCAACTCGGCCTGTATGCCGCCGAGTGCTGTGTCGCCTACAACCTGTTGAAGCTGACCCGCCATGTCTACGCGTGGAATGGCGATCCGCGCGCGTTCGACTACTACGAGCGCACGCTCTACAACGCGCGCCTTGGCACACAGGACGCCAAGGGCATGAAGCTCTACTACTACTCGCTGCAACCGGGTGGCGCGAAGTTCTACAACTCGCCGACCGATTCGTTCTGGTGCTGCACCGGGTCCGGTGCCGAGGAATTCGCCCGCTTCAACGACGCCATCTACGCGCACGACGACGACGAGCTGCACGTGAACCTCTACATCGCCTCGGAGCTGCGCTGGCCTGAACAAGGGTTGCGCTTGACCCAGCGCACCGGATTCCCGAAGGAACCCTCCAGCGCGTTCGAGTTCACACTCGACCAGCCCCGCGAACTGACGGTGAACCTGCGCATTCCTTCCTGGATCGCCCCGGGCGCCAGCGTCGCCTTGAACGGCACGCCACTGGATGTGTTCGCCTCGCCGGGGAGTTACCTGACCCTCAAGCGTCGCTGGCAAACCGGCGATCGCCTCACCATCACCCTGCCGATGCGCTTGCACGCCATGCCGTTGCCGGGCGACGACAGCCTCCAGGCCGTGCTCTACGGTCCGCTGGTGCTCGCCGCCCGGCTCGGCAGCAAGGGGCTGACGCACGACCAGCAGTACGGCAAGTACGACGCGGGCCCGTCGCCCGAACCGAAAGCGCAGGCCGCACCCCGCATCGCCATGGACGGACCGGACCGACTCGACTGGCTGACGCCGGCCGACGAGCCGCTGACGTTCCGCGCGAACACGCGCGACGGCATGCTGTCCGTGATCCCGCTGCACCAGATCCAGGGCGAACGCTACGCCGTTTACTGGCAGGCGGACGTGCCTGCCGACGGCGCGAGCTGAGCCCCTGCGATCGCGCGGCCGCGCGATCGCGTTCCAACTCCCGAGGTCGCGGTCCCGCCGCGCCCCTGAGCGATCGGCCTCATGCCGAGCGCCGAGCGAACTCGCCCGTCTTCCGTACGCCCACCGTCAACGAGGGAAGCCATGCACCAGCGCCACAGCGATTCGCCCGACCACACGCCCCGCCGCCGCCACGTGCTGGGTCAAGCCGTACGCGCCGCCCTCCTCATCGGTCTCATCAGTGGTGCCGGAACACTGCATGCACAGGAGACCAAGGACCTCGAAGGCATCACGGTCACCGGTTCACGCATCCGCCGCGTGGACGTGGAGACGGCCAATCCCGTGGTCACCCTCGACCGCGCGGCCATCGAGGCCACCGGCAAGGCCACCCTGGGCGACCTCGTGCAGGAACTGCCCTCGATCGCGGGCAACGCGACCAATCCCAATACCAACAACGGCGGTGGCACGGGCGCCTCCACCGTCTCGCTGCGTGGCCTCGGCGAGAAGCGCACCCTCGTGCTCGTCAACGGCATTCGCCTCGCGTACAACGACGTGAACGCCATCCCGGCGAACATGATCGATCGCATCGAGGTGCTCAGCGACGGTGCGTCCGCGATCTACGGTTCCGATGCGATCGGCGGCGTGGTCAACTTCATCCTGCGCGACCATTTCGACGGGGTGCAGATCTCCAGCGATTTCGGCACCAGCAAGCGCAGCGACGGCAATCGCCGCAACTTCTCGCTGACCGCCGGCCATACCGGCAAGGACTACGGCGTGATCGCCGGCCTGTCCTACAGCGACATCGACGCCGTCTCGGCCGATGCGCGCAATTACTCGAAGGATGCCTTGTACCTGATCGACGGGGCCTCGGTGAAGCAAGGCTCGTCGGCCACGCCGACCGGCTCGGTCAACTTCAACGACGGTTCGGCCGCCTCGAAGGCGCTGGCCGGCACGAACGGTTGCTCTCGCGTGACCCTCAACCCCGGCGTCACCGGCGCCACGGGCCCGGGCGATTTCCATTGCTACACCGGCGCGGACTCGTACAACTACCAGCCATACAACCTGCTGCAAACACCGCAGAAGCGTACCAATGCCTTCCTGCTCGGCCACTACAAGTTCAACGACTACGTGCAGGCCTACGTCAACAGCTATTTCAGCAAGACAAAATCTTCGTCGGTGATCGCCCCGATACCGATTTTCGCCAACGGCGACAATTTCCTCGCCTCGGCCAGCAGCTACTACAACCCGTTCGGCGTGGACTTCGGCACCGACCGCGCCACGGGCACGTCGACGAACGACCTCAACACGCGCCTCACCGTGCTCGGCAACCGGCGCTACCAGTACAACACCTATAACCTCCAGGTGAATCCCGGCCTGCGCGGAAGTTTCGGCGACAGTTCATGGCAGTGGGACACCTCGATCAACTACGGTCGCGTGCGCCAGGATTCGATCAACTACGGCTTCCTCGATTACGCGAAGTTCAACCAGGCCGTCGGCCCCTCCTTCAGGGATACGGATGGCACGGTACGTTGCGGCACGGCCGGCAACGCGATCGCCGGGTGTACGCCACTGAACCTCTTCAACATCAACGATCCGTCCGGCCTGTCCAACCTGCAATCGATGGTGGTGAATCCCTCGGTGGGCAGTGTCTATACCGTGAAGCAGCTGGAGGCGAACGCCAACGGCGACCTGTTCGACCTGCCGGCCGGCACGGTGAGCCTCGCCACCGGGCTGTCGTATCGCAAGGAGAGCACCTCCACGAGCGCCGATCCCCTGTGGACCGCCGACGAAAACGGCCTCTGCGGCGTGATCGAGTATTGCGCATCCACCCTGGCCGGCCGCTTCAACGTGAAGGAGGCCTACGCCGAAACCCTGATCCCCCTGTTGGCCAACCTGCCGGGCGTACGTTCCCTCAACCTCACCGTGGGTACGCGCTGGTCGGACTACAGCACCGTGGGCAGCAGCACGAACAGCAAGGTGTCGCTGGAATGGCGTCCCGTCGAGGACCTGCTCCTGCGCGGTACCGTGTCGGAAGTGTTCCGGGCACCGAACACCAGTGAACTCTATGCGGGCGTGGCCGGTGACTCCGCCACGGTGAACGATCCCTGCAACGGCTACACCGGTGGCCATGATGTCGCCTGCGCCAACGTACCCACCGATGGCAGCTATCGCCAGGCGGATGGCCAGATATCGGGCAAGGCATCCGGATCGGAAGTGGCCGGCTACCAGTTGAAACCCGAAACCGGTCGTTCGTACGACATCGGCCTGGTCTACGATCCGCACTGGCTGGAAGGCCTGTCGCTCAGCGTCGACAGCTGGAAGATCAACCTGAAGGACACGATCTCCACGGTCTCCGCGCAGACCGTGCTCAACCAGTGCTATGCCAATCCCTCCAGCGCCTTCTGCGCGCTGATCCATCGCAACGGCAACGGCACGATCAACTACGTGGCCGAGCCCACGGTGAACCTGGGCAAGCTCTGGGCCGCCGGCACCGACTTCGCAGCGACCTACCGCCTCCCGGAAACGCGCTACGGACGCTTCACCGCCAGCCTCAACGGCACCTACATGAAGCGTTACGACATCAACCCCGACACCACCGATCCCAGCTCGGTCGTGATCCACAACGCGGGCATCTTCACCTACAGCTACGGAAACTTCCCCCGCTGGCGCGCACTGGGCACGTTGAACTGGTCTCAGGGCGACTGGAGCGCATCCTGGCGGCTGCGCTATGTCGGTCGCAGCCAGGTCGGCAGCGCGGACCTCCGCCAGGGACTCTCGGCCGACTACGACCAGGCCGGCGTCGAACGCAAGATCGGCGCGTACGTCTACCACAACGTGCAGGTGGGCTATAACGTCGAACCCTGGCATACGAAGCTGGAGCTGGGCGTGGACAACCTCACCGACAAGCAACCGCCGTTGTACTACGCGAACAACACGACGAACGCGAATACCGACGTCGCCACGTACGACCTGTTGGGGCGCTTCTACTGGATGCGCGCGACGGTGTCGTTTTGAGGCGGTTGCTCTTCCTGGTCGCGATGCTCTGGCTGGCGGTCGCCGCATCATCGGCGGCGCGCGCCGCCTCGTCCATGCCGCGTGTCGTCCACGAGCAGGGCCGCCACGCCCTGCTCGTGGATGGCCAGCCCTACACGGTGCTGGCGGCCCAGCTGCATAACTCCAGCGCCTGGCCGGCCGTGCTGCCGGGCGTATGGAACGACGTGCTGGCCCTCCATCCGAACACGCTGGAAGCGCCGGTCTACTGGGAACAGTTCGAGCCGGCCAAGGGCCGGTTCGACACCCGCCATGTCGATGCCCTGGTCGAAGGCGCACGGGCACACGGACTGCGCCTGGTCATCCTGTGGTTCGGCAGCTGGAAGAACGGGCAGATGCACTACGTTCCGGAATGGATCAAGTCCGATCCCGCGCGCTACCCGCGCGTGCTGGACGAGCACGGCCAGCCGGTCGACAACCTCTCCACCCAAGCCACCGCCAACCTGGAAGCCGACAAGGCCGCGTTCGCCGCCTTGATGGCGCATATCGAACGCGTCGATGGCGATCGCCACACCGTGATCATGGTGCAGGTGGAGAACGAGCCGGGCACCATCGGAACGGTTCGCGACCATTCCCCCGCCGCCGAAGAGGCCTTTGTTGGCAACGTGCCCGCCGACCTGGCGAAGGCGCTCGGCAAACCGGCCGGCAAGACATGGACGGAAACATTCGGGGCGGATGCCGACGAACAGTTCAACGCCCATGGCATCGCGCGATACATCGACCAGGTGGCGGCGGCTGGCAAGGCCGTCTATCCGCTGCCGATGTATGTCAACACCTGGCTGCGCTACAAGGGCAAGCACCTTCCCGGGAACGACTATCCCAGCGGCGGCGCCACGTGGAACGTCCTCGACCTGTGGAAGGCCAGCGCGCCGCACATCGATCTCATCGGCACCGATCTCTACAGCACCGACTACAACGAGTTCACCAAGGTGGTGGGCCAATACACACGCGCCGACAATCCACCATGGATCTCCGAGACCGGCTACGACGCCGGCAACGCGCCCTACCTGTTCCATGTGCTGGCGAACGGTGGCATCGGCTTCTCCGTCTTCGGCGTCGACAACGACCCCGATACGCCGGAACGCCGCAAGGCCACCCAGGCGCACGCACGCAATTTCGCGCTCGTGAACTCGATCAACGGACAGGTCGCAGCCGCCGCCTACCGGGGCACGTTGCATGCTTCCGTGGAACAGCGCGGGCAGCCGAAGCGAACCATCGCACTGGATAACCGCTGGCGGGCCGACGTCTCCTATGGCGCACCCCGCTGGGGCGACGCACCCGCCGAACTGCCGGGCACGCCCGACGCCACGGGGCACGTGCTCGTCGTGCCTCTGGGCACCGACGAATACCTGGTGACCGGCTTCGACGCACGTGTCGAGTTCGCCCGCGACAACTCGGATGGGCGCCACGGCCAGCTGCTGCGCGTGGAGGAAGGCAGCTATGTCGAGGGGCGGTGGAAGTCGATCCGCTGGTGGAACGGCGACGAAACCGACTACGGGCTCAACTTCACGGACAAGCCCGTGCTCCTCAAGGTCCGGCTCGGCAGCTACTGAGCCGGACCACGTGGCTCAACTCAGGAAACCACCGTCGATGCTGAGGCTGGCACCATTGATGTAACGCGCATGCGGACCGGCGAGATAGGCGACGAGCGCGCCCACTTCCATCGGCTCGCCAAGACGGCCCACGGGAAGCATCGGGATCAGCATCTCCTCATGGCCGGTTGTCATGTCGGTGGCGATCGGTCCGGGCTGCACGTTGTTCACCGTGATGCCGCGTGGGCCCAGATCGCGGGCCAGTCCACGCGTCATCGCCTGGATGGCCCCCTTCGAAGCGCCGTAGATCGAAGTTCCCGGCAGGCCTGCGCGATCGGCCACGACGCTGCCGACGTTGACGATGCTGCCTCCGCTGCGCAAATGGGCCGCCGCCGCCTTCGTGGCGATGAAGACCGCACGTACGTTGATCGCGAACAGTCGATCGAAGTCTGCCAACGAGGTGTCGTCGAGCGTGGCATACACGAGCACGCCCGCGTTGTTCACCAGGATGTCGAGGCCACCGGTCGCCTTGGCGGCATCGTCGATCGCAGCGACCAGCGAAGCTTCATCCGCGCTGTCGGCACGCACGGCTTCGGCCTTGCCGCCTGCGGCGCGCACCTCGTCCACCAGCGCCTGGGCGGCGTCGGGCGAACTGGCATACGTGAACGTCACATGGGCACCTGCCGCCGCTAGCGAGCGGACGATGCCTGCACCGATGCCGCGGGAGCCGCCCGTGACGAACGCCGACTTGCCTTCGAGAAACTGGATGGTCATGACGCACCTCGTTATGGAATGATCGGTCAATAAATGAAGGAAAAAGAAGGGGCTGCGGCCCCCGCTTGAAACGACGCTGACGCGCCTCGAAAGGTGCGTGCTGCGCAGCCTACCAAATACTTGACTTATCAGTCTACTATTTTAGCGAGGTGCCAGCGCACCCAACGCCACCCTGACGATGCCACGCAGGATCTCGAAAGATGCTCCACCCCGCGCCGCCACCTTGAGGCCGGACAGGGTCGCAAGGAGGAAGTGCGCCGCGTCCGCCGGGTCCAGCTCCCTTGCCAGTTCACCGCGGGCGATACCGTCGCGAATCCTGCTTTCGAAGGCGAGCAGCGTTCGCGCCGACACATCCGCCGTCACCGCCGCCACGTCGGGGGCGGTGGTGCCGAACTCGGTCACCGCGTGGATGCCAAGACAGGCCTGCCCGGTACCCGTCGCCGCCTCCTCGCCGAAACGAAGCAGCGCATGCTCGATGCCGTCGAGCACCGACTCGCGGGCGAACATCGCCGAAAGCGTCGTGCCGACGCTGTCTTCCGAGTAACGGCGCAACGCCTCGAGATACAGCTTCCGCTTGTCGCCGAAGGTGTCGTAGAGGCTCTGGCGCCCGATCTTCATCGCCGACAGCAACATGGGCGTGGTCGTGCCTTCGAACCCATGCATGGCGAAGGTCTCGATGGCCCGTTGCAGGGCCGTATCCCGGTCGAATTCACGTGGACGCGCCATGTGAGGCCCTTTCTGGAACGAAGAGTCCACAAAGAATACCACCCCGACCCGGCACCGGCACGCCCGGATCAGAGTTCGCGCACGATCCTGAAACCCACCCGGGCGTTGCGCAGGTCGGCCGATGCGCCCTGGCGGTACGCGGAGCGGACCATGTCCGGGGCGCTGCCCCAGGAACCGCCACGGATCACGCGGCGGCTGCACCCGGGATTGACCCAGGCCTCGGCCGTGCGTGGCGCGCGGACGTAATTGTCATGCCAGCAGTCCGCCACCCATTCCGAGACGTTGCCGCCCATGTCGTAGAGGCCGAAGGGATTGGGCGTGAAGCTCATCACCGGTGCCGGACCCCAATAGCCGTCCTTGTAACCCGAGAACGCGTTGCTCCAGCGCCGGCCCGACCCGGAGCGATCGTTACCGCCGGTGAGGTTTTCGACACGCGAGCCCGGGTTGCCATCGCCCCACCAATAGCGAGTGGTGCTGCCGGCGCGCAGCGCGTATTCGAATTCCGCCTCGCTCGGCAGGCGGTACTTCTTGCCCGTGCGCTGCGAAAGCCAGTCGGCGTACGCCTTGGCGTCGTTCCACGATACGTTGATCACGGGCAACCGTTCCTGTCCCGGCTTGCCTGCGTAGTCGTCCTGCCAGGTGACCGAGGTCTCGTCGCGAAGGCCACCGCTCTGCTCGTCGTACACGCTGCCGCCGCCCATCGACTGCGACTGCGGCACGTAACCGGACGAGCGCACGAAATCGCGGAATTGGCCGATGGTGACGCTGCTGCGCGCCATGGCGAAACCCTTGTCGACCTGCACCTCGTGCACAGGCGCCTCGTCGGCATCGTGCCCCGCCTCACCGTCCGGCGACCCCATGAGGAACTTGCCGGTGGGAACCACGACCATCGCCGGCGCCTGCCCCGTGGAATCGATGAAGCGGTCGGCGAAGACCTGGCCGGGCTTGTAGCTGGAATACAGCTTCGCGTTGGTCACCCGTTCGTTGAAGTCGTCGATCCCGGCCAGGTCGGGGCTCACCTGTTGCGCCTTGGCCGCCAGCTGCTGGGCGAGGTCGATATTGCCGGCATCGAGGGCCGAACGCGCCTGCGCGAGCATCGCCGTGGCGCTCTGCCGGCGCATGCCTTCGATGCGGCCACGCGTGTCCTGCAGCGCCTGCGATTCCGGCGCGATGGTGGCGGCCTCCGCCAGCGCCGCGTCGGCGGCGGCGAAATCGTTTTGCGCGACGGCCGCGAGCGCCTTGTCCAGCACGCTGCGCTGCACGGTGGTGATGCCCTGCTCGGCCACGGCGTTCTCCGGGTCGAGTTCGAGCACGTCGCGATAGGTGTCCAGCGCGCTGTCGCCGCGCGGCTGGCTGGCCTTGCCTTCCTGCAGCTGCGCGGCGGCCTTGCCGAGCAGTGGGCGGACCTTGTCGAGTACGGCCAGTTTCTGTTGCAACGGCGCGGCATCCTTGGCGCTGGATGGAAGCGACTTGAGCGCCGCCAGCGACTCGCGCGCGGCGTCGGCGTCGCCCAGGGCGATGTCCTGCTCGATCTCCGCGGCGAGGCGCGCACGTACCTCGTTCATGCCCTCCAGGGCGCGCTGGCTGTCCGCCTTTTCCTTGAGGGCGCTCGTGAAGAGCGCGGCGGCGCTGTCCTTGCCGCCCACCAGCCGATCGACCGCCAACGCCTTGTCGGCTCGATCGAGCAAGGCCGTGAGTTCCGGCGAATCCGGCGTCTTCTGCGCGGGCAACTCGATCTCGTTGGTCTTCTCGCGGCGGCGTGCGGCGATCACCGAGGCAGGAGCGAGCATGATCGGTGGCCCCGCGTCGATCTCGGACACCACCGCCGGCGGCGCGGCTTGCGGACGCTGGTCGAAGCCCATCACGGTGGGCTGCCCGCGCAGCGGCGAGCGTGAGGTGTTCTGCGTGGGCTGGACGTGCAGGGCCTGCGGAAAGAAATGGTAGAACAGCGCGAACGCGAGCACGGCGACGCCCAACGCGCCGCCAATGGCGCGCTGTCGGCGGACGGTCTCGTTATTCGGCATGGTGGGC
>Ga0182006_1002434_pt1 | contig 10171 bp, 10 predicted proteins | sample Sormic07211104_1_FD_123022 | JGI IMG/M metagenome (GOLD analysis project Ga0182006, IMG submission 123022) | Rhizosphere microbial communities from Sorghum bicolor, Mead, Nebraska, USA - 072115-104_1 MetaG | ecosystem: Host-associated > Plants > Roots > Rhizosphere | place: USA: Nebraska...
AACCGTCGTTTGTCGCAGATTGGTTTGAAAGAGGAATACCCAGGGACTACGAACCCGTTCCCTTGGATGAGCGAGATTATGGACTTGAAGAAAGAGAAGAATTTCTTTGAGACTCGCGTGATCGAATACCAAACTGGTGGTGCGTTGAGCTGGGACTAATGGTCTCGCTCGCCACGATTTGACGATTGCTGCTTGAGTCGCCAAGTCGAGAAAGCAAAAGCCCCGATCTGATCGGGGCTTTTTTATGGACGATTGGTAATCGTTTTTTACGCCTACGTCACAGCGCTCAATCTCCTACAGCACTTACAGCCGCGTCCCATTGAAGGCCGCTACAAGCACTACTAAGCTCTATCGCAGGTGCCTAAGAAACGCCCAACGTAGAAAGCTTGGTCAGTGACACAGACGTGTGATTCGTCGGTGACAACTGCTCTGCTCGTTGGGATTTCTTAAGTCCGCTCTACGTTGGGGTCAGGCCCTCCCAAAATCTAACGTAGAGGTCATAGATATGTCTGATCCGCTCCCGGTAATAGTGTTCTCTCGCCACAACCTTTCTCTCCATGCCCTTTTATTAGAAAACCAGCCTTGGTTCTCCGCTCGCGATGTCGGCCGCTTGATGGGTTTCCATCTGAATGATCGGGTGGTCAACAAGCTAGATAGCGATCAGCGACGCGTCATGTGGATTGAGTACTTTCGAGAACCAGAACAGCATCTGATGCTCAGTGAGTCCGGGGTGTACGCGCTGCTGGTCTATCACTACGTTCCGGGTAATCGGTTGTTGCGGGAATGGCTGACCAATGAGGTGGTGCCGACATTGCGCGATGCTGCGGATTCAGGAGATTCGAATCGGCCAATGTTGAGCTTGTTGGATTGGCCGGAGATGTCTTTGCGTTTGCTGCATTGGCAGGATGAGGGCTGGATTCGGCTTCGGGATATGCCTTACCTGTTAAATGATCAAAATCTACGACGAGCTTCTCTAGAGAAACCCTGGTGGCGGAGGGTTACGCAGGTGTTTCAGTCCTCGAAGCACTCGATGGGCTAGGGAGAGGTTTGTAGGATTGCGCGGGATCCGTCGCTGTTTTCTGTAGGAATTTTCGTAGACAGCAGTAATGGCCACTCAGTATCGTCCGAGGGTTTTCAACCCTCGGCGACTGTATGGATACGAAAAAGGAACAAAAAGGCTGGACCGATGAAGAATTGGAAGCCTCTGTCGATGCCTATCTCTCGATTCAAGTGAGATATCCAAACGATGAAAAATTCAACAAGTCTGCGGAGCACAAGCATCTGCAGGACGGTGTACTTGCTAATCGCAATACCAAGTCGATCGACTATCGCCTGCAGAACATCTCGGCATTGTTTGATGAGCTGGGGCTGAAGACGATTGTTCACTACAAACCAAAAGTTAACCTTGGTTCAGGTATCACTGCGCGCCTAACCAAAATTTTAGAGTCAAAAGGTATTCTGACTCGGAGTATCGGCTCTCCTTCTGACGAGGCTGCAATTCGCAATCGCCACATAAAGCCCACTAGAACACCGAACTTCGTAAGCGAACCGGAAAATGATGCACCGCCTCAACAAGGGGTGACCATAACCAAATACTTTGTTCGAAACTCCAAAATCAAAGGTTGGATTCTCGATAACGCTAAGGGTATCTGCGAAGGCTGCGGGCAACCGGCTCCGTTCGAAATGGATGGAGAGCCATATCTTGAAGTTCATCACGTTAAGCATTTGGCACAGCAGGGTAGAGATCGCAAAAGCAACACAGTTGCACTGTGTCCGAATTGCCATAGACGCTGCCACCATTCTAGCGATCGGAAGGAATTCACAGATTCGCTTTATCAAAAAGTGAAGCGACTGAAGCGCGAGTAACTGGTTTATATGGAACCTGTAGCGAGGGGATTCATCCCCGATCGACTGCAAAGCGATCGCCAAACTAACACTTCCTGACGATCGCTTTTTAATGGCTTGGGTCAGCTCCGCTGCCCATCGGGGATAAATCCCCTCACCACAATTGAGATGTGTTGCTGCAAAGTGGGTATCTGGCAGCAGGACTGAGTTGATGCCCGGGATCGCCAGCAGGCTGGCTCCCACAGATTCCGCATCATCTTGAAAACAATCAGTGCAACCCGCCGCGCCTCCCGCTATTAATACCCCTCCCCCACTCAAGGATCCGAGCCCCGCCATGAAATTCGATCTCGCCTACTGCCTCAGCCTCGACGACAAGTTGTCGATCTATGACGTTCGCGATCTCAATTTCGATGAGACGGTGGCGTTCGATTCTGCGAAGGAACACTTCCAGTGCCCCAACGATGCCTGTCGTTCGGCGTTTGATGCCTCAAACGAGTTGGGCACCTTCAACGCCAAGAACGTGAATTACGTGCGCACGCCGCACTTCAAGAATCTGCCCACGACGCAGCATGTGGCGGGTTGTCCCTATGTGAGTTTGAAGGCGTCGGCGTCGGGGGTTGAGGCGGCGGATGGCGAGGTGGATGACGCTCGCGAGGAACATTTCCCATCGGAGTTGTTGCTGACGCGACGTGAGTATGTGCGCAAGCCTGCTGCGCCGGCGGGGGCGGCGGATGTGTTGCGGGATGATCCGGTGCGGGTGGCGCAGGTGAGTTTCAAGGAGTCGCCGGGGCGTGAGACGGCGCCGGACAAGACCAGTGTGTTTGCGCATCCGGTGGAGTGTTTTGTGTCGAACTTCGCCGACAAGGAGTTGCTTAAGCGCATGCCGTTGAAGATCGGCGAGCACACGGCGCCTTATGGCTCGTTCTTCAAGAAGATCGAGTATCTGACGGACAACAAGGGGCTGATCTACTGGGGCAAGATCAAGGAGATCAAGGATTACACCCAGAGTTTTCGCATCGATTTCGAGCAGAAGGTCTGGTTCAAGCAGGCGGATGAGGCGAAGAAGAAGCCGTATTCGGTGAACGTGTACTTGAGCAAGAAGTTGATCGACAACTACCGCAAGCGCAAGGCGTTTCTGGAAGAGATCAAGCACGCGATCGACAGCGACAAGGAGTTGTTCTGTTTCTTCTATGGCGTGACGCCGGAGTTGAAGCAGGTGCCGAGCAAGAAGAACCCCGAACAGACGTTCGGGGTGTTCAGTGCCAACATCGAGAACCTGGATCACTTCATTGTGCGGGAAGCGCCGGGGTTGGCGTGATGGTTAGCCTTTGGGCAATTGCAGTTTGGCTTCGCCACGGTGCTGGTTGACCAGCGAGTACGGCAGCACTGACCAATCGGGGTTGTCGCAGTTACGTTGGTAACGGGCGAAGTAAGCGCCCAGGTAAATCCCCTTCGGTGTGAAGTGCCAGTTGGAATAACCCCAGACGCTTTCATCGGTGTAATCGCAACTGCCGTCATCTTCCGCGGGCTTCTTCATCTCTTCGGGATAGAGCGTGGTGAACTGTTTGACCAGCCACGGCGCCATGACTTTCAGCTGATCGTATTCGGTGGCCGCGCTATTCGGTTCACCAATCCACAGTACATCTTTGAGTTTCAACAATTCGCCGGTGTGGACGTCGAGGTTGATTGGCGAACTGCCGAAATCCGGGTGGGCACCGCCGCAGCTGTAACCGGTGGAGATGTCCAGGCTGACCACGTCCGGCGAGAGAAACTCAGGGGCAGCACCTTGATCGAACTCGGCGTATTCCCCGCCATCCATCATGCAGCGGTGATAGTCGATGACTTCAGTCCAGAGCCGTCCGAGCAAGTGGTTATTAATCCGCTGCTGCTCTTCTTTCGTATAGCCGGACTCGACACTGAACAACGATATCTTTGACTCAGGCTCCGTCCACCATTGCAGGTCGTAGCCCATGAAGTTTTCTTTCTTCTCCGGTTTGAGCTTGAGTCCCTGTAAGCGCAAATACTCGTAGGGATCGCTCTTCGGCAAAGTGGCAATAAAGGGCAACGTCGTTGCAGTTGGCGCGGGAAGTTTGGCTTCGGTCAGTTGTACCGGCAGCTTCTTGCCCTTGGGGTTTTGCCATTCGCCCTGCCAGCCATTGGCGGTGGATTTCAACTTCAGGGTTGGCAGCGGTTTGTCGTCGCCATAGCGGTTGTTGCCTTCAACAAGGTTCAACGTGCTGTCTTGCAGCGAGCCGCTGAGTTCCAGGTCGCGGTGATACTTCTCATAGAAGTAGCGGCCGGTAACTTCGTCCTGCTGCGTGGTGTTGAGCTCCACCACAATCGGCATCTTGCCCAGCGTACCGGTGAACACGTGTCGGCCATCTTCGGCATGGGCGGTGGAAATCAATGTGAACAGCGCCGCAGCGTATGGCGCCAGGCGCAGCAGTCCCTTGAGCATGGATCGATCCCTGAATGAATGAGGCTGCGAAGTATGCAGAGGATGCGCGCAGGAATCGAGGCTCTACTTGAGCAGCATGCCCAGCATCACGATGATCAGCAGTGCGATGTACACCCACGCATGCACCCGATCCGGTATCCGCCCGATCCACGGCGTAGCCAACCGAATCCCGACCAAGGACCCCAGCGTCAGCACCGCAAACGCCAGCAAATCCACATACCCGACAAACCACACGCCCAGATCCGTCTCGCTGAAACCGGCCAGTGCCATATACGTCAGCGTCCCGGCCACGGCCACCGGCACGCTTAACGGATTCGCCATGGACGTTGATTGAGACATGCTCAGTCCGCAGCGGCGCAGAAGCGGCACGGTCATGACGCTTCCTCCTACGCCGAGGAACGTGGCGATGGCGCCGATGCCTACACCGCCGGCGGATATTTCCTTGCGATCCAATCGGCGTGGGATGACGCCTTCGCTGCGGGTGAGGAAGCCGCGTCTGAGCAGGCAGTCGATGATGGTCACGCCGAGGTAGGCGATGAAGGTGTAGCGAATCACCTCGCCGCTGACCCACACCGCGGCGATCGCGCCGATGATCGCGCCCAGGGCGATGAAGCCGCCGAGCGGCCACAGGTAATGGCGGATCAGGTTGCCGGCGCGGCGGTGTTTGTCGGTGGCGATCAGGGCGTTGACGATCATCACGCAGGTCGAGGTGGCGACGGCGATGTGCATGGCCGATTGGCTGATGGGGTCGTCGGCGCCGTGGCTGGCGGTGAGCATGCGGTAGAGCAACGGCACGACGACGAAGCCGCCGCCGAAGCCGAAGAGCACGGCGGTGATGCCGGTCATACAGCCGAAAAGGGTCAACAAGAGATAGAACATGGCGCGTCTTCCGGTGGTGGCGAGCGGTTGACAATAGAGCGACGCGGCTTGGCCTGCTTCAGCAACTCAGCCAATAATGTTTGCGTTTACGCCAACTACCGGAAACGCTCGATGCGCAATGTTTCGATCAATCTGCTGGATCACACACCGCGCCCGGTGGTGGCGATCGGTACGGATTATTCCCACGGCCATCTGTTGCCGTTTCATACGCATCGACGGGCGCAGTTGTTGTACGGCGCGACGGGGGTGATGCAGGTTCGTACTCATGACGGCAATTGGGTGGTGCCGCCGCAACGAGCGGTGTGGATTCCGCCGGGAGTGGCGCATGAGGTGCTGATGCTCGGCGTGAGTACGCGCAGTTTGTACATCGAGCCGGGGGCGGTAGATTTGGGCCAGCTTTGTCAGGTGATCAGCGTTTCACCGTTGATGCGGCACTTGTTGATGGAAGCCGTGGAAGTGCCGCTGACCTATGACCTCGAAGGACGCGACGGCGTGTTGATCGAGCTGTTGCTGCATGAACTGACGCGCAGTGCACCCCTTCCCTTGCACATTCCGCTGCCGACTGACGGAAAGCTCCTGGCTTTGTGTCAGACCTTTCTGCTTCAGCCGAACGCCCATCAGTCGCCGCAACACTGGGCCGAGCAGTTGCACATAAGCTTGCGCACCTTCAACAGACTGTTTCGGCAGCAGACCGGGTTGAGCTTCAGCCAATGGCGGCAACAGGCCTGCGTGGTGCTGGCGCTGGCGCGGCTGGCGGCCGGTGAAGCGGTGACGCGAATCGCCCTGGACTTCGGTTATGAGAGCCCGGCGGCGTTCTCGACGATGTTCCGGCGCATCCTCGGACAGGCACCGTCCGTCTGGTTGGAGGCGGCGAACTAGGGCAAATCAAAAAATGCGTTTGATCCCGGCCGAAAACAACTGTACAAAAACACAGTACATTTTCAATCAGCACTCTTGAGCCCGGAGCACACCATGGCCTCTCTTGCGATGAACCACATCCTCGAACGCATTGCCCTTTTCCAGTTCACCCCGACGCACTGCGTCCAGGCCCGAGCGATGCTGGGCTGGAGCGTGGAACAACTGTCGCGCGAGGCAGAGGTTGCGGTGGATGATATCCAGCGGTTTGAAGCGCAGCAGGACGTGGCGGATGCGACGCGGCTGGCGTTGGCTTATCGGTTTGAGGCACAGGGGTTGGTGTTCTTTCCCGGGTTTGCGCCGGGTCGCAAATTGAATCCCCAGGCCATGCAGCAGAACGTTGCAGAGCGTGGGGATTTTGCTTAGGTGGAATGATTACTTGAACGCAGGGTGCCGCAGCTCGGCCGAGGCTTGTTCATAGCTGTAGGCCATGGCGAACAATTGCGGCTCGCTCCATGCTTTGCCGAAAAAGAACACGGACGTGGGTATGCCGTTAGCGCTCATGCCCGATGGCAGGGTTACCGCCGGATAACCAGCCACTGCGGCAGAAAATTGCGAGTAACCATCCGCTTCGGCAACCATTGCGTCGAGGTTGTGTTCGCGCAGTTGCTCGTCAATGGCGTCCTTGAAGTTTTTGCTGATGCTCAAGATCAATCCGCTGGCCTGTTCGTGAGTCATGTCCAGCGCATTCATCGCTTCGAGCGTGGCCTGCCCATAGCCCTCCTTGCCGGGATTGAGCTGATTGAAGTCGATCAGGTCCTGCAACGACTGGATCGGCAGACCGGAACGGCTGACAAGATATTCAGGCAATTCGTATTTCATCGCGCCCATCAGACCGGGTACGAAATTATCGATATCAGGTAAACGAACGGTCACTGGCACGAGCGTCGCACCTTGTTTCTCGAGTGTGATCATTGCCTTCTGAAACTCCACTCCGGGAGTCAGGACCACGCCGTCCGTTCCCTCGTAAGCGGCGGGATAACCGATACGCTTGCCTTGCAGGGCATCGTTTGCCAGTAACGCGGTGTAGTCGACTCCTGTCGGGGCGATCGATGTCGCGGAGTCTGTCGCATCCGTGCCTTGCAACACGTTGAACATCAACGCTGCGTCACGGACAGTACGTGTCAAAGTACCAGGGGTATCTTGCAGACGGGTGATTGGCACCACCCCGGTGCGACTGAACAGACCCAAGGTGGGTTTGACGCCGATTACGCCATTGGCCGATGCCGGGCAAGTGATCGAACCGTTGGTTTCCGTGCCCAAGGAGATCGGCGCGAAACCGGCAGCCACGGCAGCGGCCGATCCAGAACTGGAACCGCAGATTTCCTCGCTCAGTGCATGCGGGTTTTTCCCTTGCCCACCACGTCCGCTCCAACCATGGGGCAAACCCATTTCCCGCACATAAGCCCATTCACTCATGTTGGCTTTACCCAGAATAATCGCGCCGGCATCCCGCAGCTGTTTAACCACAAAAGCATCGTTGGCTGCCGGCTGGCCGACCATGGCCAAGGAGCCGGCGCTGGTTTGCAGGCTGTCGGCGGTATCAAAATTGTCTTTGAGCAGTACCGGAATACCATGCAACGGGCCACGCGACTGTCCCTCGTTACGCTCATTATCCAGCTCGGTAGCTATTTCGATGGCTTGTGAATTCAGTTCGACGATGGCGTGGATAGCAGGGCCTTGCTTGTCCAGCTCGGCAATTCGCTGTTGAAAGTGTTCAACCAGTTCAACAGCAGTGAGCTCATTGTCGGCCATCATTTTGCTGAGTTCACTGACGCTGGCGTAATGAAGATCAGTGGCCGAATGGGCACTGGCAGCGACTCCTGTCGCTGCCAGTGCGACCAATATGGATTTCGTCAGCGTATTCACGCGACGTTTGAAGAAATGCGTCATGTCTATCGTCCTTGTTTAGGCTAATCACGAGTGATTCATTCACTCGCGACCAAGCCTACCGAGGACATAGGAAAGAGCTGTCAGCCAGCTGGACTACCGACAGTAGGAAAAGTCATCCCGACTTGTAGCCGCTACCAGCAATTGGGGCATTTTCCGACACATCCTGCTCCATATTCAGCCACCACGTGTGCCCCCGCTGCGGCTGCATCAAATTAAACGCCTCGCCCATTCGCGGCGTGGTAATCGAAACACTACGCTCCCAGGCCAGCGCCAGAATCCGGTCAAACGGTTCATGCCAGGCGTGCATTGCCAGGTCGAAGGTGCCGTTGTGGATCGGAAACAGCCAGCGGCCCTTGAGGTCGAGGTGCGCCTGCAGGGTTTCTTCGGGTTGCATGTGCACGTGTGGCCATTCGACGTTGTAGGCGCCGGTTTCCATCAGGGTCAGATCGAACGGGCCGTATTGTTCGCCGATGCGTTTGAAGCCGTCGAAGTAGCCGCTGTCGCCACTGAAGAAGATTCGCGTGTCGCCGTCGATCATCACCCACGAGGCCCACAGGGTGCTGTTGCTGTCGAACAAGCCGCGTCCGGAGAAGTGCTGCGAGGGAGTGGCAACGAAGCGGATGCCGGCGATTTCGGTGCCCTGCCACCAGTCGTACTGGCGAACTTTACTGGCGTCGATGCCCCATTTGATCAGGGTGTCGCCGACGCCCAGCGGGGTCAGGAAATAGTTGGTTTTAGCCGCCAGTTGCAGTACCGCCTGGTAATCGAGGTGGTCGTAATGGTTGTGCGACAGGATCACCGCTTCGATCGGCGGCAACTGGTCGATGCTGATCGGCGGCTGGTGAAAACGTTTCGGGCCGGCCCATTGCACGGGCGAGGCACGCTCGGCGAAGACCGGGTCAGTGATCCAGAATTTGTCGCGCATTTTCAGCAGCAGGGTCGAGTGGCCGAGGCGGTAAACGCTGTGATTCGGTGCTGCCAGCAGGTCTTCACGGGTCAGCGGTTGCACCGGGATCGCGGCGGCCGGTCGGGTATTGCGCGGCTTGTTGAAGATCATGTTCCACATGATCCGCAGCATCTTGCGCCCACCTTCGCGCTGCACCGGCGCATGGTTACGGAACAGCCCTTGATCCTGGCGAGAGGCTTCAGGCGTCGAAGTTTGATCCGCAGAAAAATCTGGATTGGCCATGACTGAGAGACTCCAGAAAAACCGCGCAATTCACGGTTTTTCACGGTGGGACGATAAATGGCCAAGGCACGCACGCATCAGCCGAACTGTCTGTTTTTAGGTTGCGCGGATTAACGCAACATTACACTGGGCGGTGTAGTTTCTAGGTTGCATGAAACGTGATGACAAGTAAACTGCCAAGTGTAATTCCACCCCTTCTCTGCCGAAGCGTACTTATGACAGCTCCACAACGCCTCACCGACCGCAAACGCGAAGCCATCATCCAGGCGGCAATTGCCGAATTCCGTGCCAACGGGTTCGAGGTCACCAGCATGGACAAAATCGCGGCCACCGCCGGGGTGTCGAAGCGCACGGTGTACAACCACTTTCCCAGCAAGGAAGAGCTGTTCGCCGAAATTCTCAACCAACTCTGGGCACGGATTACCGACGAGCAAACCGTGTCCTATCGCGCGGATCAGCCGCTGCGCGAGCAACTGCTGCCCATGTTGCTGGCTAAACTGCAGATGATGGCCGATGACAACTTTCTCGGACTGGCGCGGGTGGCGATCGCTGCCACCATTCATTCCCCGGAGCGCGCGCAGGACATGGTGGCGCGCATGGGCGAGCGCGAAGAAGGCCTGACGGTGTGGATTCGCGCGGCGCTGGCGGATGGTCGACTGAAAACCGTGAACGCAGAATTTGCCGCGCAGCAGGTGCAAGGGCTGTTGAAGTCGTTCGGTTTCTGGCCGCAGATTTCCATGGGCCTGCCGCCGCTGGATGCAGATACGCAAAAAGCCGTGGCCGAATCGGCAATGGAGATGTTTCTGGCCCGATACCAGCTCTAAACCGGCCCTCTCCTGCGCCCCGCCGCGATTAAATGGCTCGGAAGGACACTGATTATTCCTGTTGGAATAAATGACAATGTCCGACAATTGACCGACGAACGGTCAACCTGAAAAAACACTTCAAAGTATTTCAGGATGAATCTGGCGCAGGACATCATGGAAAATCAA
>Ga0182006_1002435_pt1 | contig 10168 bp, 7 predicted proteins | sample Sormic07211104_1_FD_123022 | JGI IMG/M metagenome (GOLD analysis project Ga0182006, IMG submission 123022) | Rhizosphere microbial communities from Sorghum bicolor, Mead, Nebraska, USA - 072115-104_1 MetaG | ecosystem: Host-associated > Plants > Roots > Rhizosphere | place: USA: Nebraska...
GAAGACCACGAGCAGATCAAGAAGTGGGTGCCGCTGATGATGGAAGGCCGCGACCCCAACCAGAAGCTGGCCGCCACCTGGACCCCGCTGGGTACCGACGTCAACTTCGGCGAAATCACCCGCCAGTTCGCCGCCTACCTGCAGACGCGTCCCAACTTCGGCCTGAAGCTCTCCAGCGAAGTGCGCGACATCACCCGCAACGGTGATGGCACCTGGCGCGTGGTCTACAAGAACCTCAAGGATGGCAGCACTACCGAGACCGATGCCAAGTTCGTCTTCATCGGTGCCGGTGGCGGTGCCCTGAAGCTGCTGCAGAAGTCCGGCATCCCCGAGGCACGCGACTATGCGGCCTTCCCGGTCGGTGGCTCCTTCCTCATCACCGACAATCAGGACATCGCCCTGCGCCACCTGGCCAAGGCCTATGGCAAGGCCTCCGTGGGCGCGCCGCCGATGTCTGTGCCGCACCTGGATACCCGTGTGCTGGATGGCAAGCGCGTGATCCTGTTTGGCCCCTTCGCCACCTTCTCGACCAAGTTCCTGAAGCAGGGCTCGCTGTGGGACTTGTTCTCGGCGACCACCACGCACAACGTCTGGCCGATGGCCCGTGTCGGTATCGATGAATACCCGCTGGTGGAATACCTGGCCGGCCAGCTGATGCAGTCCGATGACCAGCGTTTCGCCGCGCTCAAGGAATACTTCCCCAACGCCAAGAAGGAAGACTGGCGTCTGTGGCAAGCTGGCCAGCGCGTGCAGATCATCAAGCGGGATGAGGCCAAGGGTGGCGTGCTGAAGCTGGGCACCGAAATCGTGGCCTCGGCCGATGGCAGCATCGCCGGTCTGCTGGGTGCCTCGCCCGGTGCCTCGACCGCCGCGCCGATCATGCTGACCGTGCTGCAGAAGGTCTTCAAGGACAAGCTGGCTACGCCCGAATGGCAGCAGAAGGTGCGCCAGATCGTGCCCAGCTATGGCACCAAGCTCAATGACCACCCGGACCAGGTCGCCAAGGAGTGGGCCTACACCGCCGATGTGCTGCAACTGATGCCGCCGCCGGTGATCGCGCCCAAGGCGGCCGGCCAGATCGGCAAGGGGGGCAGCATGGAAAAGCCAAAAGCCAACGCATCGGCCGATATGGCGCTGTGATGGCGGGGTTGCCTGTTTTTCAGGCAATCACGATATGAAGTTTTGTTAGAAAAATGGGTAGCCCGGATTTTCCCGGCTACCCATTTTTTATGGCGGATCGGTCAGGAACGCTTGGCCGCACAAGGCAGGGGCACTGCCAGCAGCCTGGGCCAGAGTTGATCCCATTCGCTCTGGTGCGCCATGCCCTGCACGGTCACCAGTCCGGCGCAGCGGCCGACCTGGTCGACGAAACTGTGCGTGATGGCAGTGGGGATGACGGTATCCCCGGCACCGCTCACATGCAGTTGCGGGATGCGCTCCACCTGCGCCGCCACATCGATGGGATTGAGCGAGCCTGGCATCTGCGAGACCTTGTGCCATTGATTGACGGCCACGTGATCGAGGTTGCCGGCCACCGTGCGGATGGCGCTCACATCCTTGCGCCGCGCCGCCAGCAGCACGGCGATGGCACCGCCGCCCGAGAATCCCACCAGCTCCAGCCGGGCCGGCTGCAGCCGCGCCACATAGCGGCTCAGGGCCTCATCCATGGCACTCACCACCAGCGGGGAATAGCGCAGGCCGGCCCAGTACTCCGGCTGGCAGATCGGATTGCGCGCCATCGGCGTGAACTGGCAGGGCCGCGCCAGATACACCACGTCGCCGCCATCGCTGGCGGCCAGGCGCAGGCCCATGGCGGTATGGGGCGTCGGATCGGGGGAGACCTGAGTACGCGTGATCCAGGCGCGGCCATCGCCTTCCAGATACACGCGCAACAGCGGGGCTTTCGGGCGCGCGTGCACGTAGGCCGTCAGCACGAAGGGGCCGCCGCGGACTTCCTCGCGTTGCAGGCCGGCAGGTGCGACCAGGGTATCGGCACGTTGCACGAGATCGGGATCGCTGGCGCAGCCGGCCAGCAGGGCGAGGCTGGCGAGGGCCAGGGCAGGGCGGGGTAGCCGGAACCGGGAGAGGAAAGAGGAGCGCATCGGGCGATTGTCGCCGGAGTGAAAAAGGCCCGCAAGCGCAAGCTGCGGGCCTTGTTTCATGGACAGGTCAGCATCAGAACAGCCAGCCCACACGTGCGGTCAGTTGATGCATCAGCGACCGGTCGCGGACTTCGGCGTCATAGCCGAGCGTGCCATAGCTGCCCTGGGCCCCGTTGAAGCGATAGCTCACGCCCAGTTGCACGGCATCGCGATTGGGTGCGGTGCTGGCGGTGGTGAAGCTGGGGCCGCCGGCCACGAAGCTGGCGGTGACATCGGGGTTGCCCGCCAGCTCGTGCAGGTAGCGCGCACGCAGTTGCAGGCGGTCGCCGTTGTCGCTCAGGCGATTGAATTCCACGCCCAGGGTCGGCTGTACCGAATTGGCGCGGCTGGATTCCACGTTCTGCGCCAGCGCCGCATTGCCGCTTTCGGTGTAGCCCTCATTGCTCAGGTGCGACAGGCGCAGGCCGGCCAGCCAGCGGCCCGACCAGCGCTGGCTGAGGGCGAAGGGCAGGCCGGCTTCCACGCGGGCACCGACCTGCCAGCCGTTGTAGCTGCCGCTGACGGTCTGGCCGAGGAAGCTGATGGCACGCTGGCTGCTGTAATGATTGCCGCCCACCATGAGCGCGCCGTCGAGCGTCCAGCCATCCATGTCCAGGCCAACATAGCCGCCCACATGCACCGCATCGACGTTGACGTCATTGCCGCTGGCGTTGTCGCTGCCACGCGTGCCGGCACGCGTGTAGCCGAGCGTGAGGCCGGCCACTTCGCGGGCGGAGAGGTCGGTCTCCATGCCGGCGGCCATGCCGTAGGCGCTGACATCATAGCCATCAGCGCCGGCGCGGGCCTGCTGACGGCCCCAGGCACCGAGACCTTGCAGCCAGACACGGCCGCGTGCGGCGGCTTCGCCGGTGGCCACGCCGCTGCCACCCTGGCCGGCCACGGGTGCATCGCCACGTGCGCTGTCCACGCGTCCGGCCACGGCCGAGAAGACGCTGCCCATGGAGACCTGCGCCGCCTGCTGGCTGGCGCGATTGGTTTCCGGTTGCAACTGGCGCACCGCGCTGCGATAGGCGGCGGCCGTGGGCAAGGCATCCAGCGAGGCCAGCAGGTTCTGCACCTGGGCGTTGCTGCTGTTGTTGCCGAGCGCGTCGAGCGCGCGGCCCAGCGGGCTGCCGCTGACGTCGCTCACGCTGGCGGTGCGCCGGGCGGTGAGGATCAGGTCATTGCCCGAGACTTGCAGGCCGTAGTCCAGCGTGGCGGTGTCGGCCAGCTGGATCGTCGACACATCGACCGACAGGCCGCTTGCGGCCGAGAGGATGGTCCAGCGTGCGGTATTGGGGACATAGGTCTTGAGCACCGGCTGCAGGGTCGCACCGTTGGCCAGCGTGGCGCTGCCGGCTGCATTGATCCGATCGGCCTGCGGTCCCGCCACGGCCACCTGCAGGGTCCCGTTGCTGCCCACGGAGAGATTGCCGCCGACGTTGACGGTGCGCGTGGCCGTACCCTCCGCCGCCTGGAATACGCCATTGATGGCGAGGTTGCCGCTGGTGCCGAAGGCGCCATTGACCTGCAGTACCGCACCCTGGTTGACGGTCATGTTGCTGACGGTGCCGAGGTCGTAATTGAAGCGCGTGACGCCGTCGTGCACGACGTAGTTTTCGAAGCCCGACAGCACCCCGGCCGCAAAGGTTTGCGTGCCGCCGGTGGTGAGCGTGTCGATGCCTGCGCCGCCATTGATGGTGCCGATCACGGTGCCACCCAGCAGTTGCAGTGAATCGTCGCCGTCGCCCATGTCGATGGCCAGACCATTCTTGCCTTCGATGCGGCCGTAGTTGATCAGCGTATCGTTGCCGCCGCCCATCTGCACCGCCGCGCCCGGTACGGTGCTGCCACCCTGGCCGGTGAGCGTGGCCTGGGCGCCGCCGGTGATGACGCCGCTGGCGTTGTTGATGAGCGTGTCATCGTAATTGCCGACCAGACCGATGGCGATGCCCTTGTTGCCGGTGATGCTGCCGTCGTTGACGATATACGCCTTGGCACCATTGACGCCACTGGCCCCGCCGGTGCCGCGCCCGGTGGTGTTGCCGGTGTTGTAGGTGATGCGCGGATTGCTCGGGTCCTTGGACCAGTCATTGCCATCGTCGATGAGGATGCCGTGGGCATCGCCATAGATCACCGCGCCCGCGTGGTTGATGATGGTGCCGCCACCGGCGGCGATGCCATCGGCGCCGTTTGGCTGGCCGGTGGAATCGAGGCCGCCTGCGCCATTGCCACGGATGGTCCCCCAGTTTTCGATATAGGCGGTGCCGTCGATATCGACGCCGTCGCCATCGCCATTGCTGGTGGTGGCGCCATTGCCGAGCACGTCATACACGCGTCCGCTGCCGGCGTAGTTGCCGATGATGGTGCCGTAGTTGAAGACCACGCCATGGCTGTCGAAGCCCACGCCCGAGCCATTGTTGCCGGTGATGACGCCGCCGGCCTGGTTGATCACCACGTTGTTGCTGATGGTCACGTTGCTGCGCGTGCTGCCATCGGCATAGGTGGCGTCGAAGGTGATGCCGTTGGCGCTCAGGCGCGGCGTGAGCTGGATGGCATTGGCGAGATTGCTGTCTGGTGTGGCGGCCACCGGATCACCGCCATCGATGCCGTGGCGCGCACCGGTGATGCTGCCGTAGTTGACGATGACCGCATTGCGGATGCCGTCGTCGATGGAAATGCCATCGGCTGCTTTCGGCGGCGAGCCGCTGGCGCAGGCGGACAGGTAATCCGGACAGGATGTGTTGACCGGGCTGGTGGTGAAGATGCGCCCATAGTTGGTCAGCAGGATGTTGGAGCCCATCTTGATCGCGCTCGAACTCGACGAACTGATGGTGGCGCTGCTGTTGCTGGCCGAGCCATTGACGATGGTATTGCCGGCGGTGGAGTAGTCGCCGTTGGCATTGATGGCGTAGTTCTTGCCATTGTCCGCATTGGTGGGCGTGGGGCCGGTCTGCGAGATGGTGCCGAGGTTGACGATGGAGAAGGTATCGCTGCCCTTGCCGATCAGGATGGTCGGTGTCTTGGCGCTGCTGGAGGAACTGGTGATGACGCCGCCAGCGGCGTTGTTGAGGATCAGGTTGACCTTCTTGTGGTTGATGCTGATGGCCGTCAGGCCGCTGTTCTGGCCGATGGTACCGGCGTTGTTGATGGTGACGGTGCTGAGGTTGTCGTTGTCCTGCGAGGTGCGGATGGTGGCCGCGCTGCCGGAAGCCAGGGTGCCGCCGGCATTGACGGTGATGGTATCGGCGCCGTTCTTGGTCAGGGTCTTGGCGCTGGTGTCGGTCGCGCCGTTGGCCACCGTGTAGTTGGCCGCCTGGGCAGGGGCATGGATGGCTTGCAGGGCCAGGGCCAGCGGAAGCAGGCGAAGAGGTAAAGAAGAGCGGGCCATGTGCAAAGAAATTGGTAGCAAGTTGTTAAGGCCTGAAAGTTTGCTGACAACTTGTGACCGGACCATTACATCGGTCGGCTGCGCGGGGCTTTTCGTCCCTCAGTGTGGTCTTTCTGATAATCTCCTGTCGTAACAAGACGCTGACAATGTAAAGAAGAGGGGGAGCAAGGATGGGAAGGTTCGTCATGCAGACAGGGGCTGTTCATGGATAAATCGCTGTGGAGTTTCCTGCTGCCGCAATGGGATGGCACGGCCTATGGCGGCCTGCAGTGGGTGTTTGCGCTGGTGTTGCTGTTGCTGGTGATCGCACTGCCGCTGCTGCTTTCACGCAGCGCCCGGCCTGCACAGTGGCAGGCGCGGTGGCAAGCGCTGACCGGTGAGCGCGGGCCTCTGCCTGCGACGACCACTCCGGACGAACTGAGCCAGGCCGTGGCCACTGCGCCGGAACGCTGGGCCGCCGCGATGCCGGGCTTGATCCTGATGCTGGGTTTGCTGGGCACCTTCATCGGCCTGGGCCTGGCCTTGACGGCGACGGCCGGCGTGCTTGGACCACAGGCTGCACCGGGTGCGCTGGGAGCGGTGATCGATGCGCTGGGCAGCAAGTTCAAGATTGCCGCGTGGAGCATGCTGGCGTTTCTGATTCTGAAGTCCTGGATGATCTTGCGCGGGCATGAGCAGGCGCGGCTGGCGTGGAGCATCGGCATTCTCAAGGACGTGGCCACTGCGGCTGCGCAAGCGCAGGCGGTGCAACACGCAGAAGATCAGCAGCGTCTGGTCGACGCCATCAAGCAAAGCGGACAAGCACTGCTGGCGGCACAACAGGCCGAGGCACAGCGCGCGCATCTGCGCCATGGCGAATGGCTGGAAGCGCTGCAGCGCCAGTCCGGACGTTCTTCCTGAGGCCGTGATGAGTCAATCCGATCACGAATGGGTCGCGGCCACCGGGCTGATGGCGGCGCTGGCGGGGGTATTGATCGTCCTGCTGGCGGTGAGCCGGGCGGGTGGTCCCGAGATTGCGCAGTTGCGTGCGGAGGCACCGCAGGTGGCAGCCGCTTCCACGTCGGCACCGGCACCGGCTGCCCCCTTGCCTCCTGCAGCACCCACCCCACCGGCGCCTGCAGCGGCTGAAGCTGCACCACCGCCGGCCGCGCCGGCGACGGCCCGCCGCGAATCCGACGGGCCGGGATTGACGGTCGTGTTGCGCCAGGTGCAGACGGTGTTTGCGCAGCAGGGCGCTTCCAACTTGGTGGCGGTCGATACTGAGGCGGGGAAGATTACGCTGAAAGAGGGGGCATTCCGGCGCGGCAGTGCTTGCGTGGAGCCGGAAGCGCGGGCCGCGTTTGCGCAGGTCGAGGAGCGGATTGCGGAGTATTTGCAGCAGCATCCGGCGGGCCGCATCTATGTGGAAGGCCATACGGATGACAAGCCGGTCAAGGCACCGGTGACCGATGTGCGGGCGTATTGCACGGTCTACGATGACAACTTCACGCTGTCTGCGGCGCGTGCCCGCGAAGCGCGCTTGCTGCTGATCGGACGCAGTGCGCCGGAAGCGGCGCGCCGCGTGATCGTGGCGGGGTATGGGGATTCGCAACCGCTGCAGGGGCTGGCAGCCAGTGATGAACGCAACCGGCGGGTGGAGGTGCGGTTCGTCAATGGGGGGGAGAGGAATTGAGCTCAGGTCGTGATCGTCGCAAGCGGAGCGATCAGGGCGGATTTTTTACGTATTTTTATTATCAGCTGGCGTGATGGGGAGGGGTGATTCATGTCTGTGAAAGTGATGACAATGAATCCAGGCGGGCACAATCCCATCGGCCATCAAGGGCTGCCTGGTAGAGCATGCCCAGGGTGATTGGTGGCCTGTCGTATGAAGCCCGCTTTTTCTTCGAGATCATGAGCAGGAAAATCTCAAGTGGGCTGAAGCCTTCGGGGACAAAATAGTGATCAAAATTGTAGTCCCCGAAGTCGATGGAGAATTCTTCAAAGAAGTGCTCCATGAAATCAACCGCTTCTTCACCATCGACATCCAAGTCATTGTAGAGCTGAGTATCGCGAGTGATCAGCTTTTTGGGACTCGTGCTGTTTTCCTTGCGGACCCAAGCTTCCAATCTTTCCCAAGTAATGTCCCGCATTAAAAGACCCTGTCTTCCGGTTTGACCCTGCGATTATAGTTCGCGATAGAACGGCTGGTGATCGACGCTACGTTATAGGCTAATACCGCCCACCCGACCATGGGTACCGCACGACCAATAAATTTTCCGATATTGGCTGTCATCAAAATTTTGAGCGTCTTGATACTTCTGTTAGTAACAGTTGGAAGAATCTTTCTCTTCAAATCGTAGTTGAGATATCTACGCCCCATGATTGAGGCTAACGAGGTGCCTTTGGTTGCGCCCCGAGGCTTGGCTCTGGCCGGAATCCAATTTTGACCGACAAGAACTGCGGCAGCAGCACTGACGTCATCGACGCCAAACTCTTTGCACGTCTCATCGATGAAGACGTAGAAGAGCAGCTCGTTAGGGGAAAGTTTGGTGTGCAGGCCAAAGCTGTAGGTGTTGTCCATGATTTAGTCTTCGCGTGTTGAGGGGGGGATTACTCATCAAACCGCGATCAGACTGGGTGCTAACTGCTGAGTTCTAAGACCTGCACCAAGAGGCAGGCAAGTGTCGCAGAACTCGATCTTGTGAGTTGTGCTGGTTCTTTGGGGCGATGCCAGGAGTAACTCAGTTGCCGGACGCTATGCCGATAACCAATCAGTTTGCTGCAAGCGGCATGGGTAGGGATGTGGGTTGCAAGAGGATCAGAGGCGCAAACCCGAATGGGCCAAAGAATGTTGGCGCAGAAATGAAAAACGCCAACCCGAAGGTTGGCGTTTTCTATAACTTGGTGGCCCGGGGCGGAATCGAACCACCGACACAAGGATTTTCAATCCTCTGCTCTACCAACTGAGCTACCAGGCCAAGACGGACAAGTATAGACACTTTAAAAAATTATGCAAGTCCTTTTTGAAAAATAGTTTTCGCCACCCCGTTTATAATCGCCAGCATGACTACCCAAGCACACACCCATACTTCTTCGCCGGCTGCGTCTGGCACTGACATTTGCATCGTCGGCGACGGCGCGGTCGGCAAGACGGCGGCGCTGGGGCTGGCCCAGGCGGGCTTCAAGGTGACCCTGCTGGCCCCCCCGCCTGCAACCACCGCGCCCGACCCCGCCAGCTGGGACGTGCGCGTCTACGCCCTCAACCACACCGCGCACCGCCTGCTGTCGTCGGTGCGCGTCTGGGACGCCATGGATGCCGCCCGCATCGCGCCGGTGGACAACATGACCGTGCATGGCGATGGCCTGCCCGAGAAAGCCCGCCCCGGCCTGCTTTCCTTCGATGCCTATGCTGCCCGCACCGATGCCCTGGCCTGGATCGTCGAGGACCGCAACCTCGACCAGGCGCTCGACGCCGCCCTGCGCTTCGCCCCCAACGTGCGCGTGCTGCACGGGCGCGCCACCGCGCTGGCAGTGGCCGGTGAGACCGCCACCCTGACGCTGGAATCCGGCCAGTCGCTGTCGGCCGCGCTGGTGGTCGGTGCCGACGGCGCCAACTCCTGGGTGCGCGGCCAGTGCGATATCGGCCTCGATTACCGCGCCTACGGCCAGAACGCCATCGTCACCAATTTCTCCTGCGAGCTGCCCCATCGCGGCGTGGCTTACCAGTGGTTCAGCCCGACCGAAGGCGTGATCGCCTTGCTGCCGCTGCCGGGCAACCGCGTCTCGCTGGTCTGGTCCGCGCCCCAGGCGCTGGCCGATCAATTGCTGCAGCTGCCGTTGTCGGCCCTGGCCGAGCGCCTGGCCCAGTGGGCCGCGCCTGTGCTGGGCACGCTCACGCCGCTGCAGCCCGAAGTGGCCAAGGCCTTCCCGCTGCGCCTGATCAAACCGCACGCGATGATCGCCCCGCGCGTGGCCCTGATCGGCGACGCCGCCCACGTCGTGCACCCCATGGCCGGCCACGGCATGAACCTGGGCTTCGGCGACGTGGCCGCGTTGATCGACATCCTGCTCAAGCGTGAACCGCAGTACGACTGCGGCGACGAGCGCGTGCTGCGCCGCTATGCCCGCGCCCGCAAGGAAGAAGTGCTGCTGATGCAGATCGCCACAGACGGCCTGCATCGCCTCTTCTCCACCGAGGCCGAGCCGGTGCGCCTGGTGCGCAACCTCGGCATGAGCCTGGTCAACCATCTGCCCATCCTGAAACGCCGCCTCATTGCCCATGCGCTCGGGCAGTAAGGGACGGTGATTTCAGGTAAGGTAGGGCCTCTGGCGAAGCGCGGCGGTATCGATGCCTGTCTTCGCCAGCGCAACACCTTCCCCCTACATTGTTGAAAGACATGTGCGAACCCAGTCCCGGCGCGGCTTTGCGGCCGACGTTCCGAAGATTGGGCGCGCGTTTGATTTGAATCAGGACGAGTATGAAAAAATTTTTGACCGCAGGTGCGAGCTCCTTGCGCCATCTGAGCATGGCGGCAGTGCTGCTGGCTTCCACCGTCGTGGGCGTGAGCGCCCATGCGCAAGCCGAGGCCGCCGACAGCACCGAGGCCACCATCAAGAAGCTCATCGAGCCGCGCCTGGGCAAGGATGCCAAGGTCGA
>Ga0182006_1002437_pt1 | contig 10164 bp, 9 predicted proteins | sample Sormic07211104_1_FD_123022 | JGI IMG/M metagenome (GOLD analysis project Ga0182006, IMG submission 123022) | Rhizosphere microbial communities from Sorghum bicolor, Mead, Nebraska, USA - 072115-104_1 MetaG | ecosystem: Host-associated > Plants > Roots > Rhizosphere | place: USA: Nebraska...
TTGTTAAAGTAATTATCCCCATTAAAAATTCATTATTATTGCTTATTCTTGTGTACAGGCCTAAGCGTCTGCAAATATTCAAATTTTAATTAATATACCCCGATAACTTTTTAAAATACTACAATTTGAACGAATTAAAATTAACCCTGGATAGCGTAAATCCTGCTCACTTTTGGGGGGCGAACAATGAGAATTACGAAATGATTAAAGGTGCTTTCGCGAAGTTAAAATTGGTGGCGAGAGGTAGTGATGTTAAGGTTCTCGGTGATGAACAGGAACTTAAGGCTTTCGAAGAGAAGTTTAATCAACTGGTTGCGCACCTCGAAAAATACAGCTCGCTAAGCAATAACGATGTAGAAAATATACTTGGAGCAAAGGCTTCGGGCGTTGCAAAAAAAGATACAGAACAACCTTCAGGTGGGGGCGGGGAAGTAATTGTTTTCGGTACGAACGGCCTGTTGGTAAAAGCCAGAACGGCAAATCAACGTAAAATGGTTAACAGTATCGCTAAAAACGATATTTTATTTGCCATTGGTCCGGCGGGTACCGGAAAAACTTATACTGCAGTAGCTTTAGCTGTAAGGGCATTGAAAAATAAAGAAATTAAACGGATTATTCTCACCAGGCCTGCGGTGGAAGCAGGGGAGAATCTTGGTTTTTTACCAGGTGATTTAAAGGAGAAAATCGATCCTTATCTACGTCCTCTTTACGATGCATTGGATGATATGATTCCGGCAGAAAAACTGAAATTTTACATTGAAAACCGTACGATAGAAATTGCTCCGCTGGCATTTATGCGGGGACGTACCCTTGATAATTGCTTTGTGATACTTGATGAGGCGCAGAACGCAACCGATATGCAGTTAAAGATGTTTTTAACCCGTATGGGACCAACAGCTAAGTTTATTGTTACCGGCGATGTTACCCAGGTAGACTTACCTAAAAAACAGATGTCGGGTTTGTTTAATGGCTTAAGAATTTTAGAAGATATTAAAGGAATAGATATAATTTATTTAAGTGGAGAAGACGTAGTAAGGCATAAACTGGTTAAAGATATTTTGAAAGCTTACGGTGATATCCAATAATTAAGTCCTGAAGTCAGAGGAACGAAAGTCGGAGGTCCGAAGTTTAAATCTTTCATTAGAAATACTTCGGACTTTTTTATTGTTACAACTTTTGTCGTCCTATTCCGGTCTTCGGAGTTTCCTACTTTTTTCCTATTTTTACGGCCTCATGAAAGCACTTAAAGAAACCCATTTTAATTTCCCGAATCAGAGCAATTTTTACAAAGGTAAGGTTCGCGATGTGTATACCATAGCTGATCAGTTTATGGTAATGGTAGTATCAGACCGGATCTCGGCATTTGATGTGGTATTGCCAGAAGCTATTCCATTTAAAGGACAGGTTTTAAATCAAATCGCAGCCAAGTTTTTGGCCGCTACACAGGATATTGTACCAAATTGGGTTTTGTCAGTGCCAGATCCAATGGTTACCATTGGCCGTATCTGTGAGCCGTTTAAGGTAGAAATGGTCATCAGAGGTTATCTAGCTGGTCATGCCTGGCGTGAATACAGTGCCGGGAAACGGTCTGTTTGTGGTGTTTCTTTACCTGATGGATTAAAAGAAAATGATAAATTGCCTCAGCCTATTATTACCCCGACCACCAAAGCTGCTGTTGGCCACGATGAAGATATTTCGAAGGAAGATATATTGGCAAAAGGAATTGTTTCTGTAGCAGATTATGAGCAGTTAGAACAATACACCTATGCGCTTTACCAACGCGGAACTGAAATCGCGGCAAAAAGCGGACTGATTTTGGTTGATACGAAGTACGAATTTGGCAAGGCCGATGGTGTAATCTATCTGATTGACGAAATTCATACACCTGATTCATCACGTTATTTCTATGCAGAAGGATATCAGGAACGTCAGGATAGGGATGAGCCACAAAAACAGCTTTCAAAAGAATTCGTACGTAAGTGGTTAATTGAAAACGGATTTCAAGGTAAGGATGGTCAGGTAGTTCCGGAAATGACGAATGAAATTGTGAATTCTATTTCGGAGCGTTATATCGAACTGTATGAAAAAATTGTAGGAGAGCACTTTATAAAAGCTGATGCTGATGCAATCTCAAGCCGAATTGAAGCCAATGTTTTAAAGGCTTTGGAAACACTTTAAATCCGAAAGAAATTTATACATTAGTAAAATAAAGAGAAGAGAGCGATGAAATTTTCAGTAGATAAACACGATAAATATGTAACCTTAAAGTTAGAGGAAAATAAGTTTACAAATGATAATGCCCCGGGTTTGAAAGCAGAATTCTACTTGCTTAATGCAGAGGGGTTTAAGAATATAGTTGTTGATTTAAGTGCTGTTACCGAATGTAATGATGCACAGGATCTAAGCTGTTTACTTGCCGGCGACAGGCTTTGTAAATCGGCAGGCGGATTATTTATTGTAACTGGAATTAACGATGAGCTGGCGTCGATTGTCGAATTATCAAACATATTTCAATCTGTAATGTTTGTTAATACAATAGACGAGGCTACTGATTTTATCTTTATGGAGGAGTTGGAGAAAGAGTTTAGAGGAGATAGATAACAAAATATTTAAATAACATTCTGGCCTCGTAGTTTCTAAAATCTACGGGGCTTTTTATATATTATCATGATGAAATTTGAAGTTACAATTTTAGGAAGCAGTTCCGCCACACCGGTATTTAACAGAAATCCCTCCGCACAGCTTTTAAATTGTAATGAAAAATATTACCTGATCGATTGTGGTGAAGGCACACAACAACAACTGGCTAAATATAATCTTAAAGCGGCGCGTATAGATTACATTTTTATCAGTCACTTACATGGTGATCATTACTTTGGTTTAATCGGACTGTTATCCAGTTTACATTTAAACGGCCGGATAAAACCGATAAAGATATTTGGTCCTAAGCCTTTACTAGAGATTTTGGAAATCCAGTTCAAATACTCCGATACCGTACTCAGATATCCGATTGAATTTTTTCCAATTGAAGCTGATCAATCTATTCAGATATTCGAAAACAGTGATCTGACAGTTAAAACGATTGTTTTAAACCACCGCATTCCAACTACCGGTTTTATATTTCAGCAAAAGAAGCGTCAGCGTAAGTTGATAAAAGAGAAGACTGATCAGGTGCCGATGGCTTATTATACGGCCTTAAAAAAAGGGATGGATGTTGAGCTGCCAAATGGCGATATCTTACGTAGTGAAGATTATACGACAGAAGCGGATGCACCACGTTGCTATGCTTACTGTTCAGACACCTTATTTGATGAAAGTTATTTTGCTACCATAAAAGATTGCGATACCTTGTATCATGAAGCTACTTTTATGCACGATTTATTGGAAAGGGCTAAAGAAACGCATCACACAACTGCTTTACAGGCAGGAGAGGTTGCTAAAATTACAGGAGCCAGGAAATTACTCATCGGGCATTTTTCTTCACGTTATAAAACTTTGCAAATGCTTTTTGAAGAAGCGCAATCTGTTTTTGAAAATACAGAACTAGCTGTTGAGGGCAGGACTTTTCAGCTGTAAGCATTTTTCAACCACAGCTTACAAAGAGGGAGGCACCGGGTAACGCAGAGGTTATATCGGGGCCGTCATGCTAAATTTATCATGAACTTCTTGTCTGGATTATCCAGATTCATAATTTATAGGATTTATCAACTGTGTAATGATTGTCATTCCCGAGTATGCGGAAATCTTAATGTGGTTGCATTACATTCCCATCCGATACCTATATGATGAAGTTGGGAATAACGATCTCTTACAGTTAAACTAATTTCACAGGTTGACAAATTAGTAGGAGTGTATTCATTCATTTCTTCTTGACAAAAATTGCTTTTTTGTTTCTCCTTCTTTAAAGATCTTTCACGGCGTTCAGGATGACAGATGGCCAGCTACTTGAGTACATGTACGCTGTGTTTATTCTTTGTGCTCCCTGTGGTAAAAACATTTGCTGATGCATAGATGCAATTCTTCTGTTTAACCACATACGAAACAGAGGAAGTGCACAGCCCAAACGGAGAGGGGGAGGCAGTTAATTATTCTTATGTGCTGTCATCATTTTAAAGTTGCCGTCTTTGCGACTTATCTTTGCGCGCTTTGAGGTAAAAAAATACACTATTTCAATACCTCTCAGTTTACGCAGTGTTTATTCTCAATTAAAAAATAGGAAACTATATATCAACCTCTATTTCAGGTCTTTAATATTCTTTACTGCGTTCAGGATGACAGATGAACATTCCGCTTCACTTATACGCTGTGCTTATTCTTGGTGTACGCTGTGGCAAAAAGAGTAAATTATAATTTATTTCAAATACATAAAAGCCTCGCAATTTACACTGCAAGGCTTCCTGAATTATAAAGTTAAATTTACTTATCTTTTTTATTACCACCACCAAATACAGAGAAGTGAACATAACGTTTAGGGTTAGCTTTTAAATCGATCATCAGTTCATCCAGATTTTTTGAAGCATTATTTAAATTCTGATACATTTTATCATCATTCAATAACAGGCCTAAACTGCCTTTTCCACTTTTAATTCCAGATATTACGCTTTGTAGATCAGCAATTGCATTATTTGCATTATCTAAAGTCTGCTTAAAGTTAGCTGCTGCAAACTTATCAGTAACCGTATTGATATTCGTTAAGATATCACTTATTTTTTGATTGTTGTTATTTAAGTTGGCCGTAATACCTTCAACGTTTTTGAAGATGGCTTCAATACGGGCGCTTTCCGAGCCAACCAAACCATCAACTTTTTTAGAAGTTGTTTCTAAAGATGCTAATGTACCTGCTATGCTATTAAAGCTTCTATCAACATTTTTTTGGAAGTTAGGATTTAGGATAGAATTCACACTACTTAAAATAGAGTCCATCTTACCAATAATTAACTCCGCTTTCTTTTGAACCGGTTGAACCTGTTCCATCAGGCCTTTTTCAACATTGGCATTTAAAGTGTATCCGTCTTCGGCCATTTTTTTCGAGTCACCTAACGACATTACAATAGCTTTGCTTCCCAACAAATCCGTACCTTCTAAACGGGCAATACTATTTTCAGGAATTTCATACTTGCTATTGATGCTTAAGGTGGCAATAATGCTGCCATCTCCCTGTAGTTCCAGTTTAGCTACCCGGCCAATCTGATAACCATTAATAAGTACAGGTTTTGATACCGTTAAACCATCAACCCTTGTGTATTTTGCAAATAATGTAGTTTCATTTGAGAAAATTGAATTTCCTTTTAAAAAGTTATATCCAATTATCAATAAAGCAATGGCAAATGCAGCTAAAATACCTACTTTGGTTTCGTTCTTAATCTTCATGAGTGTTTTATTTAATGGTTACAAGTGTTGAAGTATCGCTTCTTCACTTGCAAGAGCGTAAATGTTTTATTGTACCAAACCCTATAAATACACAAAGGCGGCACTATTTGTTTGGTATCTGTTTTATATTTTTCCAAAGTTAAGATAACTATCACTTATAATGCCAGTTATCTAACCTCAATATTTTTTTTGTATGTTTTTATGGCTTCCAAAATAGAACTGGCAATCTCGTTCTGCCCGTTTTGTGAGTTAATGTATCTTTCTTCATCTGTATTTGAAATAAAGCCTACTTCTGTTAAAACGGCAGGCATGCCACAGCGTTGCAATACTAAAACTCCCTGTTCTTTAACCCCACGGCTCATTCGTTCATCCCTTTTGATGTAACTGTTCTGTATTAATTTGGCAAATTTAATGCTTTTGTCTCTAAAGGTGTTTTTTAAAAGCGAAAAAAGAATAAAACTGCTGGGGTTACTGGGATCATAACCATCATATTTACTTTTGTAATTCTTCTCCAATTTAATATCAGCATTTTCCCTGATGGCTGCATCTTGTTCCTTTAACCGGTGAGAGCCCGCCACAAGTGTTTCTACCCCTTTGATATGTTTGTTACCTGGTGGCATCGAATTACAGTGGATGGATATAAAAAGATCTGCATTGGCTTCATTAGCTATTTCTGCACGTTTGTATAAATCAACATCTACATCGGTTTTGCGCGTAAAAATGACTTTAATTTCAGGCATTTCGTCGTTTAATAACGCACCTAATTTTAATGCTACTTTCAGGGCTATATCTTTTTCTTTCGAAAAACTACCTGATGCGCCAGGTTTTCTTCCGCCATGACCGGGGTCAATAACAATTGTTTTGATCTTATAGCCCTGAGCAGGTGCTTTTTGAACAGCCAGTAACGAAAATAAGATGATTGTGATCAGCAGTTTAAACTTCATGCAGGCAGGTTGTTAAAATGATGTTTCGGCTATACGTTTATAATTTTTAATTGCTTTAACAATTCCACTTACAATTTCATTTTGTCCCTCAGGAGAATTCATGTAATCTTCTTCTTCAGGGTTACTCACAAAACCTATCTCAGTTAATACTGCTGGCATTGCTGCACGTGCCAATACCGCAAGGCTTTTTTCCTGTACCCCTCTGTTGATGCGGCCGGCATTTACATATTCCTGTTGGAGCAATGATGCAAACTTTAAACTTCTTTCTCTGTTGGTTTGTTTCATTAAGGATAACATAATGTCACTCTCAGGGGTGTTCGCGATAAATCCCTCATAGTTTTTCTGGTAATTCTCTTCCAGAAACATCGATGCATTTTCCCGTTTTATCACTTCATCCTGCTCCCCTAAACGGCCCGTTCCGGACACAAAAGTTTCAGTTCCCCTGGTTGAAGTACTTTTAGAGGTAACCGTACGGTAAACCGGTACTTTTCTACCTCTTACTTTTTTATAATAATCTACCACTCTGGATACCCTAACCGGCATATCATTTAAGTGAATGGAAATAAATAAATCTGCTTTTGCATTATTTGCAATGTTGATCCGCTCATAAAGCGGAATAAACACATCAGTCTCACGGGTGTAAATCACTTTAATATCTTTTAAGCTATCCTGAAGTGCACGACCAAGGTTTAACGCGGTTTTAAGCGCCACATCTTTTTCCTTTGAATACACCCCGTGAGTTGCACCGTCTTTACCACCGTGACCGGCATCTATCACAATTGTTTTAATTTTATAACCCTGTGCAAGCACTTGATTATCAGTTAAATTTGATAGCGTCAGATAAATAATAATGGTTAAAATGGATTTAAGATACATCAATGGTATATTTTTCACTAATTTTGAACGTTTTTGATTAAACATTTGTGCAAAAATAACATTCAAATACGAATTTGAAACCCCTCAAGAGCTCTATTTTTCTAATATCTGTCATTTTATTAACACATGTTGTTAGTAAAGCTAACGCATTTTCTCGTTTTTCATTGCAACAGATCGTTCAGCAAGACACTGTCAAAAAAGATTCAGTTAAAAAGACAGGTAAAAATAATAGTAGTATCGACCAGAAGGTTGAATACAAAGCCGAAGATTCCGTTAAAATGAGCGCTGACAAAAGCATTGTGTATTTGTATGGAAACGCAAGGGTGGTATATGGTGATTTTGAGCTGGATGCGGCTTATATCAAATATGATAAAAAGCAAAATTCTATTTATGCCCGTGGTGTTAAAGATCCAAAAACCGGTAGGTATACAGGAAAACCCATCTTTAAATCCGGTGCTGAAGGCACTGCGATTGCCGATTCTATTTTTTACAATTCAGAAACAACCCGGGCCAAAGTATATGGCGTTTTTTCTGAACAGGAGGGCGGCTTTTTCTCCGGTGGGCAAAGTAAAAAGCAGATAGATGATGAACTACACGTTAAAAACGTGATGTACAGTACCTGTAACCTTCCTCATCCGCATTTTGGGTTAATGATTTCTAAAGGGGTAGTAACAGAAAAACAGATCATTACCGGTCCGGTTTACATGATTATAGAAGATGTTCCCACCTTTTTGGGTTTGCCATTTGCATTTTTTCCTAAACCGAATAAGCGAACGTCGGGTGTTATCCTGCCTACACCGGGTGAAGACGCAACGAGGGGCTTTTTCTTGCAAAACGGGGGGTATTATCTCGGATTAAATGATTATTGGGATGCTAAACTTCTCGGGTCTATTTATACCAATGGTTCTTATGAAACAAGTCTACTCAGTAACTATACCAAAAGATATAAGTTTAACGGTAATATTAACCTGGCTTACGCTAGCTTTAAAGATGGTTTGGAAGGGACTGATGCATTTAACAATCCGACCAAAAACTTCAGTATTAACTGGAGCCACAGTCAAAATGCCAATGCTAACCCAGGTACAACGTTCAGCGCAAGTGTAAGATTGGTTTCAACAGGAAGAAAGGGATATTATAGAAATACAGCAGCCGGGACTACTTATGATATTAATACCATCGCCACTAATTCAACAAGTAGTAGCATCAGTTATGCAAAGGCCTATTCAAACGGTATGAATTTCTCTTTGGCTGCATCAAGTGATCAAACCTTAAGTACAAGGGCAATATCACTCAGACTGCCGGAAATGACCTTTAACGTGCCTACTTTTAATCCGTTTAGTTCTAAAAGCGCTGTCGGCGAACAAAAATGGTATCAAAAAATTACAGTGGGTTATAGTTTACAAGGAACAAACCGCATCGACACTTTTGATAGTTTGCTGTTTCAAAATGATGGTTTAAAACGGCTAAGAAGTGGTTTTGCGCACAGTATACCGTTAAATATGTCGTTTACGGCCCTTAAATACCTTAATTTTAGTTTGGGCGGCACCTATAACGAGGTATGGAATTTTCAGAGTGTGAACAGAAGATATACGAGTTTTGCCGATAATACTTTTTCTTTTAGGGAAGATACCGTTAGTGGTTTTAAAAGAGCCGGTAGTTATAGCTTATCAACAAGTATGTCGACGAAAATATATGGCAGAAGGGATTTTAATCCTGCAGGTAAGATTCAGGCATTGCGTCATGTAATGACGCCAAACGTATCTTTTTCTTATTCACCAGATTTTACAAAAGCAGGTGCCGGACCTTTCCGACCGGCAATAGATCAGAATGGAAATCAGATTTATACCAGTGGACAGCCTTTAAAATATTCTATTTTTGATGGCATGGCGCAGCAAGGCTCGTTTGGCGGTCCTAATGCATCTATCGGTTTTGGCCTGGATAATACGGTAGAATTAAAGGTGAGGAATAAGAATGATACAACCGGAACAGGGTCTAAAAAAATTCCGATCATTCAAGGTTTGAGTTTCAGTGGCTCGTATAATTTCCTGGCTACATCTTATAAGTTGTCTACAATTGGTTTTAGCGGACGGTCTCAGTTCACCGATAAATTAGGGATAAACTATAACGGAACATTAGATCCATATTCGCTAGCGGCCGATACCATACCAGGTTCTACACGCCGGATCAGACAAGATCGTTATTTCTGGCAAAGTGGTAAATTTTTGCCGCGCCTGGCCAATTTTGGTTTCTCATTCGACTACAGTTTAAATCCCGAGGCTTTGAAACGTAAAAATGAGGCTAATGACAAGTTAGGGGCGGCGGCCAACAAGAAGGGACTAACGGATATACAGTCTGAACAGTTAGCCGCGATCAGCCGTGATCCGAATGCATTCGTTGATTTTAACATTCCCTGGAATTTCTCATTCTCCTACAGTTTTCAATATTCAAATGATGGAAACATTAATACCGTTTCGAATACATTAAACTTTAATGGTGATGTTAATTTAACACCAAAATGGAAGATTACCTTTAATTCAGGATACGATTTTAAGAACAACGGTTTAACGCCTATGAATTTGGCTATTTACCGCGACTTACATTGCTGGGATATGAGTGTAAACTGGGTTCCGTATGGTGCTTATAAAAGTTATTCCGTAACCATAAAGGTTAAGGCATCTATATTACAGGACTTAAAATTGAGCAAAAGACAGGGTTTTTACAACACATACCGATAAATTTATGCTAGCCGAAATTATTACCATTGGCGATGAGATACTCATCGGCCAGATCGTTGATACCAATTCTGCATGGATGGCTAAACAGTTAAATTTAATTGGGGTTGCCGTTAAGCAGATTACCTCAGTTTCTGACGACGAACAGCATATTTTAGAAGCACTAGAACTTGCTGAGAAACGCGCAGATCTGATATTAATTACCGGTGGCCTGGGACCAACCAAAGATGATATTACTAAAA
>Ga0182006_1002438_pt1 | contig 10161 bp, 9 predicted proteins | sample Sormic07211104_1_FD_123022 | JGI IMG/M metagenome (GOLD analysis project Ga0182006, IMG submission 123022) | Rhizosphere microbial communities from Sorghum bicolor, Mead, Nebraska, USA - 072115-104_1 MetaG | ecosystem: Host-associated > Plants > Roots > Rhizosphere | place: USA: Nebraska...
CAGCATGCTGATCTTGTCGCCCTTGGCACGCATCGCCTGCAGGGTGTGGGTGGTCACCGGCTTGGCGCGTGCCGCGCCCGATTCCTGAAGATAGCCTGCCATGAAAGATTCAACCTCCGTGATTGAGAAAGGCGCGCGGCCCGTGCATCTCCTGGATGTGCTGCAGCAGGATGGCCAGATCGGCATCGCTGTGGGCCGGATCCAGATGCTCGGTGTTGACGGTCAGTACCGGCGCGTCTTGGTAATGATAGAAAAATTGACTGTAGCACTCCGACAGCCGTTGCAGGTAATCCAGGGAGATGGCTTCCTCCATGGCGATCCCGCGCGCGGCGATGCGGGTCTGCAGAACATCGGCCGGTGCCTGCAGGTGGATCACCAGGTCCGGTACCCGCGCCTTGGGCTGCAACTGGCGATACAAGGCGTCATAAAGCGCCAGTTCATCGCCGGCCAGGGTCAACTGGGCGAACAGGATGTTCTTTTCCAGCATGAAGTCGGCAATGAAGCGTCCCTCCAGCTGCGCCGGATCCAGCGGTGCCTGCAACTGCCCCATGCGCTGCAGGAGGAAAAAAACCTGGGTCTGGAAGGCATGCCGTGCAGCATCCCGGTAAAACTCGGCCAGGAAGGGATTGCCTTCCGGCTGCTCCAGCACCGACTGTGCGCCCCAGAGCGCCGACAGGCGAGTGGCCAGCGAAGTCTTGCCAGCCCCGATCGGGCCGTCGATTGCGATATAGCGATAGCTTTCCAGTTCCATGGTGTCTTTCCCCCGGCACGCCGGGTGCGGCATTGTAGTTGATTTCATTGCGGCCGGCCTGAATGGCCGACCTGGCTTTTTGTTAATTCTTGGCAACTTTCCGATGATTGTCTGTTGGTGCAGACAACTCAACCGGAATTTGGCCTTTATTCCACGCAAGGCGAGACCCGGGCAGCCAGCACAATAGGCTGAGGGTCAGTGCGCGCAGGATAGACCCGCTGCAAGCTGCATTAGTGCCGGGCGGCAGTGGGTGCAGGGGTGCTGAATCGCCTCTGTCGCCGCCAACTTCGCCTGCGCACCGGGCGGTTTTGCCAAAGAAGCGCCCGTAGTTGCCGTAAACACCGTCAAGGGCGGGCTGTGTGCATCGCGATCATGGCCGTGCGCTTTGACCCGAGCTGACAACAACCAACAGGAAAACGTGGCTGTGAAATCGCTTCGCAATATCTTGCCGATGCTGTGCCTGGTGAATCTGCTGCTGTTCATGATGCTGGCCCAGCACTGGTGGCTGGGGGCACTGGTCGGCCTGCTGATCGGCGGGGCCTTCTACCTGACTTGCCTGCCCGCCCCGGCGGTGCCCGCCATGGCCGCGCCGCAGCCATCCTTGCCACCTGCGGCAGGGCTTGCTGCCGGGCTGCCGATAGAGCCGGTGATGGCAGCCGAGCCGGCTGGCGCAGTTGCGAGCACCGCGCCCCTGGCCGAACTGGTCCGCGAAGTGCTGCCGGTGTGGCAGGGCAATGTGCAACTGGCGCGGGCCCAGACGCAATCGGCCATCGACGGCTTGACGGCCCGCTTCGTCGGCATCCACGAGCGCCTGGGCGGCGCACTGGACCCCGCCCGACATAGCGCCAACGGCGAGATCCTGCAGACCGTGCAGCACGCTGCTGAACAATTGGGTGCGATTGCCTCGGCGCTGGAAGGCATGCTGGCCTCGCGCCAGGTGCTGGTGACCAAGTTCGACAGCCTGATGGCGGCCAATGACGAGATTCGCCGCCTGGCCCAGCAGAACGAGCAACTGGCCGGCCAGACCGGCGTGACAGATCTGCTCAGCGACGAGCAGAGCTGGCAGGAACTGGCCGAGCGCTCGGCCGAGAACAGCCGCCAGATCGCTGCCCGCGCCAAGAGCGCGCGCCAGCAGATCATGGCGGCCATCGGTGCCACCGGGGATGCGGCTGATACCGAAGGCATCGCCGAAAACTCGCGCGCCGTGATCGACCAGATCATCGCCGACTTCCGCCACTCCGCCATGAAGCTCACCACGACCATGGAAACGCTGGAAGACGAAGGCCGCGAAGTCGACCGCGAAGTGTGCGACATCCTGGTCCACCTGCAATTCCAGGACCGCATCAGCCAGATCCTGGATCACGTGCAGCAGGACATCCTGCGCCTGCGCAACGCGGCCGCCGAGGCGCGGGCGCTGCCCTCGCCGCAGCAGTGGCTGACTGATCTTGAAAAGACCTATACCACCCAGGAACAACGCCAGATGCATGCCGGCCAGCAGGGCCATCCCGCGCCACCGTCGCAGGTGGATTTTTTCTGAGATCACGAGGCACCGAGATGGAAAAATGCATATTGATCGTCGACGATTCCTTCAGCCTGCGGCAGACCATCACGGCGGCCTTGAAGAGCGCCGGCTATCAGGTCGAAGAAGCGGCTGACGGCCTGGAAGCGCTGAAGAAACTGGATGGCCGCAAGTTCAATCTGGTCATTTCCGACCTCAACATGCCGAATCTGGATGGCCTGTCCTTCGTGCGCGAGATGAAGCAGATGCCTGCCTACAAATTCACCCCCGTCATCATGCTGACTACCGAAAGCAGCGAAGCGCGCAAGCAGGAAGGCAAGGCCGCCGGCATCCGCGCCTGGGTGCACAAGCCCTTCCTGCCGCCGGTGCTGCTCGATGCCGTAGCCAAGCTGGTACAGCCGTGAGCCATACCACGGACCCTTGAAGAGAATGCCGAGAACCCGACGATGCCGCTGACGTATTCCGTGCAAGAGGACAGGCTGCTGCTCACCGTGAGCGGCGGACTGACCATTTTCCAGGCGGCCGAGCGCAAGCCGGAGCTGCTGCACGCCCTGACGCTGCCGCAGACGCAGGTGGTGCTCGACCTGTCCGGCGTGGATGAGCTGGACACGGCCGGCGTCCAGCTGCTGCTGCTGTTGCGGCGCGAGCTGGCCGCCGGCGGACGGCAGCTGGAAATCGGTGTCTACAGTCCGGCCGTGCTGGCCACGCTGGACCTGCTGCAATTGCATGAGCGCTTCAGCCCTGCCGTGGAGGCCGCATGAAAAAGGACTCCGCCCGCGATGCCGTCGTCCAGGAAGCCCGCGAACTGCTCGTGGCCATGGAAGCGGCCTTGCTGCAGATCGAGATGGAAGGACCGAGCCGAGACAGCATCAACGCCATCTTCCGCGCCGCCCATACCATCAAGGGTTCGGCCGGCCTGTTCGCCTTCGACAGCATCGTGCAGTTCACGCACCAGGTGGAGCATGTGCTGGATCTGGTTCGTGAAGAACGCCTGCCCCTGAACGCGCCCATGATGTCGTTGCTGCTGCAGTGTGGCGATTACGTCAGTGACCTGGTCGATGCCATCGAGCGCAACCAGGAAGCCGAGGAACCCAATGCCGAACGCCGTGCCACGCTGCTGGCTGCACTGGCCGAGGTCGCGCAGTCGGCCAGCGCACCGGGCGAGGCCGCCGGCGAGCCGGCGCGGCTGCTGCAGCGGCTCACCGGCACTGCCTCCGCGGACGCGGCCCACGGCGGCGATGCCCACCGGGACGAGGCCCTGCAGGCGACGGCCGATTATCCCTACTGGCACCTGTCGTTGCAGTTCAATGAGAATGTCCTGCGTGATGGACTCGATCCCCTGTCTTTCCTGCACTACCTGCGTTCGCTGGGCCGCATCGTCGCCATCCTGCCGGTGGAGGCAGACATTCCCGAAGCGGCGGCCATGGATGCCGAGAGCTGCTACCTGGGCGTGGAAATCTGCCTGGCCTCCGACTCCACCCGGCAGACGCTGGAAGACGTGTTCGAATTCGTACGCGATGACAGCCGCATCGATATCCTGCCGCCGCAGAGTCCCCTGGCGGCGTATGCGACGGTGCTGCAGCGGCTCGCCCCCGACGATGCGGCGCGCCTGGCCGCTCAATGGCGCAGCCTGGACTTGTTCACCGAAGCCCAATGGCGCTGCCTGGGCGCAGCCACGCTCGCTGACGCCGCCGCCCCCGCAGTGCCGGCGGCCGCGCCCGGCGCCGGTGCGCGGCCGCGCCCGCTGGACGAGCGGCGTGCGCAGGAACAGAAGTTCATCAAGATCGAGGTCTCCAAGCTGGACCAGCTGATCGACCTGGTGGGCGAGCTGGTCATCGCCGGTGCCAGTGCGCGCCTGATTGCCCGACGCCGCAAGGACAGCCAGTTCGAGGAGGCCACCCAGGCCATCGACAGCCTGATGGAACAGATCCGCGATGCCGCGCTCACGTTGCGGATGGTGCAGATCAATGAGGTGTTCCAGCGCTTCCCGCGCATCGTGCGCGACATCGCCCGCGATCTCGACAAGGATATCGATCTCACCATGACCGGCTCCGAGACCGAGCTGGACAAATCGATGGTGGAGCGCCTGGCCGATCCGCTGATGCACATCGTGCGCAATGCCATCGACCACGGCATCGAGCCTGCCGCCGAGCGCATTGCCGCCGGCAAGCCGGCCAAGGCCTCGCTGCGGCTCAATGCCATGCATGAATCCGGCAGCGTGCTGGTGGAGGTGATGGACGATGGCCGGGGCATGGATCGCACACGCATTCTGGAAAAGGCCATCGCACAAGGACTGACGACGCCGGAGGCCGAACTCAGCGATGCCGAGATCTACCGCTTCGTCTTCGAGCCCGGCTTTTCCACCGCCGAGCAGGTCACCGAACTTTCCGGACGCGGTGTCGGCATGGATGTGGTCAAGCGCAACATCGATGCCCTGCAGGGCGAGGTGGCCATCGATACCGAACCCGGGCGTGGCACCGTGGTCCGCATCCGCCTGCCGCTGACACTGGCCATCATCTCGGGCTTCCAGGTGGTGGTCGGCAATGCGGTGTTCGTGATTCCGCTGGACATGGTGGTGGAGTGCATCGACATGCCGCCGCGCCAGAACGGCAGCCATATCGTCGCGGTCCGCGGCGAGCCCTTGCCGTTTGTCCCGCTGCGTGAGCTGTTCGACCTGCCTGCGCGCGAACAGGCCCGTGCGCGCAAGAGTCTGGTGATCGTCCAGTACGGGCAATTGCGCGCCGGGCTGCTGGTCGATGGTCTGCTGGGCGAGTGCCAGGCGGTGATCAAACCGCTGGGCCGGCTGTTCGGCAAGGTCAAGGGATTGTCGGGATCGACGATCCTGGGTGACGGCCGGGTCGCGCTGATCCTGGATATTCCGCACCTGGTGCAGCACACCCAGCAACAGGAACAAGGCAATACGGCGGCCTACGCCGAACGCAGTGTGGCGTCGGCGCCATGACGGGCCCGATCAAGGGACCCGCACCACGAGGGGAAGCGAGCATGCAAGAATCGATGACCAACAGGATGAGCATCAAGCAGATCTTCATCTGGCTGGGTGTAGTCCTGTCCATCCTGGTGGCGGTGGTGATCAGCCTTACCGATACGCTGCGCCAGGCCAATACTGCGCTGGAGCAAGCGCATCAGTCCCGCTACGACTCCGCCGCGCTGGCCAATGAACTGCGCCGCACCACCGAGGACATGACCAAGTTCGCGCGCGCCTACGTGACCACGGGCGACCCCAATGACGAGGATCGCTATTACATGATCCTGGATATCCGCAATGGCAAGCGCGCGCGGCCTTCCAACTACGACCGTTTCAACTGGGACCTGGTCAGTGCCCGCAAACTGCCGGTGGAGGCGGGTGCCCAGACGGTGCCGCTGAGCGAGCTGATGAAGCAAGCCGGTTTCACCGAACAGGAGTTGGCCAAGATGCAGGAAGCCCTGAAGCTGGGCGACCAGCTCTCGCGCATCGAGATCACCGCCTTCCATGCGGTCAAGGGCGAGTTCGATGATGGCGAGGGCAAGTTCACCGTGGTCGGTGCGCCCAACCAGGCCATGGCGCAGGAGCTGGTCTTCGACCAGACCTACCGTGCGCTGTTCGGCCGCGTGATGGCCCCGATCAATGACTTCCTGCGCCAGGTCGACGAACGCACGCAGGCGCGTGTGCTCAGGGCCGGCCGCGAGTATGCTGAACTGGAACAGAAGATCTTCTGGTTGCTGACCGCCTCGGTGGTAGTGCTGTTCGCCTGCCTCGGGTTTGCCTATCGCACCATCCGTTCGCAGATCGGCGGCGAGCCGCGCGATGCCATGAGCGTCCTGCGCCGCGTGGCCGAGGGCGATCTGACAGTCACCGTGCCACTGCGCAAGAACGACAAGGTCAGCGTGCTCTACAGCACTCAGCAGATGGTCAACAAGTGGACCGACGTCATCGGTGATGTCAGCGGCACAGCCAGTGCGCTGGCCTCGGCCTCGGAAGAGATTTCCTCGTCTTCGCAGGCGCTCTCGCACAATGCTTCGCAACAGGCTGCCAATGTGGAGGAAACCAGCGCCTCGGTGGAAGAGATCACCGCCACCATCGCCCAGAATGCCGACAACGCCCGCACCACCGATGGCATCGCCAGCCTCTCGGCCAGTGCGGCGACCGAAGGCGGCGACGCCGTGCGCGAGACCGTGGCTGCGATGAAGCAGATCGCCAGCAAGATCGGCATCATTGATGACATCGCCTACCAGACCAATCTGCTGGCGCTCAACGCTGCCATTGAAGCGGCCCGCGCCGGTGAGCACGGCAAGGGCTTTGCGGTGGTCGCGGCCGAAGTGCGCAAGCTGGCCGAACGCTCGCAGACCGCCGCCCAGGAAATCATCGCGGTGGCCGAGAACAGTGTCGGTCTGGCCGAAAAAGCCGGCGGCCTGCTCAACCAGATGGTGCCCTCGATCCGCAAGACGGCCGACCTGGTGCAGGAAATCGCCGCCGCCTCGGCGGAACAGTCGACCGGTCTGGAACAGATCAACAATGCCGTGCACCAGATGGCGCAGACCACGCAGATGACGGCCTCGGCTTCCGAAGAATTGTCGGCAACCTCGGAAGAGATGAGCGCACAGGCCATCCATCTGCAGGACCTGATGCGTTTCTTCCGCGTGGATGAATTGCAGAAGCCCGGCGTGCGCGGTACGGCCGGTGGCATACCGGAATCCGGCGGGCGGCGTGGCAGACGCGCTCATTCCGCTGCGCAGGGTGGGCGCGAGAGCACGCGCCGCCTGTCGATGCTGGATGTGGATGAGGACGCGCCGGGCGTGGATGAATCCGCGTTCAAGCGTTTCTGAGGAGCGTGCCATGGCGTTGAACTTGTCCCGTATCAATCCGCCGCGCGCACAGCGCGGCAGCAAGGAGAGCAGGCCATGCCCAGCGTATCGTTGAATGGCGAATCCGTCCGCAAGCGGCAGCAGGAAGAGGTCATCGAAAGCCGCCAGTTCCTGACTTTCCTGGTCGGAACGGAAAGCTTCGCCATGCCCATCGCCAGCATTCGCGAGATCATCGAATTTGGCGGCCTGACCGAAGTGCCGCTGATGCCTGATTTCCTGCGCGGCGTGATCAACCTGCGCGGCTCGGTGGTGCCGGTGATCGACCTGTCGGTGCGCTTCGGCCGTGCCCCCACGGTGGAGGCCAAACGTACCTGCATCATCATCATGGAACTGGTCCAGGACGAGCAGCTGCTGTTGCTGGGCGTGATGGTCGATGCGGTCAGCGCGGTGCTGAGCATCGGTGTCGATCACATCGAGCCGCGTCCGTCATTCGGTGCCGGCATCCGCGCCGATTTCATCGAGGGCATGATCAACGTCAATGAGCGTTTCATCGTGGTGCTCGATGTGCAGCGCGTCCTGTCGGTCGATGAACTGGCGAGCCTGCTGGGCATGAGTGCCGAGGATGCGCTGGGCGGTGTGCCGGTGCTTTCGGCAGAAACGGAAAGGGAGTAGGCCCATGCCCCGACCCGGCAACCTGGCAGGCAGCGGCGACAGCACGCACGGCAGCAGTGCCGGTGTGGCCACGGCTGTTGGCAGCGTGCCGGGTCTGCATGCCGGGCGTGGGGCTCAGGCGGCGTCTGCTGCCGTCATTCCGGTGACGCCGGTGGTGGCCGCCATCGCACCGGCCAGCGGATCTGCCGACCCCGAGGTCAGCGATCACGACATGCTGCTGTTCCAGAAATTGTTCAAGCAGGATATCGGGCTGCACTTGCCCTTGTCCAAGAAGGCCCTGCTGCAGAGCCGCCTCAGCCATCGACTGCAGGAACTCGGCCTGCGCGGACTGGCACAGTATCACCGCCTCATCACGAGTGCCGAGGGGGCCGAGGAACGTCAGCGCGCCATCGATCTCATCACCACCAACGAAACCTATTTCTTCCGCGAACAGGGCCATTTCGATTTCCTGACGCAGGATCTCCTGCCACGCTGGCGCGACCGCCAGCATCTGCGCGTCTGGAGCGCGGCCAGCGCCACCGGCGAGGAAGCCTATTCACTGGCCATGCTGCTGGACCATCACCGGCCCGCCGGCAGCTGGTCGATATTCGGCTCCGACATCAGCACGCGCGTGCTGCGCTTCGCGCGCCGCGCGCTCTATCCGATGGCGCGCGGGCAGAACATTCCGCGCCTGTATCTGCGCCGTTATTGCCTGCTCGGCACCGGCGAATACGAAGGCCATTTCCTGGTACAGGCAGACCTGCGCGCCAAGGTCGAATTCGCCCAGCGCAACCTGACTGCGCTGGATGAACACGACGATGGCCTGTATGACCTGATCTTCCTGCGCAACGTCATCATCTACTTCGATTGCGAGACCAAGCTGCAGGTCTTGCGCGACGTGATCGCGCGCCTGCGGCCGGGCGGCTACCTGGTGGTCGGCCATTCGGAATCGCTGCACGGCATGGAGCTCGATCTGCTGATGCATTCCCCTTCCATCTACCGGAGGCCGCCATGAACGCACCATCAGCCATCCGCGTCATGGTGGTCGATGACTCCTCGGTGGTGCGCCAGCTGGTACAGCAGCTGCTGGCGCAGACTGCTGACATCCGCGTCATCGGGACCGCGCCCGATCCGGTGTTTGCCTTGCGCAAGATGCAGCAGGAGTGGCCGGACGTGATCCTGCTCGACATCGAGATGCCGCGCATGGATGGCATTACCTTCCTGCGCCAGATCATGGCCAGCAGGCCCACGCCGGTCATCATGTGCAGTGCGCGGGTCGGCGGTGCCGGCGATATCACGGCCGAAGCACTGGCCGCCGGTGCGGTGTCGGTGATTGCCCGTCCGCAACTGGGCGTGCGTGATTTCCTGCATGAAGCGGTCAACGAACTGGCTTGCGCCATCCGGGCCGCGGCGCTGGCCGGGGCCGGCGGCAGGGGCGCGATGGCGGCCATTGCGGCACGGCCTGTATCGCCCGTGCTCAAGCTGCGCCCGGTCAAAGCAGCCGCTCGCGAAATGCTGCATGATGACGGCTGGGCTGCGGTGCTGCAGCGTCATACCGCCGACGCGGTATTGGCAGCGCCGGGGCCGGAGGACGGCTATCGTCCGCTGACGGCGCGCATCGTCGCCATCGGCGCTTCGACCGGGGGGCCGCAGGCACTGGAGCGGGTGCTCAAGCCTTTGACTGGCCGCTGTCCCGGCATCGTGGTGGTGCAGCATATGCCGCAGCGTTTCACGCGCAGTTTTGCCGAACGCCTGCACCGCATTTCCGGTGCCGAGGTCAAGGAAGCCGAGCATCACGATCTGGTCTTGCCGGGGCGCGTGCTGATCGCGCCCGGCGGCCGGCATCTGGTCCTGCGGCGCGATGGCCAGCAGTACTATGTGGAAACGCTGGATGGCCCGCTGGTGAGCCGGCACAAGCCTTCGGTGGACGTGCTGTTCCGCTCGGCGGCCAAGGCCGCGGGCAGCAATGCAGTGGGCATCATCATGACCGGCATGGGGGACGATGGCGCAAGGGGGATGCGGGAAATGGCCGATTGCGGCGCCGCCACCTATGCCCAGGACGAGGCCAGCAGCGTGGTCTTCGGCATGCCGAAAGAAGCGATACACATGGGCGGCGTCGGTGACGTCCTCCCGCTCGATCATATCTCCGCAGTGATAGAACAATATGCCTCTAGAGAATCTCAATGAGCTGATCGAATCCGCGCTGGTCGTCGATGACAGTGCCCTGCAGCGCCAGCACAGTGTGTCACTGCTGCAGGAGCTGGGCGTCGATTTGATTTACGAGGCCGGCAACGGCAACGAGGCGCTGGATCTGCTGGCGCTGCTCAAGCTGCCGCCGGGCCTGGTGGTGATCGACCTGGAGATGCCGGGCATGGATGGCATCGAACTGATCCAGCAATTGCAGCAGCAGGGCATCGACATTCCCCTCATCGTCGCC
>Ga0182006_1002439_pt1 | contig 10161 bp, 8 predicted proteins | sample Sormic07211104_1_FD_123022 | JGI IMG/M metagenome (GOLD analysis project Ga0182006, IMG submission 123022) | Rhizosphere microbial communities from Sorghum bicolor, Mead, Nebraska, USA - 072115-104_1 MetaG | ecosystem: Host-associated > Plants > Roots > Rhizosphere | place: USA: Nebraska...
GGCCGAGCTGATCGGGCCGGTGCAGTTCAGCGTCGGCCCGGGCAAGGTGGCGCTGCTGCCGATGCTGTGGGCGCTGCTGATCGCGGCCGCGTGGGGCATTGCGCAGCGCCGCGTGCCGGTCGTTCTGCGCGTGGCCACGGCCGAGCAGTCGTTCGCCGGTGGCCTGCTGAACGCGGGCCTGCTGCTGTTCGTGGTGAAACTGGGCCTCACGGTCGGTGCCGCGCTGCCGCAGGTGAAGCAGGCCGGCTGGGCGCTGCTGTTCCAGGAGTTCGGCCATGCGCTGGGCACGCTGGCGCTGGGCCTGCCGCTGGCGCTGCTGCTGGGCATCAAGCGCGAAGCCGTGGGCGCCACTTTCTCGGTGGGCCGCGAGGGCAACCTGGTGATCATCGGCGAGAAGTACGGCATGGCCTCGCCCGAAGGCCGCGGCGTGCTGGCCGAGTACATCACCGGCACGGTGCTGGGCGCGCTCTTCATCGCGGTGCTGGCGGGCTTCATCGCCAGCCTGCACATCTTCGACCCACGCTCGCTGGCCATGGGCGCCGGCGTGGGCTCGGGCAGCCTGATGGCGGCGGCACTGGGCGCCATCGCCGCGCAGCAGCCGGCCGAGATGCTGCCGCAGCTCACCGCCATTGCCGCCGCTTCGAACCTGCTGACCACTGTGGCCGGCTTCTATTTCACGTTGTTCCTGTCGCTGCCGCTGTGTTCGTGGCTTTACGGCAAGCTGGAGCCGGTGCTGGGCCGCTTCTCGAAGCGCGGCGCGCAGGCGGCGGCTGGCACGGGGGCCATGTCGCAGATTGCGCAGGCCGGCATGCCGCACGGCGGCGCCATGTCGCTGCGCGACACGCTCATCGCCTGGGCGGTGGTGGGGGGCGGCGTGCTCATCGGCAATTCGCTGACCTACAAGGTGCCGATGCTGGTGTCGCTCGAAGGCATGGCTGTGGTGGCGCTGATCGCGCTGACGGTCGAGGGCATCAAGCGCCTCGCGCCGCGCCTGCCGATGGTGCTGGTGCTGTCGGTGGTGGCTACCGTGGCGGGCATTCCGGGGCTGTTTCCGTTCTCCGACGCGTTGATCGCGCTCACCGGCAAGCTCAACTTCCTGGCCTTCACCACGCCCGTGCTGGCACTGGCCGGCTTCTCGGTTGCGAAAGACGTGCCGATGTTCCGCCAGTTGGGCTGGCGCATCGTGGTGGTGTCGCTCACAGCCACGGCCGGCACTTTCCTCGGTGCTACGTTGATCGCCGAATTCTTCCACTGACAACCAAGGCTCGCCCCCAGGCTTCGCGCACTTCGTGTCGCTTCGCCAACCCCCTACCGGGGGCAACACCTGCGGCCCGGCAAAGCCGGTTCCGCGGTGTTCCCCGCAAAGTCCATCCAGTTCCTGTTCATCCACCGAGATCAATCCCATGTACCGCGATCCCGAAATTGCCGAAGACACCCGCGCCCGCATGCTGAGCTGGCGCCGCGACATCCACGCCAACCCCGAGACCGCCTTCGAGGAACACCGCACCGCCAACGTCGTTGCCAACGCGCTGATGCTGATGGGCCTGCCGGTGCATCGCGGCCTGGCCGGCACCGGCGTGGTCGGCACGCTGAAGAACGGAGAAGGCCCGAGCATCGCGCTGCGCGCCGACCTCGACGCGCTCAACATGCAGGAGCTGGGCACGCAGGCGCATGCCTCCAAGTGCGTGGGCAAGATGCACGCCTGCGGCCATGACGGCCACACCGCCATGCTGCTGGGCGCGGCCGAGCACCTGTCGCGCCACAAGCCCTTCAAGGGCACGGTGCAGTTCGTGTTCCAGCCCGCCGAGGAGAACGAAGGCGGCGGTCGCGTGATGGTGGAGGAGGGCCTGTTCGAGCAGTTTCCGGCCGATGCCGTCTACGGCATGCACAACTTCCCGGCGCTGCCGCGCGGCCAGTTCGCCATCCGCAAGGGCACGATGACGGCCTATCTCGACACCTTCGAGATCATCATCACCGGCAAGGGCAGCCACGGCGCCATGCCAGAGACCGGCATCGACTCGGTCGTGGTCTCGGCCCAGCTCATCAATGCATTGCAGACCATCGTGAGCCGCCGCACCGGCGCGACCGACTCGGCCGTGGTCAGTGTCACGCAGATCCACGGCGGCGACACCTGGAACGTGATCCCCGAAACGGTGGTGCTGCGCGGCACCGTGCGCACGCTCGATGCCGCCATCCAGGGCAAGACCCAGGCGGCCATGCAGCAGATCTGCGACGGCGTGGCCGCCACGCACGGCGCGAAGGTAACGCTCGACTATCGCCGTGGTTACCCCGGCGTGGTCAACACGCCCGCCGAGACGGACGCCGCCATCGCCGCCGCCGCCAGCCTGGTCGAGCGCGCGCAGGTGCACACCGACATTCCGCCGGCCATGGGTTCGGAAGACTTCGCGTTCATGCTGCAGAAGCGCCCGGGTGCGTACATCGGCATCGGTGCAGGAGAAGGCCCGAACGACCCGAACGTGCACAACCCGTACTACGACTTCAACGACAACATCCTGCCGCTGGGTGCCGCCTACTGGGTGGCACTGGTCAAGCAGCAGCTTCCCGTCGCATGATGCGCTGATGCTCTCCGCCTTCGACATCTTCAAGATCGGCATCGGCCCTTCGAGTTCGCACACCGTGGGGCCGATGCGCGCCGCGCTCATGTTCGCGCAGTCGCTCGAACGGCAAGGCGTGTTGGCGCGGGTCGCGCGGCTGCATGTGGACCTGTTCGGCTCGCTCGGCGCGACCGGCCACGGCCACGCCACCGACCAGGGCGTGATCCTCGGGCTCTTCGGCGACGCGCCCGACACCGTGCGGCCCGAGACCGTGCAGCCCCGCCTGGATGCACTGCGCCGCACCGGGCAACTGAGCCTGCTGGGCACCACACCCATCGCCTTCGACCGCGTGCGCGACATTGCCTTTCGCGGCGAGGAGTCGCTGCCCGAGCACCCGAACGCCATGCGCTTCACGGCTTTCGCGGCCGATGGTGCCGTGCTGGCCGAGGCCGCGTACTTCTCGGTCGGCGGCGGCTTTGTGGTCGAAGGCGGGCAGGCCGTGGCCGAGACGGCGGCCGCCGCGTCCGGCGTGCCGCATCCCTTCTCGACCGGCGACGAGCTCATGGCGCAGTGCCGCGCCACCGGCCTCTGCGTGGCCGCGCTGGTCATGCGCAACGAATGCGTGTGGCGGCCCGAAGCCGAAGTGCGCAGCGGCCTGCTGCGCATCTGGAGCGTGATGCAGCAGTGCGTGCAACGCGGCTTCGGCATCGACAACCCGCTCGCCGCGCTCGCGTTGCCCGGGCCGCTGCGCATGCGCCGCCGCGCGCCCGAGCTGAACCGCGAACTGCTGGCGCAGGCCGGCGCGGCCGACCCGCTCGCGGTGATGGACTGGGTCAATGCCTTCGCGATGGCGGTGAACGAAGAGAACGCGGCCGGCGGCCGCGTGGTCACCGCGCCCACCAACGGCGCGGCGGGCGTGGTGCCGGCCGTGATGCACTACTACCAGCGCTTCGCGCCGCAGGCGAGCGACGACGGCATCGTCGATTTCCTGCTCACCGCCGCCGCCATCGGCATGCTCTACAAGGCCAACGCATCGATCTCGGGCGCTGAGGTCGGCTGCCAGGGCGAGGTGGGCGTGGCCTGCTCGATGGCGGCCGGCGCACTGGCCGCGGTGCTCGGCGCCACGCCCGCGCAGGTCGAGAACGCGGCCGAGATCGGCATGGAGCACAACCTGGGCCTGACCTGCGACCCGGTGGGCGGCATGGTGCAGATCCCTTGCGTGGAGCGCAACGCGATGGGCGCGGTGAAGGCCATCAACGCGGCGCGCATGGCGCTGCGCGGCGACGGCAGCCACTACGTGTCGCTCGACGCCGTGATCCGCACGATGAAGCAGACCGGCGAGGACATGAAGTCCACCTACAAGGAAACCTCGCTGGGCGGGCTCGCGGTGAACGTGGTGGAGTGCTGACCCAGAGCGCCGGGCCGCGGGGGCTGCGTCAGAATGCAGGGCTCGTTGTTGCCACGCACGCAGAAAGATGAGGCTCCCATGACCCGCACCGTCGCCCAGAAACGCGCCGACTTCCGCGCCCTTCACGAACGAGGCTGCTTCGTCATCCCGAACCCCTGGGACACGGGCAGCGCGCGCTACCTCGAAGGCCTGGGCTTCAAGGCACTGGCCACCACCAGCTCCGGTTTCGCGTGGTCGCAAGGCCATGCCGACGGCGCGATGTCGCGCGAATCGATCCTTGCTCATCTGCGTGAGCTGGTGGATGCCACCGACTTGCCCGTGAACGCCGACTTCGAGAACGGTTTTGCCGTCGACGCGCAAGGCGTGGCCGAGAGCGTGCGCCTGGCCATCGAGACCGGCGTGGCGGGCCTGTCGATCGAGGACTCGACCGGCAACGCGGCCGATCCGCTCTTTGCCATCGACGGGGCGGTCGAGCGCATGCGCGCCGCGCGCCAGGCCATCGACGCCTCGGGCGCCGACGTGCTGCTGGTGGGCCGCGCCGAGAACTTCTTTGTCGGCCGGCCCGACCTCGACGACGCCGTCGCGCGGCTCAAGGCCTACGCGAACGCGGGCGCCGACTGCCTCTACGCGCCCGGCATCAAGACCCGCGAGCAGATCGCGGCGGTGGTCGCGGCCGTGGCGCCTAAGCCGGTCAACCTGCTGGTCGGCGGGGTCAGCGAACTGCGCATGGTGGACATCGCCGAACTGGGCGTGCGCCGCGTCAGCGTGGGCGGCGGCATGGCGCGCGCGGCCTGGGGCGGCTTCATGCGCGCCGCGCGCACGCTCGCGGACGAGGGCCGCTTCGACGGTTTCGCGGATGCTGCGGCGGGAAGCGAACTCAACGCTTTCTTCCGTCCGTTCGCCGGCTGAGGCCCGTGGACGCGCTGCTCGCCGAGATCCGCAGCTGCCGCGTCTGCGCCGAACACCTGCCGTTGGGGCCGCGTCCCGTTGTGCAGGCCAGTGCCGGCGCGCGGCTGCTGATCGTCGGGCAGGCGCCCAGCCTCACCGTTCACAAGACCGGCGTGCCGTGGGACGACAAGAGCGGTGAGCAACTGCGCCGCTGGCTCGGCGTCGACCGCGCCACTTTCTACGACGCGGCACGCATCGCGCTCATGCCGATGGGCTACTGCTATCCCGGCCGCGGCAACAGCGGCGACCTGCCGCCGCGCAAGGAATGCGCGCCGCTGTGGCAAGACAGGCTGCTCGCGCAGATGCCGCGCATCGAGCTGACATTGCTCATCGGCCAGTACGCGCAGCGCCACTTCCTGGGCAAGACCGCGCGCGCCAACGTGACCGAGACGGTCGAGGCCTTTGCCGACTACGCACCGCGCTTCATTCCGCTGCCGCATCCGTCGCCGCGCAACACGGGCTGGTTCAAGCACCACCCGTGGTTCGAGAGCGAGGTGCTGCCGGTGCTGCGCGAGCGCGTGCGGCACGCGTTGGAGCCCGCCTTGTCTTACGGCGCCACGGCCACCGAAGTGCCCGCCGCCTCGAAAGGCCGCGCGGCGTAGACCACGCGCCCGCCCACCACGGTCATCAGCGAAGTGGTCTTGCCAATGCGCTCCAGCGGCACGGTGAAGAAGTCCTGGTCGAGCACCGCGAAGTCCGCGAGCTTGCCGACCTCCAGCGTGCCGCGCCTGCCTTCGTCGAAGCTGAACCACGCGCTGCCCGCCGTGTAGAGCCGCAGCGCCTGCTCGCGCGTGGGTGTCTCGTCGGGCCCGCGCATCGTCTTGCCGCTCACGGTCTTGCCGTCGAGCATCCACTGCAGCGCGACGAAAGGGTTGTACGAGGCCACGCGATGCGCATCGGTGCCAGCGCCCACGTTCACGCCGGCGCGCAGGGCCGTGCCGATGGGCGGCATGCGGCGCGCTGCGTCGCCGCGCACGGCGAGCGCGCGATCGCCCTGGAAGTACATCGCGTCCTGCATCGTCCAGCCGATGCCCAGCGCCTTCATGCGCGCGAGCGTCTCGGGCGAAGCATCGTCCAGGTGCGCGATGGACCAGCGCAGGCCGTTGATTGGCACCTCGGCGTTCAGTTTTTCGTACAGCCCGAGCAGATGATCGACCGAGCCGTTCTCCTGCCAATGGATGGTGACCGCGAGCTTCTTCGTGGCCGCCCATTTGATGAGCTCATAGAACTTCGCCTTCACTGCCTCGTCGGGGAAGTTGTTGTTGTACATCGCGAGCGTCACGCGCTCGCCCAGGCCGTTGAACTTCAGCATGTCGTCGCCGAAGCCCATCGGCAGCATCTGCGTGAGGTCGCGAAACTCCTGCAGCTCGGCGCCGGGCTTCTGTGCGAACACGCTGTAGGCCACGCGCAGCGTCAGCGCCTTCTCGCGCCACAGCTCGAACAGCGCCGCGTACTGCGAGGGCGCAATGCTGAAGCCGCCCGGGTCCACCAGGCCGGTAATGCCGAGCCGGTTCAGCTCGGTGAAGAAGGCGCGCGTGCCCGCTACGTTGTCGTCGTAGGTCGGCTTGGGCAGCTTGTCGAACAGGGCCGAGATGCCGACGATGTCGCCGGTCATCCAGCCCGGCGCACCGTCGGGCGAGGGCTTCATGCCCGCAGGCAGGGTGCCGGCGGGAACGCCGAGTGCCTCGAGCGCCTTGGGCGTCATCACCACCGCTTCGTAGAAGAGCTGCACGTACACCGGGTGGTCCGGCGCGGCCTCCTGCAGCTCGGCCATCGTCGGACGCCGGCGCTCGGCGAACTGCTGCTCGGTCCAGCCGCCTGCAACGATCAGCCAGCCGCCGGGGCGGGCATTGGCAGCGGCGGTGCGGATGCGCGCCATGGCTTCGGCGATGGTGCTTGCGCCGATCCAGTTGACTTCGGTCGAATAGCTCAACGCCGCGCGCACCGCGTGCATGTGCGAGTCGATGAGACCGGGAATGACGGTGCGTCCGCCCGCATCGACGGCGCGTGTCGCGGAGCCCGAGAGTGCGCGCATCTGCGCGGCATTGCCGACGGCCACGATGCGGCCGTCGCGCACGGCGAGTGCTTGCGCGGTGGTGCCGGCGGCATCGAGCGTGGCGATCTTCGCGTTGATGACGACGAGGTCGGCCGGCTGCGCCTGTGCGGCGCCGGGCATGAGAAAGCCGGCGACGAGGGCGGCCGCCGTGAAGAGCGTGCGGGTCATGTCAGTCGACCTTGATGCTCGCGGCCTTGACCACCTGCTGGGCCTTGCCGGTCTCGTCCACGAGGAACTTGTTGAACTGCGCCGAAGGCATGGTGAACGGCTCGGCACCGAGCTTCTCCAGCCGTTCCTTCAGCTCGGGCGACACCATGATCTTCGCGACCTCGGCCTGCAGCCGGTCGACCACCGGCTGCGGCGTCTTCGCGGGCGCGAACAGGCCGACCCAGAACAGGTACTCCGAGCCCGGCACGCCGGCCTCCGCGGTGGTCGGCGCATCGGGCAGCGCCGACGAGCGCTTGCCCGTACCCACGGCCAGCGCCTGCAGCCTGCCGGTCTTGATGAGCGGCAGGGCGGACACCATCGGCGCGAAGAACCAGTCGACGCGCCCGGCCATCACCTCGGTCATGGCCTCGGGCGTGCCACGGAACGGCACGTGCTGCGCGTCGATGCCGGCCGCGAGGCGGAACACCTCGGCGTTCATGTGCGTGGCCGAGCCGTTGCCCGCCGAGCCGTAGTTGAAACCGCCGGGCTTGGCCTTGGCCTTCGCGACGAGGTCCTGCACGTTCGCGAAATGCGAGGGCGCGGTGACCAGCACGTTGGGCAGGCTGGCCATCGGCGTGATGCCGGTGAAGTCCTTGATCGTGTCGTACGACAGGCCCTTGTAGATCCACGGGTTCACGAGGTGGCCGGCCGAATGCATCAGCAGCGTGTAGCCATCGGCCGGCGACTTGGCCGCAATGGCCGCGCCCAGCGTGCCTCCGGCACCGGGCTTGTTGTCGACGATCACGCTGGTGCCCAGTGCGGGCCCGAGCTTCTCGGCCACGAGGCGTGCGACGATGTCGGTGCCGCTGCCTGCGGTGAAGGGCACGACCAGCTTGATCGGCTGCGTGCCCGGCCACGGGCCCTGTGCGTGGGCGCCGGTCAGCGCGCAGGCGGCCAAGGCTGCTGCCGCCGCCAGTGTCTGCCTGCGGCTCCATGGGGATGTCTTCTTCATGCGTCTTGTCTCCGTTGAATTGTTCGATGAGCGATGAATGACCGAAAGAGGGGAGGCCGCTACGCCGGTGGCGCGTTCGGCATCACCAGCGCGACCAGCACCGGCCGGTTGCTCCGGTTCTCCAGCTGGCGCTTTTCGCCGGGTGCGAAGCGGCAGCTGTCGTAGGGCTCGAGCACGTCTTCCTGGTGTGCGCCGTCGATCTCGCCGACCACGTGCAGCTGGCCTTCGAGCACGAGATACAGCTTTTCCATCGGCGAGCCGTCGAGACCGGTGTGGCCGCCGGGAAGGATCTGGCTCACGCCCATCCACATCTGCGTGGACGGCCCGGCCTCTTTGCCTTGCAGCCGCAGGCAGCGCATGTCGAAATGGTTGGGCGCCTCGTAGTGCGGCGCTTCGTTGAAACGGGTCACGTGCATGGTCGGGTGCTCCAGGGTTCAGGGTCGCAGCACGACGCGGTCGGTGCTGCCAGAGAGCACCAGCCGGTAGGCGTCGATCGCTTCGTCGAGCGTGAAGCTGCGTGCGACGGGAAAGGGCTTCAGCGTGCCGCGCTCGAAGCCTTCGCGCATGGCGTCGAGCTGCGCGGTGCTGGCGATGCAGTCCATCGCCAGCGAGTCGATGCCCACATAGGTGTGCATGCCCCGGTAGAACGCGAAGATGTCGAAGGGCACCGCGCGCTCGTGCGTGGCGATGAAGATCTGCGTCGCACCCTTGGCCATCGCCTTGTTGGCGGCCTCGAAGTAGGCGCTGCCGACGGTGTTGTAGACGATGTGCGCACCGCGCCCGTCGGTGAGTTCGCGCACCTGCGCGCCCACGTCGGCGTGGTGGCGCGCATCGATCACGTCCACCGGTCCGCTGGCAAAGCCCTCGAAGGGACCGGCATGCCGCTGTACCGCGATCACGCGTGCGCCGGCCTGCGAGGCCAGCTGCACCGCAGCCTGCCCGACTTTGCCGTTGGCGCCGAGCACCAGCACAGTCTGGCCCGCCTGCGGCATGCCGCTGCGGCGAAAGCCTTCGTAAGCGGTGACGAAGGGCACGCCCACCGCGCCGGCTTCGTCCATCGAGATGCCTAGGGGCTTGGCGCGCAGCGCCTGCTCTGGCAGCACCAGGTAGCGCGCATGCGAGCCGTCGCGGGTGATGCCCACGTCGCCGCCGGAGCCATAGACCTCGCGGCCGATCCATTCCGAAGGGCCGCTCACCACGGTGCCCGCGAAGTCGCGTCCCGGGGTGCGAGGCCACACGGCCTGCGGCATGATGCCCAGCGTGGCCTTCACGTCGCTGGGGTTCACGGCCGCGGCGGCGATGCGCACCACGGCATGGCCGGGCGGCGGCGAGGGCTCCGGCTGCGGCGTGGCTTCGAGCTGCAGCGCATCGAGGTTGGCTGCCTTCTCGTTCACGCGCAACGCGCGGGAGCTGTGGGCGGTATGCATGGCTGCGACGCTCATCGTTCAGCTCCTCGCACCGGGCAGGCCCAGCATGGCGCGCGCCTCGCGCGGGTTGGCGATCTCGCCACCCAGGCTCTGCAGGATGTCGCGCGCCTTCGCCACGAGCTGGGCGTTGCTCTCGGCGAGCACGCCCTTCTCCAGGTAGATGTTGTCCTCCATGCCCACGCGCACATGGCCGCCCAGCAGCCAGGCCTGAGCGACGATCGGAAACTCCATGCGGCCGATGCCGAAGGCGCTCCAGAAGGCGCCGCGCGGCAGCATGTTGCGTGCGTAAAGCAGCGTCTCGGGCGTGGGCGCGAAGCCGTACTTCACGCCGAGCACGAAGGTCCACATGGCCGGCCCGTCGAGCGTGCCGTCGGCGATCAGGTCGAGCGCGAGGTTGATGTCGCCCGAGTCGAAGATCTCCAGCTCGGGCTTCACGCCCGCCTCGCGCATCACCTTCGCCATGCGCCGCACGTTCTTCGGCGTGTTGATGACCACGTCGGGGCCGGAGTTCATGGTGTTCAGGTCGAGCGAGCACACGTCGGGCCTGATGAGCGCGATGTGCTCCACGCGCTTCTCGGGCGGCAGCAGCGTGGTGCCGGGCGCGGCGA
>Ga0182006_1002440_pt1 | contig 10159 bp, 16 predicted proteins | sample Sormic07211104_1_FD_123022 | JGI IMG/M metagenome (GOLD analysis project Ga0182006, IMG submission 123022) | Rhizosphere microbial communities from Sorghum bicolor, Mead, Nebraska, USA - 072115-104_1 MetaG | ecosystem: Host-associated > Plants > Roots > Rhizosphere | place: USA: Nebraska...
CGAGCAGCCCAGCGCCACTGCAGGCCTGGCCGACAGCATCAAGCGCCTCTTCTCGCGCCAGGCCAAAGCCGAGACCGGCACCGACGCCCGCTTCTCCGACGTGCAGGACGCCGTCCAGATCATCGCCACGCAGGTGCAGTCGATGGGCGACCAGTTCACCGCAGGCCTCAAGAACATCAACGATCAGTTGGTCGAATTCAAGGCCCAGGCAGAAGAGCGCAGCAAGGCCTTCGACACGTTGAAGCACGGGCTGGAAAACACCCCGGTCTTCACCGCGCGCCCGCCTGCCACCGGCGGCGACGGCACCGCCGACATCAAGACCGACTGCTGATCGGACAGCGCCCCACAGCACCACAAGACCCACACCCGGAGCCCACCGAATGCGCAACGATACCCGCCGCCTCTACGACGCCTACACGGCCGAAATCGCCAAACTGAATGGCGTCAGCCGCGTCGACACCAAGTTCTCAGTCAACCCCAGCATCCAGCAGCGCCTGGAAACGAAGATTCAAGAATCCAGCCAGTTCCTGTCCAAGGTGAACATCCACGGCGTCTCGGAACAGGAAGGCGAAAAGATCGGCCTGGGTGTGTCCGGCCCCATCGCCAGCACGACAGACACCACCAAGCAAGATCGCGAAACGGCGGACCTGTCGACGCTTGACGCCATCGGCTACCGCTGCGAGCAGACCAACTCGGACACGCACATCACGTACCGCAAGCTCGACGCCTGGGCCAAGTTCTCCGACTTCCAGACCCGCATCCGCGACGCCATCATCAAACGCCAGGCGTTGGACCGCATGGTGATCGGCTTCCACGGCATCAAGCGCGTGCCCACCTCCGACCGCGTGGCCAACCCGCTGCTGGAGGACGTCAACAAAGGCTGGCTGCAGCACATCCGTGAAAGCGCCCCGCAGCGCGTGATGACGCACGACGGCAAGAACGCCGACAAGATCGTGATTGGCGGTAGCGACCCCGCATACGAGAACCTGGATGCGCTGGTCTTCGACATGACGGGCAACCTCATGGAGCCCTGGTACGCAGAAGACCCGGAGCTGGTCGTCGTGTGTGGCCGCGAACTGCTGGCCGACAAGTACTTCCCAATCATCAACCAGCCCAACCGCCCGACTGACACGCTGGCGCTGGACATGATCGTCAGCCAGAAACGCATCGGCAACCTGCCGGCCGTGCGCGTGCCCTACTTCCCCGCCAACGGCCTGCTGGTGACACGCCTGGACAACCTATCGATCTACTACCAGGAAGGCACCCGCCGCCGCACCATCGTCGACAACGCCAAGCGTGACCGCATCGAGAACTACGAGTCGAGCAACGACGCGTATGTCGTGGAAGAACTTGGCTGCGTCGCAATGGCGGAGAACGTCCATATCACCGGCGCTGCGCCAAAGGTGGCCGAGAAATGACCAGCCCCGCCCGCAACCACTTCCTGCGGGTCTCCGCCGCCCAGGCGGCGCAGGCCGAGCTCGAAGCCAACCCGCTGCGCCACGCCACCGGCTACGAGCTCATGCTCGCGCAGCTCGCTGAGCACAAGCGCCAGCTCAAGCAGGTGCAGTCCGTCGAGCGCAAGGCCGACAGCAAGCGCCGCATGCTCCCCGAGTACGCGGCCTGGGTGGAAGGCGTGCTGCAGGCCGACAGCGGCACGCAAGACGACATCTTCATGACCGTGCTTGTCTGGCGCATCGACGTGGGCGACTTCGCCGGCGCCCTGCCCCTGGCCGACTACGCCATCCGCCACAAGCTGGCCATGCCCGACCAGTACCAGCGCACCACCGCCTGCCTCATCGCAGAAGAGTTCGCCAACATGGTCTTGAAAGACCCGGCCGCCATCAAGTCGGCCGACGTTGAAGCCCTGGTGGAAGTGGAAGCGATGGTGCGTGACCAGGACATGCCCGACGAAGTCCGCGCCAAGCTGCACAAAGCGCTGGGCTACGTCATCGCGGAGCTGGCCACCGGTCACGACCAGGCCAACGCCAAGGCCTGCCGCGAAGAAGCGGTCACGCACCTGCGCCGCGCGCTGGAGCTGCACGACAAATCCGGCGTGAAAAAAGACATCGAGCGCATCGAGCGCGACATCAAGAACGCAGCCGCTGCCGGCACCAAAGATCGCACCGGCAAAAGCTGACACCGAGCGTGACCCCGCGCATCAGGCGGCACGGGGCAGTCTTCCGGCGTGCCGCGAAGCCTCGCCCCGTCCACCGCCTCCCAGCCACTGAACCATGTCTTCCTTCATCGCAGCCGCATCCGTACCGCAGCCGGCCACGCCCGGCGGCCCACCCATCGCCAACGACGGCTTCTTCCCCGATGTCGATGTCGTCAACGCCTACGCCGCCATGCGCCTGGACGGCACCGTCACACAGCAGCGCATGCGCGCCGCCCTGGTGGAAGCCATGCTCTCCGTCAACGAAGAGCTGGAACCGTGGAAGGCCGCGCAAATGTCCTTCGGCCGCAGCACGCTGGCCACCGTGCCCGCGCCCAAGATCGACGGCGAAAGCGCGCACCTGCACCGCTACCTGCGCGCCGTCCACTGCCTGGCCGCCGCCTGGCTCATCGAGCGCTACCGCACCATCGACGCCACCGCCACCGGCGACCGCAAGGCCGAAGCCGAAAACCTTGGCGTCGATGACCTGCGCCGCGACGCGCGCTGGGCCATCAGCGACATCCAGGGCGCCGCCCGCACCACCGTCGAGCTCATCTGATGCGCGTACGGGCCATCCAGGGCGACACCGTTGACGCCATCTGCCACCGCGTCTACGGCCATACCGCTGGCGTCACAGAAGCCGTTCTGGCCGCCAATCCGGGCATTGCCGACCTTGGCCCCGTCCTGCCTCACGGCACCGAGCTCGACATGCCCGACATCTCCCCACAGCCGGCCATGCAAATGGTCCAGCTCTGGGACTGACCTCCAAGGAACCCAATGGCTGAACCCATCTCCACCGGCTCCACCGCCACCCTCGCCGTCACAGGCGTGGGCGCGTTGTCCCTGCTGCCAGGCGTCGACCCCGGCACCGTGCTGGGCGCCTTCGCTGGCGCCGCCGTGTTCGTGCTCAACAGCGGCGAGCTCGGCACCGTCAAGAAGCTCGGCTTCCTAGCCGCGTCCATCGTCGCCGGCCTGCTGTCCGCGCCGCTGGCCGCCGCGCTCATCGCCAAGGCCCTGCCCACCAATACTGAAGTCAGCCACGCCGTGGGCGCCCTGGTCGCCTCCACCGTCGTGGTCAAGCTGCTCCTGGCCCTCATCCGCCTGGCAGACAACAGCGACCGCCTCTTCGCCTCACTCAAGGGCGGCGCAGACAAAGGAGGCAAGCAACCATGAAAACGCTCTTCATCGTGCAGGCCGCGTTGTGCGCGCTCATCGCGCTGCGCCTGCTGCTGTTCAAGCGCGCCGGCGCCGAGCATCGGCCGTGGGCGTCACGCCTGGCGTACGGCCTGGTCGTGCTCGCGGGCGCTGTCACCATCGGCGTGCTCTTCGGCCGGTATGACTGGGCGCTCGCCGCACAGAACGGCATCACCGCCGTCCTGTGCATCGCCGTCTATGCCGTGCGCGGCAACGTCGTCGAGCTCTTCCGCATGGGCGGCGCTCGGCAATGCTGGTTTGTTCGCATCCTTCGGAGGTCCGCATGACGATCCTGCGTGAAGGCATGGTCGGCGCCGCAGTGCTCGAGCTGCAGCGCCTGCTGATCGCCAACGGCTTCAATGCCCCTGATTCATCCGTGTACTGCGCAGACACGGCCGCTGCCGTGCGCGTGGCACAGATCCGTTTCGGCCTGGTCGTCGACGGCATTGCCGGCCCCAAGACCATGGCAGCGCTGCAGTCCGGCGCGCGCAACGTCCGCCACCTGACCGCCGCAGACCTGCAGGCGGCCGCCGAAACGCTCAACGTGCCCTTGGCTGCCATCCGTGCCGTCAATGAGGTGGAAAGCCTTGGCAACGGCTTCCTGCCCGACGGCCGCCCGGTCATCCTGTTCGAGCGGCATATCATGTACCGCCAGCTCAAACGTGCCGGCAAAGACGCCGATGCCTTGGCGCAGCAGTTCCCCAACCTGGTCAACCCCAAGCGCGGTGGCTACATCGGCAACGCGGGTGAACACATGCGCCTGGCGCGCGCGATCCAGATCGACGAAGACTGTGCCCTCGCATCGGCCAGTTGGGGCGCCTTCCAGGTCATGGGCTTCCACTGGAACTTGCTCGACTACTCGAGCGTGCAGCACTTCGTGGCAGCCATGCGCACCAGCGAAGCGGCACAGCTCGACGCCTTCGTGCGCTTCGTCAAAGCCGATCCCACCCTGCTGAAGGCGCTGCGCGCTCGCAAATGGCCCACGTTCTCCGAGCTGTACAACGGCCCCGCTTACAAAGCCAACCTGCACGACGTCAAGCTGGCCCGCGCCTATGATCGCTACCAGGCCGAAGAAGAGGTCGCGGCATGAAGCGCGCCGCTGCCATCCTTGCGTTGCTGGCCATCGCCGCCGGCCTCGCCTGGTGGGCCACCGCCAGCTACCACGCCGCAATCCAGCGCGCCGACCAGGCCGAGACCACCGCCGCCACCCTGCGCAAGCAGCTCGACAACGCCCAGCGCGCCACCGTGACCGTCACCCAATACGTCGACCGCGAGCGCGTCATCCGTGTCAAAGGCGACACCATCATCAAGGAAGTCCCTCGCTATGTCCCCCTTCAAGCTGACGCTGCCTGCGTTGTCCCTCGCGGCTTTGTGCGCCTGCACGACGCAGCCGCCGCCGGCACCGTGCCAAATCCAGATACCGGAGATGCTGATGCGCCCCCCGCAGGCGTTGCGCTCTCTACCGTCGCCAGCACCGTCGCAGCCAACTACACAGACTGCCACGTCGACGCCGCGCGACTGAGCAGCCTGCAGCAGACGCTACGCGACCAGGGCGTCGCGATCATTGGGGAGAGCCCCGCACCATGATGAAGGCCACCAGCCTGCGCGAGGCCTTGACCGCCGCCGTGCCATACCTGGCCGCGCACCCGGAAGCGCTGCATGTCTTTGTCGCTGAGGGAAACGTGGTGGGCACCGGCGCGCGGTCGCTCGGCTTCGAATACCGGTACACGCTGACCCTGATCGTGACCGACTACCCGGACAGCTCTGACACCGTCGTCGTGCCCGTCCTGGCGTGGTTGCGCACCAACCAGCCCGACGCCTTCACCAACCCCGACAAGCGGGAAGACGCCTTCAGGTTCGAGGCCGAAATCCTCACGCATGAAACCGTCGACATCTCTATCAAGCTGCAGCTCTCAGAGCGCGTCACGGTCAAGGTGGATGGCAGCAGCTACCAGGTCGAACATCACCCCGAGCCGATCAATGAAGACGACGACCCGGCCACCTGGAGGCCTGCGTGAGCAACCTGCACGAGCTCGACGCCTACCTGGTCGGCCTGCTAGCGAAATTGGAAGCACCGCAGCGGCGGGCGCTGGCCCGCGCCATTGCGGTGGAGCTGCGCCGCCGGCAGTCAGCGCGCATCGCCGCGCAGCGCAACCCGGATGGCACGGCCTACGAGCCGCGCAAGCCGCAGCTCCGCCACAAACGCGGTGGCATCCGGCGCTCGATGTTTACGCGGCTGCGGATGGCGAAGTACATGCGCATCGAGGCGAGCCCACATACGGCCGTCATTACCTTCGCGGGCAACGTTCGCCACGTCGCGTCGGTGCATCACTTTGGATTGCGGGATCGCGTCAATAAAAACGGATTGACGGCAAAGTACGCCGCACGCGAGTTGCTTGGCTTAGAAGACGCAGATGCCGGACGTGTGCTCGACCTAGCGCTCCTGCATATGTCAGCTTAGCGGGAAAGCCTCGCAAATCAGTATGGTGTTGTGCTCCAGGGGCTGATCAGCGACACCGATGTGTTGCATGAACTGCTTGATAAATGCACGCGAGCTTTCGTTGATCCAGCGCGCGCAGCTGGCCGAGAGAAGGCGATACGGGAAATCGGGTTGATTCAGTATCGCGAAAGGATTCGGCTTGATTGGGCGGCCGCTGAGCCTTTTGCCTATGCTGTTCCACTCTTTCTCGGTAGTGGCGGGCGGACCGTCGCTGGTCATCTCAACAGACTGCGGCTTGAAGTGCATGAGCGCATTGCGCATCGCTATTCCAATCTCTACGTCCTGCCACGGTGCAGCGCCTCGCGTCATCGGTGGTCGGTCGACTAACATGCATGCGAGTTGGTACTTCTCAAGCACCTCGGCCCGTTGAACGCTCTTGGCTGACGTCCACGCACGTGCCAAGCGCATTTTCTCGTCGTCTCCGAGCCCTGCAAGAAAATGGTAGTGGTTGTCTGCTGCGTCTGAGAAGAACTCGTTTATGTAAGCCTCAACTGCAGCGACGCTCATCAAAATTGAGGCGGCCACCGCGCCCTGATGTTCCGCCGCTTTGACGTTTTCGTAGCCCGTGTAATCCGCCTCGATGCTTGTGGCCCTTTCAGCGAGAAATTGGGCGGTTTGAAGATAAGTAATTGAAAAATAGGACCGCATTGAAACTGACACGGCCTCGTAGAGAGGGGCTTCCTCATTCTGCATGGTCGGCTCTCAGTGGAATCAAGCTTCAGTTGGCATAAGGTACACCGCAGCCCTACGCTGGCTTAGTACCTGAGTTCATGCGCTTTTCGGCTTCGATGATGGCTGTTTCTTGGTCAATGATCCAATGAATCAGGAAGCGCAGACACGCGCGGTATGTGTCCGTGATGCTAGCCGTGAAATCACTGGCAATTGCGTCGGCTATATGGTTCGAGCTCGTGCCGCTATCCAAGCGGGACCGTGCTTCCTCTGCCATCTCTCTGACCACCCCGTACATGTACATGCCTTGGATCCAGTCTCTCACTGGCGCGCTGTCGAATTTCACAACCGTCAGATCATGGGCAAACTTATTCCGAATTTTGCTCACGGCAGTGAGATCGCGGTAAAGGTCTGGGCCGATGATGCGCAGCATGTAGGCCAGGCGGATTTTGGTTCCAAACGGACCAAGTGGACCGCTGGGTTGAAATAACTCACGAGCGACGCTTTCTTGGTCGCGGCGCATATGGAGACGCAGCAGACCGGTCAAATGGTTTTCCACTATCGCTCCAAGAAGGACCGCCATCGCTCGCTCAGACGATTGATCGTAGAAGGCATGCCGCTCCTCCTCTGTGAGCTTGTCATCCAGCGCCCTCCGACCGCTGCGTGCCTCTTCCTCGCGAAGCAGGGCGTCGAAGGCGTCCATGGGAGGGGCAACTGGGATTTTTCTCGGATCAGCTTTAGCAGCCATTACTCCTCCGTCTCGCACGTTCGGTGGACTTAGTTGAGTCGATATTCTGCACTTTGTCTGGCTGTCGTTGTGGCGCTGATCTCCACAACAACAGAGGCGTGCGGTCTTCGCGCGCGCACGGCACCCTGCAGGCATGGACCTCGCAGAACTCGCCCGCCTCATCGAAAACCTGATCCGCATCGGGACCGTGGCCGAAGTGCGCCACGGCAACCCGCCGTCGGTGCGTATCGCCACCGGCGGCATCACCACCACCTGGCGCCCCTGGTGCGAACGCCGCGCCGGCGCCACCCGTACCTGGAACCCACCCACCAAGGGTGAGCAGGTCGTGCTGCTGTGCCCCAGCGGCGACCCGTCCAACGGCATCGTCCTGTGCGCGATTCCCTCGGCCGCCAACGACGTGCCAAGCCACTCGCCCAATGAAACCGTCACCCTCTACCCAGACGGTGCGCTCACGAAATACGACCACGCCGCAGGCCTGCTGACTGTCCAGGGCGTCAAAACCGTCTTCCTGGAAGCCGCCACCAGCGTGCTCGTGAAGTGCCCCGACACCACCTTCGACGGCAACGTCAACATCAAAGGCCTGCTGTCCTTCATGAACGGCATTGCGGGCCAGGGCGGCGACAACGGCAACGTCATCAGCGGAGACCTCACCCACCAGGGCGGCAAGCTGTCCTCCAACGGCGTAGTGCTGGACGACCACGGCCACGGCAGTGTGCAGCGCGGTGGCGACTGGACCGAGGGCACGCGATGACCGGCATGGACAACACCACCGGCCGCGCCATCAGCGACGTCGCGCACATCTGGCAATCCGTGCGCGACATCCTCACTACGCCCATCGGCTCGCGCCTCATGCGCCGCGATTACGGCTCGCTCATTCCCGAGCTGATCGACCAGCCCGCGAACCCGGCAACCCGCCTGCGCCTCATGTCGGCATCGGTCTCCGCCCTCGTGCGCTGGGAACCGCGCATCCGCATCGCATCGGTTCGTTTCTCCGTGGGGGCTGATGGCAGCGCAGCGCTCGACATTGAGGCAGACCGCATTGACGGCCCGCGCGGCGAAGCGCTTGGCACATTGAGCGTGCCCTTGCGGAGCGTGTAAGCATGGCCGGCCTGATCGACCTGTCGCAATTGCCACCGCCCGACGTGGTGGAAAGCCTGGACTTCGAAACGCTCTTCGCTCAGCGCAAAGCGCGGCTCATCGAGCTGCACCCGCCCGAGCGGCGCGAAGCCGTAGCCCAAGTGCTGGCGCTCGAATCCGAGCCCTTGACCAAGGCTCTGCAGGAAAACGCCTACCGCGAGCTGGTCCTGCGCCAGCGCATCAACGAGGCAGCGCAGGCCGTCATGCTGGCCTACGCCAAGGGCAACGACCTGGAACACGTCGCCGCGCTGTTCCAACTGCAGCGCCTGGTCGTCAAACCGGCCGACCCCGACACGGGCACCCCGGCCGTCATGGAAGACGATGCCGACCTGCGCATGCGCGTCCAGCTCGCGCCGCAGTCGTTCTCCGTGGCCGGGCCGGAAGGCGCCTACCGCTCGCACGCACTCAATTCAGACGGCCGCGTGCTCGACGCCTCCGCCACCAGCCCGCGCCCGTGCGAAGTCCTGGTGACCGTGCTTTCGCGCGAAGGCGACGGCACTGCGCCGGCGGACCTTCTCGACCGCGTAGCCGCCAGCCTCCGCGCAGACGACGTGCGCCCGCTCACCGACCTGGTCACCGTGCGGGGCGCAGAAATCCTGCGCTACCAGGTCGACGCCACCATCTACACATTCCCCGGCCCCGATTCCGGCGTCGTGCTGCAGCTCGCGCTCAAGCGCCTGGCCGCCTACGTCGAGGCCTGTCATCGCCTCGGCCGGGAAGTGACGATCTCCGGCGTCTATGCCGCGCTGCACGTGGAAGGCGTGGAGCGCGTCGAGCTGCGGTCGCCCACCGCAAACATCACCGCCGATGCCACACAGGCGCCGTACTGCACAGCGGCCGACGTCAAGCACGGGGGCATCCGTGGCTAACCTCCTGCCACCCAACGCCACCGAACTAGAGCGCCGGCTCGCGGAAGCCAACGGGGCCATCAGCAATCTACCCGTACCGCTGCGCACCCTGATCGACCCGGACGCGATCCCGGCTCACCTGTTGCCGTGGCTGGCCTGGCATCTCGGAATCGACACGTGGAAAAACTACTGGCCCGAGCAGATCAAGCGCGCCCGGGTGAAAGCGGCAATACCAATCGCCCGCAAGAAAGGCACCGCAGCCGCCGTGCGCGCCGTGGTCGCGTCCTTCGGCGCCAACATCGCCGTGCGGGAGTGGTGGCAGATGGACCCACCCGGACCGCCCGGCACCTTCGACCTGGTCATGACGGTCAGCGAGCGCGACGACACACCGCCGACGGCTGAATTTGTCGGCGACATCGTTGCCGAGATCGACCTCACCAAGCCCGTGCGCGCGCACTACACCTTTACCCAGGGCTTCAACCGGGCCGGCGGAATCGGCGTTGCTGCCGCCATCCGCCCCGCGCTCTTCACCCGCCTTTCTCTCTCTGACGTCTGACATGGCTGGAACCACCATCAACATCACCGACGCAGGCCGCGCCGCGCTGGTCAACGCAGACCACACCGGTACCGCCGCCCGCAAGATCGTCCAGGTCGGCATCGCCAACGCGCCGTTCGCCTTCGCGCCAGGCATGCAGGCGGTGCCCAACGAGCACAAGCGTCTGAGCACCGTATCCGGCCAGAACATTGCGCCTGACACCCTCCACGCCACCATCCGCGACGACAGCGCCGACCAGTACACCACCTACGGCTTCGGCCTCTACCTGGACAACGGCGTGCTGCTCGGCACCTACTGCCAGGAGACGCCCATCATGGAAAAGGCGCCGGTGGCCATCCTGCTCCTGGCCGTCGAC
>Ga0182006_1002441_pt1 | contig 10157 bp, 12 predicted proteins | sample Sormic07211104_1_FD_123022 | JGI IMG/M metagenome (GOLD analysis project Ga0182006, IMG submission 123022) | Rhizosphere microbial communities from Sorghum bicolor, Mead, Nebraska, USA - 072115-104_1 MetaG | ecosystem: Host-associated > Plants > Roots > Rhizosphere | place: USA: Nebraska...
CAGGTGAGCAGTGCACCATGAAAAACGCGGCTCAGGCCGCGTTTTTCATGGGCGGCTTTCAGTTACCGGCGCCACGCTGCAGGGCGCTTTGCAGCGGCAGATCCCAGGGTGGTGTCGGGCCGAAGCGATTCTTCAGGAATTCCAGCAGCAGGCGGCTGCGCGAATCGGTATCGCGCTCCAGGCGCAGCGCGTAGATGCCGCTGGGCTCCGGGGCTGGCAGGCCGTTGTCGCAGAACAGCGCCACCAGCTCGCCACGCACCAGGTATTCGCTGACCAGCCAGGTCGGCAAATGGGCCACACCCAAGCCCGCCAGCACGCTGAACACCAGGGTCTCGGCATTGTTGGCGGTCATGCGCAGGCGGCGAGGGCGGTACACCGCGAGCTTGCCCCCGTTCTCGAAGCGCCAGGCATAGGCGGGCGCCAGGCCATCCCAATCCAGGCCGGCATGCTCCAGCAGCTCGGCAGGTGTGCGCGGCACGCCATGGCGCTCCAGGTAGGCCGGGCTAGCACACACCACACGAATCATCGGTGACAGCGGCGTGGCCACCAGGCGAGTGTCGGCCAGGGGGCCGATGCGCAGCACCAGGTCCACTTCGCCCAGGTGCGCACCGTGCAAATCGATAAAGCTGTCGATCAGCCGCAGCTGTACGTCCAGCCCGGGGTAGGCGGTAAGAAAGTCGGCAATCGCCGGTGCCAGGTGCCGGCGACCGAACGGCGCCGGCGCGTCGATACGGATCAGCCCCTCCGGGGCGCTGCTCAGCGACACCGCTTCGGCACGGGCCAGATGCAGTTCGGCGAGAATGCGCCTGGCACGCTCGGCAAACGCCAGGCCGGCTGGTGTCGCGCGCACCGCATGGGTGCTGCGGCTGAACAGGCTGCAATCGAGTGAGCGCTCTAAGGCGTCAATGCGCCGTGAAACCGCTGAAGGCGTAAGCGGATGCAGCCGCGCAGCCGCGGAAAAGCTACCGCTCTCCAGCACATCGAGAAACAGGCTCAGCTGATCGGTTAAGGCATCTGGATTCATGAATGGCTCGCTATGCGTGTATCGCAAAGCCATTATGCCGGGCTATGCGTTACCTATCCAGCCAACGACAGGTAGCATGCGCTCACCCTGTCTGTATGAGATGAACCATGGATCTGCTCGCGTTTGCCCTGAATATCCTGCTCGGCCTGGCGCTCGGTACCCTTGGCGGGCTGTTCGGGATCGGCGGCGGCCTGATCGCGATCCCGGCGCTGGGTGTGCTGTTCGGGCTGGATCAGCAACTGGCCCAGGGCACTGCACTGGTGATGGTGGTGCCCAATGTGCTGCTGGCGCTGTGGCGCTATCACCAGCGCAACCGCATCGACCTGCGCCACGCCCTGGCGTTGGCGCTGAGCAGCTTCGTGTTTGCCCTGTTTGGCGCGAGCTGGGCGGTCAACCTCGATCCCGAGTCGATGCGCCTGGCCTTCGTGGGCTTCCTGATCGCGCTGGCGTTCTACAACCTGCTGCGCATGTTCCTGCGTTCACCGGCAGCATCCGGCCAGTTGCGTCACCCCTGGCCATGGCTGACCGTGCTGGGCAGCGGCTCGGGGATGCTGGGTGGGCTGTTCGGTGTCGGTGGTGCGGTGATCGCCACACCGATTCTTACCAGTGTATTCGGCACCTCCCAGGTGGTGGCCCAGGGCCTGTCACTGGCGCTGGCGGCGCCCAGCACCGGGGTGACGCTGGCCACCTACGCATTGCATGACCACGTGCAGTGGGCGCTGGCCATTCCGCTGGCGATTGGCGGGTTGCTCAGCATCAGTTGGGGCGTACGCCTGGCTCATGCCTTGCCGGAGCGCGTGTTGCGTGTGCTGTTCACGGCCTTTCTGCTGGTCTGCGCACTGATGCTCGGCCTCAGAGCCTGAAGCCTTCGAGGATCTGCTCGGCCAGCACCTCGCTGGCAGGAGAGCGAGTTTTCTCGTTGCGCAGCAGCATCACGCTGGCCATTGGCAGTTCTGGCATGCCTTCAGCGCGGCCAATAATGCGTAGATCCGGGGTTATCAAGCTGCGCAGTTGGGCGGTGATCGCCAGCCCGGCGCTGACAGCCGCCATGATTGCCGAGAGGCTCGGGCTGCTGTAGGCGATGCGATAGCTGCGCGACTGCGCATCCAGTGCGTTACAGGCCCAGGTGCGACAAAAACACTGGTTGTTGAACATCGCCAGCGGCAACGGGTCGGCCTCATGCAGATTGGCTGCCGAGGCCTGGGCCCAGACCAGATGCTCCTGGCGCAGCAACTCGCCGATCTCCGTGCCGGGCTCGCGCGTGACGATGGTCAGGTCCAGGTCACGCCGCTGCAACAGGGCGAACGAAGGTTCGCAATGCAGCTCCACCTGAACCAGCGGGTAGGCCTGGGCGAAACGGATCAGGATGCCCTGCATGAAACGCATCACATAGTCATCCGGTGTACCGATGCGCAGGGTGCCGACCATGCCGGGTTGGCAGAGGATGTTCAGCGCCTCGGTGTGCAACTGAAGAATGCGCCTGGCATAGCCCAGCAGTATTTCGCCTTCGGCGGTCAGGGTTAGCTGGCGGCCCTCGCGCTGAAACAGTGGCCGGCCGATCACATCTTCCTCGAGGCGCTTCATCTGCATGCTCACCGCCGATTGGGTGCGGTTGACCGCTTCTGCGGCCCGGGTAAAGCCACCGTAATCGGCTATCGCGACAAAGGTGCGCAGCAGTTCGCTGTCGATGTTGGGATACTGCGCCATTCATCAATCTCCGAGATGCATAGCATAAGAAACATTCGTTGGATTGATCTTATCCCCGGTCCGACACTGAATCCATCCCTTCAGGAGGAAGAAAAGATGGATCATCAGGTATGTGTCGAACTGGCCGTTCAGCCTCAGTCCCGGCGGTTCATCGGCTGGTTAAAAAAACCGGTAGCGCAGGTGCGCCGTTGGCAGCAACTGGCGCATGAGCGTCAACTGCTGGCATCGCTCAACGACGCCGCGTTGAAAGACCTGGGGCTGAATCGCAGTGAGGTATTCAGCGAGATACAGCGGCCGTTCTGGGATGACCCACTGAGCAAGTAGGCGACCCACGGTTGGTCGATTCAGCGCCATGGGTTACCGTATTTTTCCCTCATCGTTGGTGCCGCCATGTCGACCATGATCAGCTTGTCCGCCGCCCAGGCACGGCGTGCGGTGCTTGCCGCTCAAGGGTTCGCGCAGCGCCCGCGATCAGGGGCGCCTGGCAGCCGTGCGGTCAATGGGGTGATCGAGCGGCTCGGCCTGTTGCAGATCGACTCGGTGAACGCGGTGGTGCGCTCCCATTACCTGCCGCTGTATTCACGCCTCGGCCACTACGATCCGCAGTTGTTGCAGCAGGCCGCCTGGAGCCAGGGGCGGCAGCGCACGCTGTTCGAATACTGGGGCCACGAGGCCTCTCTGCTGCCGTTCGACTACTACCCGCTGCTGCGCTGGCGCATGCAGCGAGCCAAGCAGGGGCGTGGCATCTACAAGGGGCTGGCAGCATTCGGGTGCGAGCAGCAGCCGCTGATTCGCGAGGTGCTGCAGGCCGTAACTGAGCGCGGTGCACTGAGCGCCGGCAGCCTGGCCGAGGAACGCCCGCGCAGCAGCCCCTGGTGGGGGTGGACTGCGCAAAAGCAGGCGCTGGAATGGTTGTTCGCGGCTGGCGAAGTGACGGTCGCCGGGCGCCGCGGCTTTGAACGCTTGTACGATCTGCCGGAACGGGTGATACCGGCCTCCCTGCTGGCGCAGCAGCCTGACGAGGCTGATGCGCAGCGCTCGCTTGTGCTGCAGGCGGCCAGGGCGCTGGGAGTGGCGACCGAACGAGACCTGCGCGATTACTTTCGTCTGCAGCCGGGCGACTGCCGCGCACGGTTGCAGGAGCTGCTCGAGGAGGGCGCGTTGAGCCCTGCCCACGTGCAGGGCTGGGCGCAGCCGGCGTACTGCGTTGCGCCCCTGCGGGTGCCGCGCCGGGTTGCGGCCTGCACGCTGCTGTCGCCATTCGACTCGCTGATCTGGGAGCGCTCACGCACCGAGCGGTTGTTCGATTTTCGCTATCGGCTGGAGATCTACACGCCGCAGCACAAGCGGGTGTATGGCTATTACGTGCTGCCGTTTCTGTTCGGCGAGCGGATCGTCGCGCGGCTGGACGTGCGCGCCGAGCGCAGTCAGGGATGCCTGGCAATCCATGCGGTGCACGAGCAGCCCCCCGGATTGAACGAGGACGGCATCGCGGCACTGGCCGGCGCGGTAAGGCGCCTGGCCGACTGGCTGGGCTTGAGCGCCATCCGCATCGCCTGTCAGCGCGGCGAAGGCGTACGGCTGGCGGCGCAGCTTGCGCGCCAGTGGTAACAGGCCCTGGCCCAGCCGTCGTTGCAACCCCATCGGCAATCGCTTGCGCTACAATGCGCGCCGAATTTCCTGCTCGAGAGTTGCTCATGTCCGCGTGCCAGACCCCGATCATCGTTGCCCTGGATTTCCCGACCCGGGAGGCCGCGCTTGCCCTGGCCGACCAGCTCGATCCCAGGTTGTGCCGAGTCAAGGTCGGCAAGGAGCTGTTCACCAGCTGCGCGTCGGACATCGTCGCCACCTTGCGTGACCGTGGCTTCGAGGTGTTTCTCGACCTGAAATTCCACGACATCCCCAACACCACGGCCATGGCGGTCAAGGCGGCCGCCGAGATGGGCGTGTGGATGGTCAATGTGCACTGTTCCGGCGGCCTGCGCATGATGAGCGCCTGCCGCGAGGTGCTGGATACCTTCAACGGTCCGGTGCCGCTGCTGATCGGGGTGACCGTGCTGACCAGCATGGAGCGCGAGGATCTGGCCGGCATCGGCCTGGATATCGAGCCGCAGGAGCAGGTATTGCGCCTGGCCGCCCTGGCGCAAAAGGCCGGCATGGATGGCCTGGTCTGCTCGGCGCTCGAGGCGCCTGCCCTCAAGGCTGCGCAACCGGCGCTGCAACTGGTGACGCCAGGTATTCGCCCGGCCGGCAGCGCGCAGGACGATCAGCGCCGTATTCTCACTCCGCGCCAGGCACTGGATGCCGGTTCCGATTACCTGGTGATCGGCCGGCCGATCAGCCAGGCCGCCGATCCGGCCGCCGCGCTGGCCAAGCTGGTCGCCGAACTGGGCTGATCAGCCCGCCATTTTTCCCGTGCGGCAGCCATGCCGCACCCGTTGGATCGCAGGTAACGCCTCATGAATTCCGTGGAACATTCGCCGTTGGGCAAAAGCAGCGAGTACATCGCCACTTATTCGCCCGAACTGCTGTTTCCCATTCCCCGCGCCGCTAAATGGGCCGAGCTGGGCCTGAGCGCCGAGACGCTGCCGTACCGCGGCGTGGATTACTGGAACTGCTTCGAGCTGTCATGGTTGCTACCGTCGGGCAAACCGGTGGTGGCCATCGGCGAGTTCGCGATTCCGGCCGACTCGCCGAATATCATCGAGTCCAAGTCGTTCAAGCTGTACCTGAACTCGCTGAACCAGTCGGTGTTCGCCACTGCGCAGGCGTTGGTCGAGGTGCTGGAGCAGGACCTCTCGGCGACCGCCGGCAAGCCGGTGACGGTGCGGGTGCGCAGCCTGGACGAAGCCGCCCGGGAAGGGCTGAACGCACTGCCGGGCAGTTGTATCGATGACCTGGATGTCAGCATCAGCAATTACGCCGCGCCACAACCGGAGCTGCTGGACTGCGACCCGACGCAAATCGTCGAGCAGCGCCTGCACAGCCATCTGCTCAAGTCCAATTGCCCGGTCACCGGCCAGCCGGATTGGGGCAGTGTGGTGGTCGAGTACCGCGGTGCGGCTCTGGATCCGGCAAGCCTGCTGGCCTATCTGGTGAGTTTCCGCCAGCACGCGGATTTCCACGAGCAGTGCGTGGAGCGCATCTTCCTGGATCTGCAGCAGTGCCTGCAGCCCGAGTACCTGACCGTCTACGCGCGCTATGTGCGCCGCGGCGGCCTGGATATCAACCCGTACCGCACCACGCTGGCAGAGATGCCGGCGAACCGGCGTCTGGTTCGGCAATAGGCGGGCGCCCGCTGCCGCGTGTCGATCGGTGAGGATGGCGCCACAAACAAAAAACCAGCCATCAGGCTGGTTTTTCGTTTGTGGCACCTGGGATCAGATTCCCATATTGGCCAGGGTCTGCATGATGTTGCGCAGGCTTCCGGCGAGGGTCGGGTGGCTCACTTCGAAGCGTTCCACCGCCAGGTTGACCCCATCGACCAGCGAGGCATCAGGTGTGGTCACCGGTTGCGCGGCCAGTTGCAGCTCGATGTCGCGGGCGAGCAGTTCGAGCGACTCGCGATCTTCTTCGTTTTCCGGCGGATGTTCGACCAATTGCTTGCGCAGCTCTTCCAGTTGCTGCTGCAGATGGTTCGCAGGCATGGGGCTCTCCCTCTCTTGATAGGCAAGACAATTGACCGTACGGCGCGACGAAAGGTCAGTAATTCGTACTCAGCCTAGCTCAGCTGGGAGGTCAGGGTTTCTCGCCCTTACTGCGACGGATCTGCAGGTGTTCGAGGCAGGCGGGCAGGTCGGTGAGCTGGTCGATCACCGAATGAGCGCCGAGCCGGTAAAGCGAAAGGGTGGCGTCAGCGCGCAGGCGCTCGCGTTGCCGCTCGTCGAGCACCTGCCAGTCAGCCAGCGCGTAGCCTGCCAGCGAGCCGCAGGCGGCCAGGCCCACGGTCCACAGGCCTGCATTGAGGCCGGCCTGGATAAGGCGCGGCTCGCCGCTGACCAGCACGCAGCCCTCCAGGCGTTCGATCTGCAATGCGGCCAGGGCCTGCCAGCAGGCATCCGGTGCCGGCCAGTTGCGTTGGGTGCAGGGCGGGGAGGCCGCCAGCCAATCGGGCAGGCGACTCGCCAGCTTCTGGGTCAGGCTTTCCGGCAACTCGTCCAGCCAGGCACAGGGCACGTGCTGGTCGTGCAGGCTGCGCAGGGTGCTCAGTGCGCCAGGAGTCGGTTCGGCGCAACTGTCCAACTCCAGGCTGCCGATTGGCTGCCGGGCCGCGCCACCCCCTTCACGGACCAGCGCCAGATGGCGCTGGCCGCTCAGGGACGCACTGCGTGCGCCGAAGTCCACCAGGCAGCCGGACAGGCCGAAGAGGATGGCCGTGAAGGGAGAGGTGGCGGCGCAAAACGCGGGCTGAGGCATGGGTGTCGTTCCCTGGCGATGATCGCGCCCACGATGGCAAGCCAATGTGACGATGGCGTGACATGAGTCCTTCACCAGACACGCGGTAGCGTGAAGCGCGTCCCAGGCGCCACGGCGCGCTGCCTATTGCCGGCAGACGGCTTTATACTACGGCGCTGCCGCCGGACAGGCTGCGCCCATAGCCCAGGAGATAGACAATGCGTTTGATTGGACCCGATTGGATCGCCAGCCTTGGTCGGATGCTGGCCTGCGCCGGTCTGATGGCGCTGCCGCTGGCAGGCCAGGCGGCAACGGAAGACCCCTGGGAGTCATTCAACCGCCCCGTCTTTCGTTTCAACGATGCCGTCGATACCTATGCCCTCAAGCCGCTGGCCCAGGGTTATCGCAAGGTGACCCCGCAATTCGTCGAAACCGGCGTGCACAACGTATTCCGCAACATGTGGGAAGTCGGCAACCTGGCCAACAACCTGCTGCAGGGCAAGATTCACGATGCGGGTGTCGATACCAGCCGCCTGCTGTTCAACACCACTCTGGGCGGCCTGGGCTTCTTCGACGTTGCCACCCGCATGGGCCTGCAGCGCAGCGACGAAGACTTCGGCCAGACCCTGGGTGCGTGGGGCGTGCAAAGCGGCCCGTACCTGGTGCTGCCGCTGCTTGGCCCGAGCTCGCTGCGTGACGCGCCGGCCAAGATCCCCGACAGCTACCTGACGCCATACCCCCATATCGATCATGTGCCGACGCGCAACGTGCTGCGTGGCGTCAATGTGGTCGATACCCGCGCCAGCCTGCTGGATGCCGAACGCATGGTCAGCGGCGACAAGTACATCTTCATCCGTAACGCCTACCTGCAGAACCGCGAGTTCCGCGTGCGCGATGGTGATGTGGAAGACGACTTCTAGAAACGCAACAGGCAGCTGCCGCAAGGCAGCGGGCTTGATACGAACGTGATGGAGGCGGGCTCCATCACGTTACTGCTTGTTTCAGCTCATCGAGGTGACGGCAAGGCCGAGAATCTGCCGGCCATCTTCCAGGTCCGTCACTCTGACCACTTCCGCTTCGGTTTCCAGCCCCTTGAGCGAATCATGGCTAGACGGGATCAGCACACTTACTCTGTCGCCGATCTTGGCCTGGCACTGCGCCTCGATTTGCATGCCGGTGCTCGACAGGTCCCTACACAGTGCCGGGACCGACTGGCCGCCGTGATTAAGCGTTACCTGGGTTTCCAGGCGCATGCGAATGTAATCGCGCTTTTCCGTGTAATCACGATCATTCTGGCTCATCAGGCTATCCTCATTGAAGGTCGGGGCTTTGTTGCGGTTCTTATAACCCTCGTCCATTTAAGGTGTAAAGCAGCTCGGCGGCAACGTCGCCTGTTGAATCGCGCTGAGGATGGGAGTACCGTCTGCGCCTTGACGCGAACCGTGTACCCGCGCAGGTCGTTGGCTGCGTTTACGCTAACCATCCCCGGCGCAGTTTGCCTGGACACCCCATGCACAAAACCAGTGCCACATTGCTGCTGATCGATGACGACGAAGTCGTCCGCGCCAGCATTGCAGCCTACTTGGAAGACAGCGGCTTCAACATCCTGCTGGCCAGCAACGGCCTGCAAGGTCTCGAAGTGTTCGAGCGCGAGCGGCCCGATCTGGTCATTTGCGATCTACGCATGCCGCAGGTCGACGGCCTCGAGCTGATCCGCCGCATCAATGCGCTGGAAGTCTCTGCGCCAATCATCGTGGTCTCCGGCGCGGGAGTGATGACCGATGTGGTCGAGGCGTTGCGCCTGGGTGCTGCCGACTACCTGATCAAGCCCCTCGAAGACCTAGCCGTGCTCGAGCATTCGGTGCATCGGGCGCTGGATCGTGTGCACCTGCGCCAGGAGAACGAGCGCTACCGGGAGAAGCTGGAAACCGCCAACCGCGAGCTGCAGGCCAGCCTGCATCTGTTGCAGGAGGACCAGAACGCCGGGCGCCAGGTGCAGATGAACATGCTGCCGGTCACCCCGTGGGAAGACGAGGGCCTGTCTTTCGCCCACCAGATCATCCCGTCGCTCTACCTGTCCGGTGACTTCGTCGACTACTTCCGGGTCGACGAACGCCGCGTGGCTTTCTACCTGGCGGACGTTTCCGGCCATGGTGCCTCGTCGGCCTTCGTCACCGTGCTGCTCAAATTCATGACCACGCGCCTGCTCTACGAGTCGCGACGCAACGGCATGCTGCCCGAGTTCAAGCCATCGGACGTGCTCAGCCATATAAACCGTGGCCTGATCAACTGCAAGCTGGGCAAGCACGTGACCATGCTCGGCGGGGTGATCGATGAAGAATCCAACCGGCTGACCTACAGCATCGGCGGCCACCTGCCGCTGCCGGTGATGTACACCGGTGACCAGGCCTATTACCTGGAGGGCCGCGGCTTGCCGGTCGGTCTGTTCAAGGAGGCCGAGTACAACAACCTGGAAATCGACCTGCCCGAATCGTTCAGCCTGACGCTGTTGTCCGACGGCATCCTCGACTTGCTGGACGGCGAAAACTTGCAGGAAAAAGAAGCCTTGCTGCCCAAGCTGGTCAGCCAGGCAGGTGGAACCCTGGATGGGTTGCGTAGCGTGTTTGGACTGGCCAATCTGGCGGAGATGCCGGATGATATCGCCTTGCTGGTGTTAAGCAGGAACCTTGCATGAATCCTGGGATAAGCCCCGGTAGAATCCAGTTTGCCGAGCAGGATGGCACCTTCGTCCTGAAGTTTATCGGTGAAGTGCGCCTGACCCTGTGTTCGGCGCTGGATTCCACGATCGAGAAAATCTTCACTGCGCTGAATTTTTCCGCCATCGTCATCGACCTGACGGAAACGCGCAGCATCGACAGTACCACCCTGGGGCTGCTGGCCAAGCTGTCGATTCTGTCGCGGCAGAAGGTTGGTCTGCTGCCGACCGTGGTGACCACCCACGCCGACATCACGCGCCTGCTGCAGTCGATGGGCTTCGATCAGGTGTTCAACATCATCGACCAGCCTTACG
>Ga0182006_1002444_pt1 | contig 10151 bp, 9 predicted proteins | sample Sormic07211104_1_FD_123022 | JGI IMG/M metagenome (GOLD analysis project Ga0182006, IMG submission 123022) | Rhizosphere microbial communities from Sorghum bicolor, Mead, Nebraska, USA - 072115-104_1 MetaG | ecosystem: Host-associated > Plants > Roots > Rhizosphere | place: USA: Nebraska...
ATACAGCAAGAAAAATATAATTATGGCCATATTAAGTAAAGAAGAAGCCCAGGCGATATTAAAGAAAGTAATTTCTTATTCTAAAGCAGATGCCTGCGAAGTGAGTCTGAACGGTTCTGATGGTGGTAATATCCGCTATGCCAGAAATGCTGTTTCTACAGCTGGACAGATTAGTGTAATGAGCCTTGGCGTGAGTTCCACTTTTGGCAAAAAGACTGGTACAGCAACCATCAATGAATTTGATGATGCTTCACTCCAGAAAGTTGTGCAGCGAGCAGAGGAGCTTGCACGTCTGGCACCGGAGAACCCGGAATATATGGCTCCATTGGGACCTCAGACCTATACGGAATCTGCAACTTTTAATGAAGCAACAGCTGCGATGACACCTGATACCCGTGCAGAAATGGTGGGTAAAAGTTTGTCGGTTTCCAAAGCGGCAAATCTTGAAGCTGCAGGATTCCTGGAGAATTCAACACGCTTCAATGCCATCATGAACTCGAAGGGATTGTTCGCCTACAACAAAGGTACAGATGTTTCTTTTTCTGTAACCGTTAGGAATCAGGATGGAACAGGCTCCGGCTACGTAGATCAAAGCTTTAACAACCTGAGCAAAATGGATACCCTGGCGCTGAGCAAAATCGCAGCTTCTAAGGCTACAAAATCAGCAGGTGCTAAAGCCATTGAGCCTGGAAAGTACACTGTGATCCTGGAGCCATTAGCGGCAAGTGATATCCTCAGTAATATGTTCCGTGGTTTCGACGCCCGGAGTGCAGATGAGGGCCGTAGTTTCATGAGCAAAAAAGGTGGTGGTACGCGTTTAGGTGAACAGTTGTTCTCAGAAAACGTAAACATCTATTCGGATCCTTTGAACCCGGAGCTACCTTCATCCACATGGGATGGCGACGGTCTTCCGGTTAAAAGAACCCAATGGGTACAAAATGGGGTCGTGAAAAACCTTTCTTACTCCAGATATTGGGCAGCGCAGAAGGGCGTTCAGCCAATTCCATTTAACAGAAGTATTGTTATTGAAGGCGGAAACCAGTCCCTTGAAGACCTAATCAAAAGTACAGAGAAGGGCATCCTGGTAACACGCTTCTGGTACATCAGATCGGTAGATCCACAAACCTTACTACTAACCGGGCTTACACGTGATGGTACTTTTTACATTGAAAACGGTGAGATTAAGTTTCCATTGAAGAACTTCAGGTTCAACGAAAGTCCGGTGATCATGCTCAACAATGTGGAAGCACTTGGAAAGCCTGTCCGCACGGGTTCCGGGATGATTCCTCCAATGAAAATTCGTGACTTTACCTTCACGTCCTTATCCGACGCGGTTTAGACATCAAAGAAAACATACATTAGCAATGATCCTTCATTGCTAATTTTTTTTATTCAAAATTTAAGCAATTGAGAAGAAGAGATTTTTTATACATGACCGGAGTAGGTGCTGCAGCCGGACTTCTACCTGCAATGCCTGCTTTCAGCAGGGAGATTTCTGTAGAGGAAGCGCTTACACCTGTTGATGTAAAGCTGAAGAAAAGAATGGCTGACGTGGCATTAAATGCTGCGAAAGGCAAAGGCGCTACTTATACGGATGTTCGGATCGGCAGGTACCTGCGGCAAGTGGTTGCAACGCGGGAGAATAGAGTGGATAATATTGCCAATGGAGAGTCCTACGGCATTGGGATCCGCGTTATCGCTGCTGGAAGCTGGGGTTTTGCTGCAACAGACAAGCTGGATGATGCAAGCATCGCCAAAGCGGCGGAAATGGCCGTAGCTATTGCGAAGGGCAATTCGAAGTTGATGACCGAACCAGTTAAACTTGCCCCGCAAAAGGGGTATGGTGAAGTAAACTGGAAAACACCCGTTGAAGTTAATGGCTTTTCCGTGCCCATTGCTGAAAAGGTTGAACTGCTGCTCGGTGTAAATGCTGCAGCCATGCAGGCGGGTGCAAAATATGTGAATTCCAACATGTTCCTGGTCAATGAACAAAAATACTTTGCTTCCAGCGAAGGTTCGTATATCGACCAGGATATACATCGGATCTGGCCGACATTTACGGTCACAAAGGTAGATGCCGCAGGCGGAAAGTTTGAAACCAGGAATGCGCTTAGTGCCCCAATGGGTATGGGTTACGAATACATGCGTCCCAAGCAGGATCAGAAGATTAAAGGCGGACCAGTTACTTTATACAAAAACAACTACGATATACTGGAGGATGTTAAAGAAGCCACTGCTCATGTAGATGAAAAACTGAAAGCGAAGCCTGTGCAGCCCGGCAAGTATGATCTGGTACTTGACCCTTCACATTTGTTCTTAACGATCCATGAGTCTGTGGGCCACCCAACAGAGCTCGACCGGGTCCTGGGTTATGAAGCAAACTATGCTGGTACCAGCTTCCTGACACTTGATAAATGGGAAAGTAAAAAGTTCAATTTTGGAAGCAAAGAAGTCAATATCATTGCAGACAGAACAACACCAGGTTCATTAGGTGCTATTGGCTATGATGATGAGGGTGTAAAAGCTGGTAAATGGGATATCATTAAAGATGGTATTCTGGTGAACTACCAAACCATCCGCGATCAGGCCCACATCCTGGGTTTAAAGGAGTCACAAGGTTGTTGTTATGCCGATAGCTGGGACAGCATCCAATTTCAGCGGATGCCGAATGTTTCCCTGGCACCCGGCAATGCGCCACTATCTGCCGCAGAAATGGTGAAAAATGTAGAAAAGGGCATTTATATGTTCGGTCGTAACTCTTATTCTATTGATCAGCAACGTTATAACTTCCAGTTCAGCGCACAACTGGCATACGAAATTAAAGAGGGTAAGATTGTCAGTATGGTAAAGGACGCTGCATACCAGGCGAACACGCAGGAGTTCTGGAATTCTTGTGTACAACGCTGCGATAAAAACGACTACCGCTTAGGTGGCACTTTCTCTGATGGTAAAGGGCAGCCTAGCCAGGTGAGTGCTGTATCACATGGTAGTCCTACAACAAGATTTAATGGTGTAAGCGTTATCAATACCGGTCGCAGAATAGGCTAAACCCGAAAGCCGTACTAAAAAGAAAATCCCTGCTACGCATCGTAGCAGGGATTTTCTTTTTACCCATTCCGAAAGCCGGAATTTAGCCTGCCGGCACCGGTGCATTCTGTTCAATGAGCTTTGCTTGTTTAAGTTCTTTCCATAAATCGGCAGGAACTTTTGTCGCCATTGCTGCAGCATTACTGCTGGCTTGTTCCGAAGTACTTGCCCCTGGAATTACAGATGCAACCACCGGATGGGCAGCACAAAACTGTAGCGCAACAGTTTGCAGGTCTACATTATACTTGCCGATTATGGCATTAATCTTTTTCCTTTTTTCCAGCATTTCCGCTGGTATGGTATCTCCGTAATTGAAGCGGTCGCGGTTGGCCAGAAAACCAGCATTCAATGGTCCGCCGATTACGGCTTTAACTTTTTTCTTTTCCATCGCCGGAAAGAGGCTGTTTAATGCTGCTTTGTGCTCTACCAGTGAGTACTGTATGGCAACAAGGCAGATATCAGGGTCTGCAACTTCCATGGCCTTCATAATTGGTTCCGGTGTATTTACACCCATTCCCCAACCTTTGATAATGCCTTCTTCACGCATTTTCGTCAATTCAGGAAAGGCGCCTTTAGCAGCAATGTTGAACTGGTCCATCCATTTATCGCCTAGTTCCCCGGTATCGGGAGAGAGGTCATGGACATACACGATGTCAATGGAAGACAGACCCAAGCGCTGTAAACTATCTTCTATCGAGCGTCGGACACCTGAAGCGGTATAATCAAATTTGTACTTGAAATTCAATCTGCCTTTCCATAAGTTTTTAGGATCGGGTTTAAAGTTTGGATCAGCTTCGAACACCCTTCCAATCTTGGTAGAAAGCACGAACTCATCTCGGTTCTTTTCAAAAAGGAAGTGACCCATGCGGCGCTCACTCAAGCCAAAGCCATAAAACGGGGAGGTGTCAAAATATCTTACACCGCCATCCCAGGCTGCGGCCATCGCCATCTCAATCTGCTGATTGCTGTTTACATGCCATGCATTACCTGCGGCAACGCCGCCAATTCCAAAATTCTTGGGTAGCTTAAAATCTTCCATACTGTTATTTTGCATCTTACTCAGGTTTGTGGGTGTTATGGGGAGCGTAGGCGTTGCAGCAAGGGCGGAGGCACCGCCGAGGGCGACAACTGCCGTAGCCACACTAGCCTTTGCCAGAAAGGCCCTTCTGCTTTCCTGCTCCATATGGTTTTTATAACTATTCATAACCGATCGTTTACGATGATCATATAACACCCATGAGTCTTTTATGTTCCCGGTTTTTGTCAGCTCTAGTTAATCCTGCCCAGGTATTTACTATCGGAGACGCTTAGCCTATCATCCGCTACAAAAGCCATGTAAAGCTCCATCCTCTTATCCAACATGGAAGCTGGAATCGGTAAAATATCTTGCCCAGCCATTCTTCTTGCACCACTTATTTCATAAAAGGCGCTTTCTTCCTCCGGAAAATAGGCCATCATCATGACCTGATCATTTTGGCTTCGCCAATCAAGCGTTTCATCCACAAACCAGCTGAACTTTAGGCCTGATGATGACAATTCAGTTGTTGGGTTTTCAACCGGCGCAGCGTTTCCCTGAGCCACTCTTACCAACGTGTAGTCCATTACAAGCTGCTCATCTTCAACTTTAACCGCATAACGCCGGTTGTAAGCTGTAGCCACATTGAAGTAAGATTGCGAGGTGCCGCAACTTTCATTGCTGAAGCCCGTTTTTAAAAATGGCTTGATTTTGCTGAAAAACTGCATTACCGCTTTCATTCCGCTTCGAACCAGTAATTGCGCATCAGAGGGCTTATCAACATATTTTGATTTTTTGCGTACAACGGCCTGACCGTTTAATTTATAGAAAGTGAAGTTTCCTACGCTGCCGTAGGCAGGCCCGAGAGGCCCGTTTGGAGCTTTTGCCATATTCTTTAAGAGGTTAATTTGAATGATCTGATTGTTCTATAATGTACTCAAATTTTTCTTAATATGTAACTGCTGTTATGGTGTTTGGGGAAGAATTAACAATTTCATAGCTATTGGTTATAGGTTGCTAAGCTTTCAACCTAAGCAACCCCTAAGCAACCTATAACTAAGCACTAAGCAAACCCTTAGGAACGGAGAGATTGTGCAGTCCTAAAATCACACGAATTATATAAACTTTTATAGTTAAGCAGTATGAAAATTATGGAAGGTTACTGAAGACATTATAGTTTAACTGGAGCAGCTTCTCGCACTTTTGTTCCTCAAACGGATATGAAATTTCAAGTTGCAAGCGTACCTTCCAATAATAAGACGGCGCAATGCCGTATTTGATGATGATAAGGATCCTTATCCCAATTCAGCAAACTGCTCCGCTTGCTACTTCTTAATTCGTATTTCGAAAGTCTTATCTCCAATCATCTTTTCAATGAAGTTGCTTCGGGAGTCGATGTAAAGGATGAGTCCCAGGATTACAATGATGGCGATCATGATGATCTTTCGCTTCATGTATTTTTTAGAGGATGGTAGTGGATTGCTGGCAGTCGCTTTCTTGTTTCTTCCCTTTGACATGCTGGCAAATATCGGATTTACCTGAAATAATCACATCCTTGAAACTTTAAATAAAATAGTTTGGTTTTAGTTCTGGAGTTTTACCTTAGTCAAACCAACCATTAGCAATGAAAAGACGATCTTTCGTGAAAACGACAGTCCTGGGCACAGCAGCTGCAGCCATCTTGCCGCAGATAAGCTTTGGACATACAAACCCTAAAACAGAGAACCGCATGTACTATGAACTTCGAACCTATATCTTAAAGGATGCAGACCAACAACGCCTGGTTGAAAACTATTTTGAAAAAGCAGCAATACCTGCTTTAAACAAACTGGGTATGAAGCAGGTTGGTGTGTTTACAGAAATCAAACCGACCGGATATACTACTTTAACCGCCTTAATCCCATATAAGTCATTGGAGGAGTTTGAGAACGTGAACAGCAAACTCGAGCAGGATAAAAGCTATCTATCAGCAGCTGCTGCATACTTGAATGCACCGGCAAGCGCACCAGCTTATGAACGGATTGAAAGTTCATTATTAAAGGCATTCACGCATATGCCTGGCCTGGAGCTTCCTCCAAAAGGTAAAAGGATTTTTGAGCTGCGAAGGTATGAGCATGCTAGTGAAGCTGCTGGAACCAAGAAGCGGGAGATGTTCAATGACTCCGGCGAAATTGACATATTCAAGCGCTTAGGCTTTAAACCGGTATTTTTTGGTGAAACGATTATTGGAGACCATCGGCCGAATCTAATTTACATGGTGACCTTCGATGATATGGCTGCCCATGATCAGCATTGGAAATCGTTTGGGGCCGACCCGGAATGGAAGAAGATCAGCGCCATACCGGAGTATGCAGATTCAAAGCTGGTATCTAAAATTACCGCAACCTTCCTGCAACCTGCAGCATACTCACAGATTTAAGCAGCTTTAAACATAAAGAAAGCCTTCTGGAATTTTCCAGAAGGCTTTCTTTATTGCGCTACAGGTACCGGCTGGTCTAGTAGCTCATGGTCACAATTTGTTTAACATCTGCGGGGCTGAGCGACTTGTGCTCGCCAAGGCCGAGCCATCCTCTTTCCTGGAAACGTTGTTCTATTTTCTCTGCAGTACCTTCAAATTGATCCGTGTAAGCAGAAAGTTTAGTGTCAATTTCCAGTGAATGGAAGAACGCTTCTGTTTTCTCGATCGCGGCATTTGCCAGCGAATCTGTATCGTCTTTTTCCAGACCCCAAACGCGCTCAGCGTATTGAGCGAGTTTTGCCTTTTTAGCTTCAAAATTGAAGCGATAGTGGCTTGGTGCGATCACCGAAAGGGTTCTAGCGTGATCAATCCCGAACAATGCGGTAAGTTCATGACCAATGGCATGAACCGCCCAGTCGGTTGGTACACCCTTCTGGATCAATCCATTAAGTGCCATCGTGCAGGACCACATGAAATTCGCGGCTGCTTCATAGTCTCCAGGATTGTTCATCACCCTGGGTGCAATCTCAATAAGGGTTTGCATGATGCTTTCAGCAAAACGATCCTGCAGAAAAGCCTCGGTAGGGTAGGTCATGTACTGCTCAAGTACATGGGTGAAGGCATCTGTAATACCATTTGCCAACTGACGTTTTGGAATAGATGCAATTACTTGCGGATCGAGTATGGAGAATACGGGGAATAGTCCGGGGCCACCCATCGAGAGTTTCTCCTGGGTTGCTTTTCTGGTGATTACTGCGCCCGAGTTCATTTCCGATCCTGTAGCGGGAATCGTAAGCACTGTTCCAAAGGGCAACCCTTTAAAAGTCCTGACACTGTTTTTCAGGATGTTCCATGGCTCATCACCATCATATAGTGCAGCTGCAGAGAGGAACTTAACGCCGTCTATCACAGATCCACCACCCACTGCGAGCATGAAATCGATACTTTCTGCTTTGATAACCTGAAGTGCATCAAGCAGAATTTCATATTCTGGATTGGCCGGGATACCGCCAAATTCTACGACCTCGAAGCCTGCTAAAGCTTTGGATACTTGTTCGTAAATGCCGTTGGTTTTGATGCTTCCACCACCATAGAGCATCATTACTCTCGCCCCTTGCGGAATCTCAGCTGCTATTTTGCTAATTTGATCACGACGAAAAATGATCTTTGTTGGATTTTGAAATTCGAAATTTAACATTGGATTCTATTAGATTTTAACAACCATTTTACCTTCATTCTTACCTTCAAATAGATCCATGAAGGCTTGAGGGATCTGGTCAAAGCCATTGATAATCGTTTCTGAATGTTGTAGTTTACCAGCTTTGAGCCATTCTGATAATTGTTTCACGCCTTCAGGAAACTTCTCAGCGTAATTGCTCACGATAAAGCCCTGCATTAGCATGCTGTTCTTTAGCAAATAAGGTTGTAGTCTTGGACCTTTGCTTGCTTCGGTATCGTTATAAGAAGATATGGTACCACAGATTGCAATACGACCCCATTTGTTCATGTTGAAAATGACTGCATCCGAGATATCGCCACCTACATTATCGAAATAGATGTCTGCACCATCAGGAGCAGCTGCGGCGATAGCTTCCTGCAAATTTTCAGTCGTCTTATAGTTTATCGCTTCATCAAAGCCGAATTTGGATTTCAGGATGTTTGTTTTTTCATCTGAACCTGCAATACCGATGACCTTACAACCTAAGATCTTACCAATCTGACCAACAATGCTGCCCACAGCACCTGCTGCGCCAGATACGACAAGCGTTTCACCAGATTTAGGCTTCCCAATTTCCGTCAAGCCCATTAGCGCTGTTAAACCTGTCATACCCAATACACCCAAATAAGCAGTTAAGCTTACTGATGGATCAACTTTGGTTAAACCTTTACCATTACTGGTCTGGTATAGTTTCCATTCCAAACCTGCCGTAACGTAGTCACCCACTTTGAAGTCCGGGTTATTGGATGCAGTTACCTCTGCAATTAAAGCAGAGCTCATCGGCTTATGCAGTTCAAAAGGAGCTACGTAGGATTTCGCATCGCTCATGCGACCACGTAAATAGGGGTCTACGGAAACGTAAGTCGTCTTTAGGAGCACTTCACCATCTTGTGCCTCGGGCATCTCGATATCTTCGAATTTGAAATCGCTTGCAGACGGTTTTCCAACAGGTCTGTTCGCTAATAAAATTACTTTGTTCATAATCATTATGTTTAGTGTTTTTAGCATCCATGGATGCTAATGAGGTAAATTTTTTACTTTCTAACTTGTTCCAGCAAATCGTTAAGGTAATCTGCCTGCATTTCATCCAGGTTAATGGGTAGCGCATCTATAATCTGCCGGGCTTGTTCTTTTAGTTTTGCACCGGTAGGGGTTAGTTTAACATAAACAACCCGCTGATCATTAAGGTTCCGTTCCTTTTGAATTAGTCCCTTTTCCAACAATTTGTTTAATAAGCGGGAGGTGTTGGGCATCCGGTCAATAAGACGGTCTTTGATCAGGTTAACCGTCGCCATTTGTTGAGGTTGTCCATACAAAATACTAAGCGCATTAAACTGTTGGAGCGAAAGGCTCGTTGGCTTCAGCGCCGTCGAAATTCTGTTTACCGCCCAGTTTGATGTAAAAATCAAATTCGTAAGGGCGCGTTGTTGAGCACTCACAAACTCGTGTTTTATTTCCTGTTCGATTTTCATGTTGCAAAAGTAACATCCATGGATGTTAAATGTTCTTTGTATCGTGGTGAAAATTGTTGGGATAAGGTCACGATGCAGATTACACAAGGGGCGTGGCTTACAGGCTGGCATGAATTTGATGTGGAGTTAACAAGCATAACTTTATCTTTGCGCAACATTATGTACAAATTATCCTTATCAGACACCAAATACAGAACACCCGTATTTAAGAAGAATATACCTGACGACAGTTTTAAGTACCAGCCACTTCCTGCGCCATCGGGAAAATACCCATACCACATGAGCCTGGAAGAGATCGTTAATGATCCACCTGAGCATAAAATGGTGTTCCATATGGTTGGCGATACTGGAAGTGTTCGCAATCCTTCTTTCCAAAAGCTGGTTGTAGCGCAAATGTTGCGGCATTTCAAGGAAAACGGATCAGAGGAAGATGAGCCACAGTTCTTATATCATCTGGGTGATGTTGTTTACAATTTTGGAGAGGCTAGTGCATATAAGAGCCAGTTCTTTACACCTTACGATAAATATCCTGCGCCAATTATTGCAATTGCCGGCAATCATGATAGCGAAGTTAACCCGGAGAGCAAACCATATAAAAGCTTAGATGCTTTTACTGCGGTATTTTGCGACACGGAAAAAAGAACCATTCCTTTCAGCGGTGATGCATTACGTAAGAGCATGACCCAACCAAATGTGTACTGGACATTGGAGACGCCGCTTGCTACTTTCATTGGCTTACATAGTAATACGCCCAAGTTTGGCATTGTGACCGAGGAACAGCGTGCATGGTTTAGAAAGGAATTACTTGCAGCTGATCAATTAAGACCAGAAAAGGCGGTTATCGTTTGTATCCATCACTCGCCATATTCGGCAGATATCAATCATGGTTCCAGTATCCCG
>Ga0182006_1002445_pt1 | contig 10151 bp, 10 predicted proteins | sample Sormic07211104_1_FD_123022 | JGI IMG/M metagenome (GOLD analysis project Ga0182006, IMG submission 123022) | Rhizosphere microbial communities from Sorghum bicolor, Mead, Nebraska, USA - 072115-104_1 MetaG | ecosystem: Host-associated > Plants > Roots > Rhizosphere | place: USA: Nebraska...
AAGTATAAGCGATGTTGCTGAAAGGGTTCTTAGCGGTCCGATAAAGCTCAAATAGGAATACAGAGACGGCGATTGGGATCCCCAACAACAGGTATTTTGTATCAAAAGGAAAGAATGGAAAGGCCGCTACGGCACCAAACATCAGGAATCCAGTGAAAATACCAAGTACTTTATGTGGCAGTATGCCTGCTGTATTTACCAGCGTGTAGAATTCGTACAAGCCAGCAAGGCTCAGCAACAGGTAGAATACGGTGAAAACTTCAGCACCCAGAAAGAAGGAGCCAAGCATTACAATGGCGAAGAAAAATGCGGTTATAGCTCTAGTCTTCATTCAGATTGTTTTCTATAATGTAAGCCAGTGCCTGATCAAAGTTCTGCGGTTGCACCAGGATATTGATGACCCCAAAAGCTTTGTATGATGAATCCTGCTTGTTCATAACTACTGCAGGAATTTCGTTCTCTATGAGCGCTTGTTTAATGATTTCCGCTGTTATCGGATTGCTCGTGGTGTAGACTTTGGTCCAGTTGTTTTCCATTTTCAATGTATTGTTTTCTGAGGTAAAGGAGTAAAAACGCAGTCAACACGAGGCTTAAAACATAGCCCATCCAGTTCAATCCCGTTGTTTCCTCTACTTTCTCCAAAGGTATGTTATGCTTTTGATAGTACAAGGCCACACAAACCACATATCCATTATTCAAAAAATGCGCAAACATGGGATACCACAGGCTTTTGGTCCAAAGGTAAATGTAGCCAAACAAGGCACCCAGGAGCATCCGTGGTATAAAGCCGAAAAACTGCACATGTATTGCACTGAAGATGATTGCTGTGATCCATATGGCGACATGTGGGTTACCAAACATCTTTAAGAATGAACGCTGTATCCCACCACGAAACATCAGTTCTTCAGCTATGCCGGGGATGACCGCAATCATCAACATATTCACCAGAAAATCGGTGGTACTGTGCATCGCCAGAAGCTTAAAAGTCATCTTCATAGCTTCGTCTTCCTTAGCCCGCATCCACTCTTCCAAGGGCTTTAAGGCTTCGGGAAGTGTCATTTTCTGGTTAATTATTCCTGACAGTTCTGTAATCGGGAGGGAAACCATCATGAGCAGGAAGATGATACCCAACATAGGCAAAACCGGCTTTTTCCAATCATAAAACTGGCTGATCTTGCGACGCTCCGTTAGCGCTAGAAATATCGGCGGCAGCAGAAAAAGCCCTATAGAAGTAAAAATCTGCAGTATTTTGATTGCATTCTTGGTATTTGGATCATCTAAAGACATATCAGGCAATCGCATCATACCCTGATGATCAGAAGTTACAAGAATGACAATTAAGCTGATAATCATAGCAAGGATGACCCCCGCCAATGCATACCCGGCAAGGATAAGTAACTGAACATAAGCACTACTTTCTGATCTGTGTTTCTCCGGAAAATCCATTATGTATATGATTTTGTACCTTTGTGCTTATAATTTGCCTTGAAGATAGAAAAATGTCCGTAAAAATAGGAAATATTGATCTGGGAGCATTCCCACTGTTGCTTGCTCCAATGGAAGATGTGAGCGATCCGCCATTCCGTTATGTGTGTAAACAGAGTGGGGTAGACATGATGTACACGGAGTTCATCTCCTCAGAGGGACTAATCCGCGACGCGGCTAAGAGTCGCCAGAAGCTGGATATCTTCGAGTACGAACGTCCTATTGGCATCCAGATCTTCGGCAGTGAGATCGATCACATGCGTGAAGCAACGGAGATTGCCACCCTCGCCAATCCTGATCTGATGGACATCAACTATGGCTGCCCGGTAAAAAACGTTGCCTGCAGAGGTGCAGGTGCCAGTTTGCTACAGGACATCGACAAGATGGTCAAGATGACTGAAGCGGTCGTAAAGGCGACGCACCTACCTGTGACTGTTAAAACAAGATTAGGCTGGGACGATAATACGAAGAACGTAGAAGAAGTTGCAGAACGCCTGCAGGATATCGGTATTCAGGCGCTGACCATCCACGGTCGTACACGTGCGCAGTTGTACAAAGGGCAGGCCGACTGGACCTTGATCCGGGAGATTAAACGCAATCCAAGAATTAAGATCCCGATCTTCGGAAACGGTGATGTAGACAGCCCGAGAAAAGCGGCAGATTGGCGCCTGGAGTATGAAGTTGATGGTATTATGATTGGCCGTGCAGCAATCGGGTACCCATGGATCTTCCGAGAGATCAGACATTTCTTCAATACAGGTGAATACCTTGCCGGACCAACCGTAGAGGAGCGCGTAAATGTCTGCAGAACCCACTTTGAAAAGTCTATAGAATGGAAAGGTGACCGTGTAGGCATCTTTGAAATGCGTCGCCATTATGCGAATTATTTCAAAGGTTTACCAGACTTTAAACCTTACAGAATGCTCCTGGTAAAAGAAGAAAACATCCAGACCATTCACAGCATTTTAGACGAAGTGGCAGACAAATTCAGGAACATTGAGCCAATTGTAGAAATGGCTTAATTTTTGAAAATAACACCGTTTACAACAACAATATGGTAACAGCAATTACTCAGGGCATCAAAATATCAGTTGAAACCATGTATCAGGACGAATATTCCAATCCTGCAAATGAACAATTCATGTTTGCTTACCGTATTGAAATCGAAAACCTTTCCGACTTTACGATCCAGCTGCTACGTAGACAATGGTTCATCTTTGACTCGTGTGGTACAATAAAGGAAGTTGAAGGGGCTGGCGTAGTGGGTGTGCAGCCGGTTTTGGAGCCAGGACAAGTCCATGCTTATGTTTCCGGATGCCAGATTACCACAGATGTGGGTAGTATGAAAGGTAATTACTCAATGGTTAGAGTAGCTACTGGCAGTCCTTTTAATGTAGATATTCCGGAGTTCGCATTAATTGCACCGTACCGCTTAAACTAAGTTGTTAACGGTTCCCTCTTCCAAAAAGCATCCCTAAATAATAGATCAAACTTCCTAAAGCACCAATTGCGGCTATGATATAGGTCATTGCGGCCCACCATAGTGCGTCTTTGGCTTGCTCACTTTCCGATGTCGAGAACTTCACCGAATGGTTGTTACTGATCCATAATAAGGCACGTCTGCTCGCATCAAATTCTACAGGCAAAGTAATTAAACTGAACAAGGTTACTACGGCTAAGCCAAACACACCCAAGCTTAATACAACCGGGTTCCCAGTGAAACCGATGAGCAAAACGCCGATAATGAGGATCCATTGTAGTAGGTTGGAGGTTAAAGATACCACAGGTACCATTTCAGAGCGTAAATAGAGCCATTTATAGCGTTTACTGTCCTGTATGGCATGTCCGCACTCATGTGCAGCAACGGCAGCTGCCGCAACGCTCCGTCCGTGGTACACGTCTGTACTGAGGTTTACCGTGCGGTTCTGCGGATTATAGTAGTCTGATAATTGTCCTTCCGTGCTCATCACCTGCACATCAAATATGCCATGATCCAGTAGCATCTTCTGTGCAACTTCCTTGCCTGAGAGGCCGGAACTTAGCTGCATTTCAGAATACCTGGAGAATTTAGTTCTAAATCTCCACTGCACGATCATGCTGGTAATAAGTACAGGTATGATGAATATGATATAGCTAATCATGCTGTAGGTATGAGTTATAACAGATAACTCAAAAAGTGTTCCTCAATTTATAATTACCAAAAAATAAGGGATTTAACATTTAAAACCATCGTTTTTTACAAAACTTAGTACACCATAGTTTGTTTAAAAGCATTCCTAACCAGCCTCTACACCTCAGCTATCTTCGAAAATAATAGCACCAAACTTCCTGTAGGAATACTTAAATTTTACTAATATCTTTGTTATTCCAACTGAAAAGCAGTTGTACATAATAAAAATATTAGCAATGGAATACCTGATTGTAGCACTACTTCTCCTCATCTGCGTCTTGATGTTTATCTTCTTCAAAAGACCTGCATCAGACCAGCACAAAGCCCTCTTAGAACTTAAAGAACTGGAACACCAGAAAGCAATTGAGCGGCACACAGCCGATAAGTTGCGCATTGAAGATGAGTTGCGGGACCTGCGGGATAGCTTCATGCTGGAGCGTTCCCGTGCCATTAAGGCCGAAGAAGCCTTAAAATCGCAAATGAACCGCCAACTTGAACAGGAACAATACATTCAAGACCTGCAGCAGAAGTTTAAACTGGAATTTGAACACCTGGCAAACAAGATCCTGGAAGAAAAAACCAACAAGTTCACCGAAAGCAATCGCATCAACCTGGACCTGATCCTCAATCCCCTGAAAGAAAACATCAAAGCCTTTGAACAGAAAGTCGAGAAGGTCTACAAAGATGAATCTGATGAACGCAATATGCTCAAAGGTGTGATCTCACAGCTGATGCTGCAAAGCAAGCAAATCCAGGAAGACGCAAATAATCTGACCAAAGCGCTGAAAGGAGACAATAAAAAACAGGGCAACTGGGGTGAGATCATCCTGGAGAAAGTACTGGAGCGCTCCGGCCTGGTAAAGGATCGGGAGTACCGTGTGCAGGCTTCATTAAACCACGCTGAAGGCAATAGATTACAGCCAGACGTGCTGATTGACCTCCCGGATGAGAAACACGTTGTAATAGACTCTAAAGTATCTCTTATCGCATATGAGCGTCTGCTCAGTGCCGAGACGGAGGAAGAAAGGGCAATATACATCAAACAACACGTCGCTTCCATCAAAGGTCACATCCAGAACCTTTCCGGTAAGAACTACCAGAATTTGTACCAGATCAATTCTCCCGACTTTGTCCTGCTGTTCATCCCGATAGAATCTTCTTTCGGCATTGCCGTACAGGAAGATGCAGAATTGTTCAACTTCGCCTGGGACCGTAAGGTGGTGATTGTAAGTCCATCCACATTACTCGCGACCTTAAGAACCATTGCGAGCATCTGGAAACAGGAACGTCAGAATCGGAACGTACTGGAAATTGCCAGACTGAGCGGCAGTATGTACGAGAAGTTCATCGGATTTTTGAATGATATGGAGGGTCTGGGCAAGAACCTTAAAAACAGCCAGGATTGCTACGACAAAGCACTTAACAAGCTCAGTCATGGTGCCGGAAATCTGACCACCACTGCAGAAAAGATCAAGCGGCTAGGTGCAAAAACCAATAAGCAGATCGACGTCAAGTTCCTGGATCAAAGCCTGATCAACGAGTAAAATCTATCTCATCAACCAGCAATATGCAAGGTTGCTACAAATTCAAATGATGTTGCTACAACTAATTCAAATGTAGTCTCTACAACTAATCTAAATTAAAAAGTGCCTAGTTTAATACCAATGAAGATCTTAAACTAAGCACCTTTCTTGTTTTTTGTGCGCTTTTAAAGCTTAAAAGCATTCCAGCCCTGTGCTTTCAGTTCATGTACTTTATCCGATTTTGATATCATCTTACAACCAGAATTCTTATCGGTAATGTGACCAATCACGGTGATGTCTACATCATGTTTCAATTTCGCATAATCGGACTGTTTGATCGTGAACAACAATTCATAATCCTCTCCACCATTCAGCGCACAAACCGTTGGATCCAATCCAAGTTCACGGGCTGTTTCGTAGGTCAACGGGTCAATCGGGAACTTATCTTCGTAAAGCGTAACACCCTTTTCCGATTGCTGGCAAATGTGCAGGATCTCTGAAGCCAGGCCATCAGAAACATCGATCATCGAAGTTGGTACAATCTCCATCTGCGCAAGCAAATCAACGATATCTCTTCTACCTTCCGGTTTAAGCTGACGCTCAATGATGTAGTCCTTACCTTCCAGGTCTGGCTGAATGTTCGGATTTTCTAAAAAGATCATCTTCTCACGTTCCAGTATCTGCAAACCGACATATGCGCCGCCTAAATCACCAGAAACGCAAACCAGGTCACCTTCACCAGCACCATTACGGTAGCAAATATCCTTTTTGTCGGCATAACCAATGCTCGTTACACTAATCACCAAGCCTTGTTTACTGGTGGAAGTATCACCTCCAATCAGATCAATATTAAATTTATTGCAGGCAAGTTCAATGCCTTTGTAAATCTCTTCAACTGCTTCCAGCGGAAATTTGCTCGATAAGCCAATGGAAACGGTAATCTGCGTTGCCATACCATTCATGGCGTAAATATCGCTTAGATTCACCTGAACGGCTTTATACCCCAAATGCATCAGCGGTACATAAGCCAGATCAAAGTGTATACCTTCCAGCAACAGATCCGTTGAAATCAGCACCTCTTTGCCATCAAAATTCAGCACCGCTGCATCATCACCAATTCCCTTTGTACTGCTCTCGTGGCGGATTTTAAATGTATCCGTCAGGTGTTTGATCAAGCCAAACTCTCCTAAAAGCGCTATATCCGTACGTTCTTTATTTTCAAACATAATTTTCTCTTTTATCGATACCCTACAAACCTAAACTTGCCGAAATCTCCAGCATTCTTTCAATCGGTTTACGAGCATCCACAATCGTCTCCATCGGTACCGTTACCTCCGGCGTTTCATTCTTCAAACACAGGTACAATTTTTCCAGTGTATTGCGCTTCATATATGGGCAATCATTGCATGCACAATTGTTGTTTGGCGGTGCCGGAATAAACGTTTTATCCGGACAAGCTTTTTCCATCTGGTGGATGATTCCACTTTCCGTTGCAACAATAAATTCTTTCGCATCGCTGTTGATTGCATACTTCAATAAACCTGTGGTAGAACCGATGTAATCTGCCATTTGCAATACCGCTTCTTCGCACTCCGGATGCGCAATAAATTTCGCTGCCGGATGACGCTCTTTAAGCTTTGTGATTTTCTCTCTCGAGAAGATCTCATGCACCATACATGCACCATTCCAAAGCACCAAATCACGACCCGTTTTCTTCGCAACCCAAGCACCCAGATTCTTGTCCGGACCGAAGATAATTTTAGTATCCTTTGGTAAACTTTCTACGATCTGAACCGCATTGGTAGACGTGCATACAATGTCACTCAAAGCCTTCAATTCCGCGGTGCAATTCACGTACGTGATCACCACATGATCCGGATATTTTTCCTTGAACTTCTTAAACAAGTGTGGTGGGCAGCTGTCGGCCAAGGAACACCCGGCCTTCACATCTGGCAGGAGTACCTTCTTTCCTGGCGACAAAATTTTGGCAGTCTCTGCCATGAAATGTACACCTGCAAAAACGATGATGTCAGCCTCTGTTTTGGCAGCCTCCTGAGACAAACCTAAACTGTCTCCAATGTAATCAGCAATGTCCTGGATGTCCGGCTCCTGATAGTAGTGCGCCAGTATAATCGCATTCTTTGCTTTTTTCAGTTTTTCAATTTCATCGAACAAGTCAAGCGTCGGATCAATTTTTTCGTCAGCAAAACCTTTAATATTTATTTCCTCTAAGGTATCCATTTTCAACAGTTCAATAAATTATAATTATTTAATATAAATAGGTTTCTATTGTTTATTAGTGTGTTAGTAATGTTTATAAGCTCTCTAAAATTCTTTCGATTATTTGAGTTATTACAAAGTTATTAACAATTTAAACACGTTTTTCCTTAATCTTTCAGCTGATTCATAGTGTTATACAAAACACCTGCTAAACTTATCAATACTCGAATGTGTATTATTTTTACGTTAAAAAAACGTTAATAACCGTAGCAAAGTTGCGCATAAATACTTTATAAAATTGTGTCTAATTGCCATTTTAGCTTAGCTTTAAACAATCAAGAATAGTTGTTCTTTTTATTTATACAAATAACTAACAATGTTATCAACGTTGTTAACAAATGCCCGAATTGCCATAAAGAATGAGAAAAGTAGATTTTTTAGTCATCGGATCAGGTATCGCGGGTTTAAGCTTCGCTTTGAAAGCTGCCCAACATGGAAAAGTGCTGATCATTACCAAATCAAATGAAGATGAATCCAATACCAAATATGCCCAGGGAGGCGTGGCAGTGGTTGTAAATGAGGATGATTCGTTTGAAAAACACATTACAGACACACTCATTGCTGGCGATGGCCTTTGTGATCGGGACATTGTCGAAATCGTTGTCTCTGAAGGCCCTCAGCGGATTCAGGAGATTATAGACTACGGTACCGAATTCGACCGTGATCACCAGGGTTTATATGATTTAGCCAAGGAAGGTGGCCATTCGGAACACCGCGTGTTACATTATAAAGATGTAACCGGTTACGAAATCGAGCGTGTGCTCTTAAAACAAATTCATGAGAATAACAACATCGAAATATTAACACATTACTTCTGTTTGGAGTTAATAACCCAGCATCACCTCGGTGAATTTGTGGACAAGAGCACAAAAGTTATTAACTGTTTTGGTGTATATGCCTTTAACACAGAGCGTAACGATGTGGAAAAGATCTTGGCAAGTGTTACGGTCATGGCTTCAGGGGGTGCCGGACATATTTATTCAAGTACAACAAATCCGGTGATTGCCACAGGCGATGGAATGGCTATGGTGTACCGCGCGAAAGGGAAAATGCGCAATATGGAGTTCATCCAGTTCCATCCAACAGCCCTTTATCACCCCGGAGAGTACCCTGCATTTCTGATTTCTGAAGCCGTCCGAGGGTTCGGTGGCGTGCTCCGCAGAAAGAATGGCGTCGAGTTTATGTATGAATATGATGCCCGTGGATCACTCGCGTCACGCGATATTGTAGCCCGTGCAATTGATGCGGAGATGAAAAAATCCGGCGAAGACTTCGTCTACCTGGATATCACCCATCGCAGCAAAGAAGACATTTTGGCACACTTTCCAAACATCTACGCGAAGTGTTTGTCCATCGGAATCGACATGACCCGCGACTATATTCCGGTAACGCCTGCTGCACACTATATGTGTGGAGGTATTCAGGTTGATGCTTACGGTCGCTCTTCAATCAATAATTTATACGCCTGTGGCGAGACCTCTTCAACGGGTCTTCATGGTGCAAACAGACTCGCTTCAAACAGTCTTTTAGAGGCGCCGGTTTTTGCGCACCGCATCTATCTTGATGCCATCCAAAAGTTCAAAGACATCGTCATTCCAGACGATATTCCGGAGTGGAATGATGAAGGTGTTACGCAGTCAAACGAGGATATTTTAGTTACGCACAACCTCCGGGAAACGCAAAAATTAATGAGTGATTACGTCGGAATAGTACGTTCAGATTTCCGTTTGGATCGCGCCATGCGACGCTTGTTTTTACTGTATGAAGAGACCGAAGAATTCTATAAAGCGAACAAAGTTTCTGTTAAACTTTGCGAATTACGCAACGTCATTCAAGTTGCATTTCTCGTTATAAAATCTGCAAAAGCAAGAAAAGAAAGTCGTGGTTTACATTATACAACCGACCATCCAGATCACGCAGATTCCATCCAGGATACCATATTTTAGTTATCAATTTTATGCCAGTAATATTACCAGTAGAAGATAAAAATCCCCTATGGGGAAACAACTGTTTCATCGCTCAAAATGCCACCATTGTAGGTGATGTAACCATGGGTGATAACTGTTCCGTTTGGTTCAACGCCGTGATCCGTGGAGACGTAAATACGATCACCATCGGTCATGATACCAATATTCAGGATGGGGCGGTAATCCATGCCACCTATCAAAAAGCGGCAACAACCATCGGCAACCGGGTATCCATTGGCCACAATGCCATTGTGCACGGCTGTACGCTCGAAGATCATATTCTGATTGGAATGGGTGCAATCGTGATGGATAATGCCGTTGTAGAGCCTTATTGCATCATTGCTGCGGGTGCTGTGGTGTTGGAGAACACCCGCTGTGAAAGCGGCTTTTTATATGCCGGTATGCCCGCTAAAAAGATAAAGCCCATTACGGAGACGCAACGGGCTTTATTGGATAAATTACCTGATAACTATATTATGTATTCAGACTGGTTTAGATAGGAGGGGCCTTCGGAATCTCAATGGTCGCTTTTCTATCCCATCCTGCGCGAATGGAAAGCTCCTGCGGTTCATTGTAGATCTGCTCAGGCAGTTGCTTCAAACTCACCCGCCCAGTGTCCCAGATTCCATTTCCATTAGTATCGTACACCACGCGAACAAAGTACTTACCCGCACGGTAATTACTGAAGTTTAGCGTGGTGTCTCGTTTAAGCACATGTTGCGCAAT
>Ga0182006_1002448_pt1 | contig 10147 bp, 7 predicted proteins | sample Sormic07211104_1_FD_123022 | JGI IMG/M metagenome (GOLD analysis project Ga0182006, IMG submission 123022) | Rhizosphere microbial communities from Sorghum bicolor, Mead, Nebraska, USA - 072115-104_1 MetaG | ecosystem: Host-associated > Plants > Roots > Rhizosphere | place: USA: Nebraska...
CATCGCGCCACCAGGGGCTGCTGCGGCCGTTTGCGCGTATGCGTCGGAAATAAACACGTAAGGCTCCAAAGGTTGATTGAAAAATAGCCCTGCATTCTAGCACTGCGCAGGCACCAAACCGCCAAATCGGGGTGCATTGCCGCAGATCAAGGGGGCACCAGGCAAAATCGGGCTTTTTTGTCACCTGCGCAAACTGGAAAAGCGGCGTATCCCGCATGAAATGGCAGGGCACATGAAAAAAGCTTCATTTCGCCCTCAAGCCGCCCCTAATATAGACGGCGCGCCGGCCTCCTGCCCCGCGCGCCCGATTCACCCCGATCCGACACCGCATGCCTGCCTCCCCCGCTCCCGAACCCGCCACCCCCACTGCCTTGCCCGCCGCCCCGCGCCAACCGGCGTGGGCGATCTTTCTGGTCTTCCTGCGGCTGGGGCTGACCTCCTTTGGCGGGCCGGCCGCCCATCTCGGCTATTTCCGCCATGAATTCGTGGCCCGGCGGCGCTGGCTGTCCGAACAGACCTATGCCGACCTGGTAGCCATGTGCCAATTCCTGCCCGGCCCCTCCAGCAGCCAGGTCGGGCTGGCCATCGGCCTGATCCGGGGCGGCTATCGCGGTGCGCTGGCGGCCTGGCTGGGCTTTACGCTGCCCTCGGCGCTGCTGCTGATGGTGGTGGCCTTGTCGGTGCTGGAGGATGCGCACTGGCTCTCAGGGGAGGTGGTGCACGGCTTGAAGATCGTGGCCGTGGCCATCGTGGCGCAGGCGGTATGGGGGATGGCGCAGACGCTGTGCCGCGGTCCGGTACGCCTGGCCATCATGGTACTGGCCGCGCTGGCGGCCTGGCAGCTGCAGGGCAGCCTGGTACAGCTGGGCGTGATCGTGGCCGCCGGTCTGGCCGGACGGCTGCTGCTGCACGGCCCGCAGCTTGCGCTGCAGGAACACCTGCCGCTGGTGGTCAGCCGCCGCACGGGGCGTGCCTGCCTGCTGCTGTTCTTCGTCCTGCTGGCGGGCATTCCGCTGCTGGCCGCGCTCCATCCGGCGGCCTGGCTGCAGCAGATCAACATCTTCTATCGCGTCGGTTCCCTGGTCTTCGGGGGCGGCCATGTGGTGCTGCCGCTGTTGCAGGCCGAGCTGGTGCCCACGGGGTGGGTCGACAAGGATGTTTTCCTGGCCGGTTATGGCGCAGCCCAGGCGATCCCCGGCCCGCTCTTCACACTGGCGGCCTATCTGGGCGTGGTGATGTCTTCCTGGCCCAATGGGGTGGCCGGTGGCGTATTGTGCCTGCTGGCCATCTTTGCGCCGTCCTTCCTGCTGGTGACCGGGCTGCTGCCGTTCTGGGATGCGGTACGCCGTCGGGCCGCGATGCAGGCGGTGCTGGCGGGCGTCAATGCCGCGGTGGTGGGATTGCTGCTGGCAGCGCTCTACCAGCCGGTGTGGACCAGCGCCATCTTCGGCGGGCGTGACCTGCTCATTGCGCTGGCGGCCTTTGCTGCTCTGGTGTGGCTGAAACTGCCCTCCTGGGCGGTCGTGCTGCTGGCGGTGCTGGCCGCCGCCCTGCCGGCGCTGGCCGGGATCTGACTGGCGAGCAGTTGCAGCGGACTCAGTAAACCACCACCACCGAACGCTCCTGCTGGTTCACCAGCAGGAAGGCACGCCCATCCGGGCTGCCCACCGGCGCGGCACCACAGGTATTGGTCACGGCCGCCATGCCATTGATGACATTGACCACCACGTTGCAGCGCGTAGTCACCAGCACCGAGATGGAGAGCTTGGCCGTGGTGGCCGCCTGCAAATGCGGCCAGGCCCAGCAGCCAAGCGTGAGCAGAAGCAGCGCGGCATGCCAGCGCAGCAGGTCAGGACGGGCCAGTCGGGCGCGTGCCATCGAGGGGGGATGTGCCATGGTGCGGGCTCCTTGTCGGGTTGGGCCACTGCATTGTTTGGTTGTGCTGTCATCTTAAATAAATTAATCGAATAAATCAATAAAAGTAATTTGACAGAACAAAATAACAATATTGCTTATTTCGAACTTGCAGCGGAAGCCGCGCAGTACCAGCAGCAGCGTGACAGAGGCCAATTATTATCGCAATGACAAGCTCATCATTGTGCCGCATTTTGACCACAGAAGGGCTTCTCCAGCGGAACAAATAAAACAATTTCGGCAATTTACGAACCGATTCGTTATAATTGATTCCATTCAAACCCGCACTGCCTCTTCGCACTTGCGGGCGGAATCGAACCGGAGTCGGGAAACATGGAGACAAGCTCGTGATGCCAGGCAGCACCCACAACAATGCGCAGCACGCCCCGGCGCGCCCGCGCGACGGGCGTTTGCCGCTGGCGCTGGCCGAGGCCGGCTTTGCCGTGCTGACGGTGGCCGCGCTGTGGCATGCCGACCTGCCGCCTTGGCTGATCGTGGGACTGCTGGCGCTGTGGCTGGTACGGGCCCTGATCCTGCTGCGCCTGCTGCGCGACCATCAGCGTGCCGCGCGCAACCTGGTCCTGGCCAAGGAAGCGGCCGACCAGGCCATGCTCACGCGCGGGGCCTTCCTCTCCACCATGAGCCACGAAATCCGCACACCCATGAATGCGGTACTGGGCATGGCCGGACTGTTGCGCACCACGCGCCTGGATACGCAGCAAGCCGAATTCGCCAAGGCCATCGAGGATTCGGCCAATGCCCTGCTGGGCATCGTCAATGACGTGCTGGATTTCTCCAAGATCGACGTCGGCAAGATGGACATCGCCGTGGTCGAGTTCGACCTGCTGGAAGTGGTGGAAGCCAGCGCCGAAGCGCTGTCCTTCAAGGCGCACGAAAAGCGCGTGCGCTTGCTGGCGCACGTCGACCCGCGCCTGCCGGTGCGGCTGCTGGGCGACCCCGGACGCATCCGCCAGGTCCTCCTGAACCTGCTGGGCAACGCGCTCAAGTTCACCCATGTGGGCGAAGTGCTGCTGCGGGTGCAGGCCTTGCACGTGTCGGGCGATCACTGCCGGGTGCGTTTCGAGGTGCGCGACAGCGGCATCGGCATGGATGACGATACGCTGCGCCGCCTGTTCTCGCCCTTCTCGCAGGCCGACAATTCGGTTACGCGCCAATACGGCGGCACCGGCCTGGGCCTGTCGATCTGCAAGCGCCTGGTGGAACTGATGGGCGGCAAGATCGGCGTGGAGAGCACGCCCGGTACCGGCTCCTGCTTCTGGTTCGAGCTGGGCATTCCCGTGGCGCAACCCGCGCAGTTCGCCACCCGTCCGCATGCAGCCAAAAAACGACAGGTGGCCCTGCTCGAAACGCACGATGCCAGTGCCGCCATGCTGCACGAATACCTGCGCGGGGCCGGGCTGGAAACGGTGCGCTACAGCAGTGCCAGCGACGCCCTGGCGGCGCTGACCGGCCCGGCGGCCACGGCCACCGGCATCGATACCCTCATCGTCAGCAGCGAGATCCGGGATGTGCCGCCGGCCGCAGTGCTGGCCCGGCTGCACGCGGAAAGACCGACAGTTACGTGCGTGCTGCTTGACCATGGCGTACACGGCCTTAATATAGACGGAAAATCAACGTCGCCAGCCCTGCAGTTGCCGCTGCGCAAGCAACAGCTGCTGCGTGCGGTCGATCCGCTGGCGGGTGACAAGGATGCCGCCGATGGGGAATTGACGACAGCGCGCCCGCTCCGGGCGCTGTCCCATCCGGGGCAACAGGGGCAGCAGGAACAGCGTGAACTCCTGCTGGTGGAAGACAACGTGATGAACCAGAAGGTGGCGGTGTACCAGCTCAATGCCATGGGCTACGCAGTCGATATCGCCTCCAACGGTGCGGAGGCGCTGGAGAAGCTGGCACGGCGCGCTTACGCGCTGATCCTGATGGATTGCCAGATGCCGGTGCTGGATGGCTACGAAACCACGCGCCGCATTCGGCGTCTGCAGGGCGAGCTGGCCCACACCCCCATTGTCGCGATGACCGCCAATGCCATGGCCGGGGATCGGGAACAGTGCCTGGAGGCCGGTATGGACGATTACCTGACCAAGCCTTTGCTGCGCTCGCAACTGGCGGCGATGCTGGAGCATTACCTGCCGGCGGCGCAGGAAGCGGCCGCCGACACCGGTGCTGCGCCGCTCATGCTCGACGAGAGCCGCCTGCAGGAACTGTTCGGCGAGGACACCGCGCTGGCTGGCCAGATGCTGGACATGTTCGTCGAACACACTACGCCGGTCATGGACGATCTGGCGCGGCATTGCCAGGCCAGCGATCCGCTGCTGGGCGAGATCCAGGCGCTGGGCCACCGGCTGGCGGGAAGCTGCCTGAACCTGGGCATCCAAGCGCTGGGACAGGCGGGACGCAACATGGAATTGGCGGCACGCCAGGGCGAACTGGCACACGTGCGCAAGCTCGCCGAGGAGTGCGCAAGCGCCTTCGCCGCCTTGCGACAACACCTAAAAGAGAGGGCCGGGGGAACACATGAAGATTCTGATCGTTGACGACGACAAGACCAATCTGTCGCTATTCACGCACATGCTGGCGCAGTTGCCCGATACCAGCATCAGCACCTGTCCCGATGCGTATGAAGCGCTGGACTGGTGCGGCAGCCACGATCCGGACCTGATCCTGCTGGACTACATGATGCCGGGCATGGATGGCCTCGATTTCCTCTCGCGTTTTCGCGCCATGCCGGGCCAGGAAATGACGCCGGTCATCATGATCACCGCCGACATGGGCCTGCAGGTGCGACACAAGGCGCTGCAGATGTCGGCCAATGATTTCCTGTCGAAGCCGGTGAACCGGGTGGAACTGCTGGCGCGGGTGAAGAACATGCTGGCCATGCGCAAGTCGCAGCTGGCCATGAGCCGGAAGATCGAAGACTTGTCTGAAGAGGTGGAGCAGAAGGCGCAGCAGAGCACCAGTCTGGCGCTCAATTCGGTGGATCTGCTCTCGCGCGCGGCCGGCTATCGCGATCCGGAAACGGGCGAACACCTGGTGCGCATGTCCAATTACACCCGCATCATCGCCGCCCATCTCGGCTTGCCCAAGGAGGAGCAGGACCTGCTGCTGGCGGCCTCCCCCATGCACGACATCGGCAAGATGGGCATCCCCGACCATATCCTGCTCAAACCCGGACGGCTGGACGAGGAAGAACTGAAGGTCATGCGCCTGCACGCGCAGATCGGTGCCGACATTTTGCGCGGCAGTCCGTCCTCCCTGCTGCAGACCGCCTCCCGGATCGCCGAGACCCATCATGAAAAATGGGATGGCAGCGGCTACCCCAATGCACTCAAGGGCGAGGACATCCCGTTGTACGGCCGCATCGTGGCCGTAGCCGACGTGTTCGACGCGCTGACCTCCTCCCGTCCTTACAAAAAAGGCTGGAGCCTGGAAGACGCGGCGCGTTATCTGCGCGACAATGCGGGCAGCCACTTCGATCCGCGCTGCGTGGAAGCCTTCTTTGCCGGCTGGGAGGAAGTGGTCGATATCTACAACCGCAACCAGGACGGCAAATGATGCTCACCTTCATTGAACCCACGCTGTTCGAGAAGCTCAGGAGCGCCCAAGCCCTGCCCTCGCCCGGCGGGGTGCGCCTGACCATCATGCGCCTGTGTGCGCAGGATGATCCCGACATGCATGAACTGATCCACCTGGTGCAGGCCGATCCGGCCCTGTCCGGGCGCATCATCCGCATCGTCAACGTACTCAATGCCGACCGCGTGCGCCCGATCGCCTCGGTCAGCATGGACAGCATGCTGCTGGTCGGCCTGCAGGCCGTGCGCCAGCTGGCCCTGGCGCTGTCGCTGGCGGAAACGACGGCCCCGGCCTCCTGCGCCAACTTCAAGCTGCCGGCCTTCTGGGCCCACAGCTTCGCCATGGCCTGCAGTGCCCAGGCCATCAGTGGCCACACCCGCGTGGCACCGCTGGGAGAAATGTTCACCACCGGCCTGCTGGCCAACATCGGCAAGCTGACCCTGGCCTCGGCCCATCCGGCCGGCTACTCGTCGCTGCTGACGCGCCCGCTGGAACCGTCGGGGCAACTGGCGATGGAACAATCGCTGTTTGGCTTCAATCACCTCAACATCGCGGCGGCACTGATGCAGGACTGGAAGATCCCGGAACTGTTCTGCGATGCCGTGCTGCACTACGAAGCCCCGGCCCTGCCGGAGGAGCTGCCGGCTCCGCGCCCGCTGGAAATCATCTGGACCCTGTATCTCTCGGCCGCCATGGCCGAACTGGGCTGCGGCACACCGCAGGTCGCCGAGGCCGCCCTGCCCAAGATCGCGCGGGCGCTGCCGCAACTGCAACTGGCACCGAATGATTTCCCGGCGCTGTATCAGGCCGCAGGGGAGGACTGGCAGGATTGGACCCAGACCATGCACCTGACCGCCAAGACCCTGTGGCAGGGTCTCCCGGGGCAGGTCCACGACAAACTGCTGCGCCTGCAAGAGGCCGTCGGCGGAGACGATGCAGGCACTTGAACAACTGCTGCTCAGCGAAGCACCCGACGCCTATGTCCTCATGGACATGCAAGGCGGCGTGGTCTACTGGAACCGCTGCGCCGAACAGATCTTCGGCTACAGCGGCCAGGAAGTGCTGGGCCAGCATCTGTCGGACTTCATCGTGCCGCCCGAGCGGCGCGCAGAGGAAGAGCGGGTGTTCGCCGATACGCTGGCGCTGGGCCGGGCCGAATGCCAGTCCATCCGCCGCCGCAAGGATGGCTCGCTCTTGCACCTGTCAGTCTCCAACAAGCTGTTGCGCGATGAGCAAGGGCAACCGCAATACGTGCTGTCCTGCAAGCGGGACATCAGCCAGGCCACGGTGCAGCGTGACATCAGCCTGATCGCGGCCAGTGTCCACGGGCTTTATGATTCGCTGCCCGACGGCATCATCGTGGTCAACGCGCTGGACCGCGTGGTGCTGGCCAATCGCCGCGCCGGCGAGCTGTTCGGCTGGGAGGTTGGCGAACTGACCGGGCGTGCCATCGATGTCCTGATCCCGCAGCGCTTCCTGGCCATGCATGCGCAAAACCTGGCGGAGTACCTGTCCGGCCGCGCCGCTCCGGCCAGCAATACCACGCCCGACCTGTGTGGCCTGAAGCGCGATGGCAGCGAATTCCCGGTCGACGTCAGCCTGAGTCCGCTGGTCATCGAGGGCGAGACCTTCCTCATGATCGCCGTACGCGACATCAGCGACCGCAAGCGTATCGAAGAAGTCCTGGCCGAGAAGAACCGCGCCTTGCAGGAGGCCGTGGAGTCGCGCAACCGCTTCCTGGCCAATACCTCGCACGAGCTGCGCACGCCCCTGAACGCCATCCTGGGATTTACTGAAATCCTGCTCACACGCATCGGCGGACCGCTCACGGCCGACCAGGAACAACAGCTGCAGACCGTGCACCAAAGCGCCCAGCATCTGCTGGGACTGATCACCAGCCTGCTGGATGTCTCGCGCATGGAGGCCGAGGCGGAAGACCTGATCCCCGAGGCCCTGCTCTGCTCGGAACTGATCGAGGAAGCCGTGGCCGTACTGCGCCCGGCCGCAATGAAGAAAGGCTTGCAGCTGGAGCTGGCACCCTATGCGGGCGAAGTGCGCATCCATGCCAACCGGCGCGCCCTGGCGCAGATCCTGATGCACCTGGTCGGCAACGCGATCAAGTTCACCGATCGCGGCCAGGTGCTGGTAAAGCTGCGCCAGCAACGCCACGACAAGACCCTGACCAGCTGGATCGAGGTCTGCGACAGCGGCTGCGGCATCAGCGAACAGGACCAGCAGAAGCTGTTTCGCGCCTTCACCCAGCTCGACGCCACCGCCTCGCGCAAGCACGAGGGCATGGGCCAGGGCCTCTACCTGAGCCAGAAGCTGGCCAACCACATGGGCGGCACGATTACGGTACAAAGCCGGGTCGGGACCGGCAGCCGTTTCACGCTCTGCCTCGAAGAGAGCACTTGAGCCAGCGCATGCCGTGACATCTCGGCGTGCGCCAATCCACCACAACAGCGTAGAATCGCGGCACAACAAAAACAGTTTCCGAAGGCTGCTTCCCGTGGGGAGCATGGCTGCGGGAGGGTTTCCAAACATGCCGACTTCACGTCTCCTGATCATTGACGATCATGCGCTCTTTCGTTGCGGCCTGCGGCTGGTGCTGCAGGCCGCCTTGCCGCACGCCAACATCGGCGAGGCCGCCTCGCTGGAGGACGCCATGCGCCTTGAGGACGGCCAGCCGCCCGGCATGGTGCTGCTGGACATCCAGCTGGGCGGGCTCAATGGCATCGACGGCATGTCCGTGCTGGCGCGCAAGTGGCCGCAGGTGCCGGTCATCATTCTTTCCGCCGACGATACCGACGAAACCGTGCGTGAAGCCACCCGGCGCGGCGCGGCCGCCTTCGTCTCCAAGGCAGCCACCGCTGACCACATCCTGCGGGTCTTGCTGGAGGTGGCTGGCGGGCGGCATGTCCTCCCTGTGGCCGATGTCGCCGCCGATGCCACCGGCAAACCCCAGTTCACGCCACGCCAGTACGAGGTACTGGGCCTGCTCAGCCAGGGGCTGACCAACAAGGCCATCGGCCGCCGGCTCAATCTTTCCGAAAACACCATCCGCGGCCATGTCCAGGCCATCCTGCTGGCCCTGGACGTGGACAACCGCGCCGAAGCCGCCTTTGCCGCCCGCCGGCGCGGCCTGGTGAGCTAGCGCATGAAGAGCGACGGCGCGCTGGGGAGCGCACCTGTGCACGCGGCGGGGGACGACACGCTGCACCGCGTCCGCGTGGAGCAGGTGCGGCTGTTGTGCGGCAATCTGGGCAGCTCGGTGCTGCCGGGCATTCTGGTGGCGCTGCTGGTGGCCTATGCACTGCGCGAGAGCGCCGGCCTGTGGTCACTGCTGGGGTGGGCTGCCGGGGTGATCGCCTCCAAGCTGTTCGACTACGCCGATGCGCGGCGCATGTTGCGCATGGAAATCACGCCCGCCAACATCGACCTGATCAAGCGCCGCCTGGTCGTGTTGCATGGCATCGATGGTGCCGCCTGGGGCCTGTTGGCACCGCTGGCGCTGGATACCGCCAGCCCGGGTGGCAGCATCCTGCTCATCGGGGTGCTGGCGGGGGTGGCCGGCAATTCCATGTCGATCCTGTCGCCGGTGCTGCCGGCCTTCGTCTCCTTCTGCCTGGTGGAGCTGGGCATGCTGGCGGCCAGCGCCTGGCATACGCATGAAGATGCACTCCAGGTGCTGGCCGTGGCCGCCCTGCTCTACGTCGCCTCGCTCATGGTCCAGGCGCGCAACAGTGCAGGTGCGGCGCGCGCGGCCATCATGCTGCGCTTCGAGAACAATGCGCTCATCGAGCGCCTGCAGCGCGAATCCGAAAAAACCCAGCAAGCCCTGCAGCAAGCCGAACAGGCCAATGCCGCCAAGTCGCGTTTCCTGGCCGGGGCCAGCCACGACCTGCGGCAACCCATCCATGCGCAAGGGCTGTTCCTGGAAGTGCTGTCCAATACCCCGCTCGATCCCATGCAGCGCGAGGTGGTCGGCCGCCTGCGCAATGCCGCCGACAATTGCGCCGACATGCTGCACACCCTGCTGGATTACTCACGCATCGAAGCGGGCGTGGTGACACCGCAGCTGGCCCCTTTCCGCCCGCAGGCGCTGATCCATCGCATCAGCCGCGAGATGGCCGCGCAGGCCGAGGCCAAGGGTCTGGTGTTCCGCACCCGCGAGAGCCAGGCAGTGGCCAGCGCCGATGCGGGGCTGACCGAACTGATCCTGCGCAATCTGGTGTCCAATGCGATCCGCTATACCGAACGTGGTGGCGTGCTGGTGGCCTGCCGTCAGCGGGGTCCACAGGTGTGGCTGGAGGTATGGGATACCGGCATCGGCATCGCGCCGGAGCAGCAGCAGGAAATCTTTCGCGAATTCCACCAGCTGGGCAATCCGGAACGCGATCACAACAAGGGGATGGGCCTGGGTCTGGCGATTGCCGAGGGATTGGCGAAGATGCAGGGCTTGCAGCTGACGGTCCAGTCACGGCCGGGACGAGGGAGTGTCTTCCGGCTGCAACTGCCGGCGGCGCTCATGCCGCTGCCGGCGCATCCGGGCAAGCCGGTACCCGCGCTCACGGCACAGCGGGACCTGCACGGCCTGCGCATCCTGCTGATCGATGACGACCAGCGTGTGCGCGACAGCATGGCG
>Ga0182006_1002449_pt1 | contig 10146 bp, 9 predicted proteins | sample Sormic07211104_1_FD_123022 | JGI IMG/M metagenome (GOLD analysis project Ga0182006, IMG submission 123022) | Rhizosphere microbial communities from Sorghum bicolor, Mead, Nebraska, USA - 072115-104_1 MetaG | ecosystem: Host-associated > Plants > Roots > Rhizosphere | place: USA: Nebraska...
CCGGTGGGCATCATCACCGACCTGTGCATCATGGAACCGGAGGAGGGCACCCACGAATTCGTGGTCACTGCGCTGCATCCGGGCGTGACCCGCGAGCAAGTGGTCGCCGCCACCGGTTGGGCGATTCGTTTTGCCGACTCCGTTGCAACCACCGCTGAGCCGACCGAAGTCGAGCTGACCGCGCTGCGTGATCTGGAAGCGCGCACCGCCGCCGCCCACGGTCAGGCGCCGGGAGAAGCATGATGCGTGACGTGTATATCTGCGACGCGATTCGCACCCCCATTGGCCGCTTCGGTGGCGCACTGTCCGCCGTGCGCGCCGATGACCTCGCCGCCGTGCCGATCAAGGCCCTGATGGAGCGCAACCCTTCGGTGGACTGGAATGCCGTCGATGAAGTGTTCCTCGGCTGCGCCAACCAGGCCGGCGAAGACAACCGCAACGTTGCGCGCATGGCATTGCTGCTCGCCGGTCTGCCGGACAGCGTGCCCGGCGTTACGCTCAATCGCCTCTGCGCTTCGGGCATGGACGCGATCGGTACTGCATTCCGTGCGATTGCCAGCGGCGAGATGGAGCTGGCGATCGCCGGCGGCGTCGAGTCGATGTCCCGCGCGCCATTCGTGATGGGCAAGGCCGACGCGGCGTTCTCGCGCAACATGAAACTGGAAGACACCACCATCGGCTGGCGTTTCATCAACCCGCTGATGAAGGCGCAGTACGGCGTCGATGCCATGCCGCAGACCGCTGACAACGTCGCCGACGACTACAAGGTTTCGCGCGCAGATCAGGACGCCTTTGCCTTGCGCAGTCAGCAACGTACCGCCGCCGCGCAGGCTGCCGGTTACTTCGCTGAAGAAATCGTCGAAGTGCGCATCGCCCACAAAAAGGGCGAAACCGTGGTCAGCGAGGATGAACATCCGCGCGCCGACACCACGATCGAAGCACTGGCCAAGCTGAAACCGGTCAACGGCGCGGACAAAACCGTTACTGCCGGCAATGCCTCCGGGGTCAACGATGGTGCTGCTGCGCTGATTCTGGCTTCGGCCGAAGCGGTGAAAAAACACGGCCTGACCGCCCGCGCAAAAGTGCTCGGCATGGCCAGCGCCGGCGTCGCACCACGGGTGATGGGCATCGGCCCGGTGCCGGCGGTGCGTAAACTGACCGAGCGCCTTGGCGTCGCGGTCAGCGATTTCGACGTGATCGAACTCAACGAAGCGTTTGCCAGCCAGGGCCTCGCGGTATTGCGCGAGTTGGGCCTGGCCGACGATGCGCCGCAGGTCAACCCGAATGGCGGCGCGATTGCCCTCGGTCATCCGTTGGGCATGAGCGGTGCGCGATTGGTGCTGACTGCCCTGCATCATCTGGAAAAGACCGCTGGCAAGAAAGGTCTGGCGACCATGTGCGTCGGTGTCGGCCAGGGGCTGGCCTTGGCCATCGAACGTGTCTGACGCACTGCGGCACTTACAAGAACTGAGGAAAGCGAAATGACTGACAAGCCTGGTTACCGTCGCCCACAGGCAGGCACTCAGCCTGACTATCTGCACCCGACGTATCAATCCACCAACCTGCGCTCGCCGTCCAAGCCTTTGGTGTACCTGCCCCATTCACTTTCGGAAATCACCGGGCCGACCATCGGTGCCGAGCATGTTGCCGAAAAGGACAATGACCTCACCGCACAGCACGACGGCGAGCCGTTGGGCGAGCGCATCATCATTCACGGCCGCGTGCTCGACGAAGACGGCCTGCCGGTGCCGGGGATTCTGGTGGAGATCTGGCAGGCCAATGCCGCCGGCCGCTACAACCATGCCCGCGACCTGCACGACGCGCCGCTGGACCCGAACTTTACCGGCACCGGCCGCACCGTCACCGATGCCGATGGCTGGTACCAGTTCCAGACCATCAAGCCCGGCGCCTATCCGTGGGGCAACCACCACAATGCCTGGCGCCCGGCGCATATCCATTTTTCGCTGTTCGGGCCGAGCATCCTTACGCGTCTGGTCACGCAAATGTACTTTCCCGGTGATCCGCTGCTGGCGTACGACCCGATCTACAACTGCGTGCCGGACACCTCGGCCAAGGAACGCCTGATCGCTGCTTTCGATCTGGAAAAAACCATTCCGTCCTACGCCCTCGGTTACCGCTGGGACATCGTGCTGCGCGGGCGTGAAGCCACGCCGATGGAGAAATAAGATGACGCTCTATGCGACCACGTCCCACACCGTCGGGCCGTATTACCACATCGGTCTGACCTGGCTGAACCGCGAAACCCTGGCCAACGAGCTGACCCTCGGCGAGCGCGTGGCGATCACCGGCCAGGTGGTGGACGGCAATGGCGATGTCGTCAACGACGCCATGCTCGAAGTCTGGCAGGCCAACGCCGCCGGCAAGTACGACCACCCGGAAGACCATCAGGACAAGCCGCTGGATCCGAATTTCGAAGGCTTCGGTCGGGTGCCGGTGGATGCCGAAGGGCGGTTTCGTTTCACCACGATCAAACCCGGCACCGTGCCCGGCCTGAAAGGGTCGACCCAGGCGCCGCATCTGGTGGTGCTGGTGTTCGCCCGAGGGTTGGTGAAGCACTTGCTGACGCGGATTTATTTCGAGAGTGACCCGGCGAACGTCGAGGATCCCTTGCTTGAATGCGTGCCCGCCGAACGCCGCCAGACCTTGCTGGCCAAGGCGGATGCATCCGGTGTTTACCATTGGAACGTAGTTCTGCAGGGCACCGATGCCGAGACGGTGTTCTTCGATTACTGAAGAACACCGTCCATCCCTTGTGGGAGCGAGCCTGCTCGCGAAAGCGGTGGGTCGGCCAGCACACATGTCGTCTGGCAGTCCCTCTTCGCGAGCAGGCTCGCTCCCACAGAGGAACGATCAATACCGGATGTGGAACGGGACTGTTGCAAAGTATGTCTAGACTGTGACTGTCCCTATCGAGTGAAAAAACAATGACAACCACCACCTCCCACTACACCGGCGAAGAGCGCAGCAAGCGCATCTTCGCCATCGTCGGCGCTTCGTCCGGCAACCTCGTCGAATGGTTCGACTTCTACGTCTACGCCTTCTGCGCGATCTATTTCGCCCCGGCGTTTTTCCCCTCCGATAACCCGACTGTGCAACTGGTCAACACCGCTGGCGTGTTCGCTGCCGGGTTCCTGATGCGGCCGATTGGTGGCTGGATTTTCGGCCGCGTTGCCGACAAGCACGGGCGCAAGAACTCGATGCTCATCTCGATTCTGATGATGTGCTTCGGCTCGCTGTTGATTGCCTGTTTGCCGACCTACAAGGACATCGGCGTCTGGGCGCCAGTGCTGTTGCTGTTCGCGCGTTTGCTGCAAGGTCTGTCGGTGGGCGGCGAATACGGCACCACCGCGACCTACATGAGCGAAGTCGCGCTCAAGGGCCAGCGCGGTTTCTTCGCCTCGTTCCAGTACGTCACGTTGATTGGCGGGCAACTGCTGGCGGTGTCGCTGGTCGTCGTGTTGCAACAGTTCCTCACTGAGGAAGACTTGCGCGCCTACGGCTGGCGGATTCCGTTCGTGGTCGGTGCGGTGGCGGCGCTGATCTCGCTGTTCCTGCGTCGTTCGCTGAAGGAAACCACCAACGAGGAAACCCGCGCGCACAAGGACGCCGGCAGCATCACCGCGCTGTTTCGCGATCATAAAGCGGCGTTCATCACTGTGCTCGGCTACACCGCTGGCGGCTCGCTGATTTTCTACACCTTCACCACCTACATGCAGAAATACCTGGTGAACACCGCTGGCATGCACGCCAAGACCGCCAGCTACATCATGACTGGCGCGCTGTTCCTGTATATGTGCATGCAGCCGTTGTTCGGCATGCTCGCCGACAAGATCGGCCGACGTAACTCGATGCTCTGGTTCGGCGCCCTCGGCACGTTGTTCACCGTACCGATCCTGCTCAGCCTGAAAAGCATCAGCAGTCCGTTCCTCGCCTTCGTACTGATCACCCTGGCGCTGGCGATTGTCAGTTTCTACACCTCGATCAGCGGTCTGGTAAAAGCCGAGATGTTCCCGCCGGAAGTCCGCGCGCTGGGTGTCGGCCTGGCTTACGCGGTGGCGAATGCAATCTTCGGTGGCTCGGCAGAGTTTGTGGCCCTGAGCCTCAAGGCCGGCGGCATGGAAAACGCCTTCTACTGGTACGTCACGGCGATGATGGCGGTGGCTTTCCTGTTCAGTCTGCGTTTGCCCAAGCAGGCGAAGTATTTGCACCACGATCTGTAAACCCATGTGCGCGGGCTGCGAGGCCCGCGCCGGCAAGGACTGTTTATGACTCAGCGACCGGGCAATCAATTGTTCGATGCCTACTTCACCGCCCGCGATATGCGCGAAGTGTTCTGCGATCAGGGCCGGGTGCAGGCGATGCTTGATTTCGAATCGGCGCTGGCCCGGGCCGAGGCGCGGGTCGGGCTGATTCCTTCATCGGCCGTGGCACCGATTGCCACAGCGTGCGACGCGGGCCTGTATGACTTCGCGGCGCTGGGCGAGGCGATAGCCACGGCTGGCAATTCGGCGATTCCGCTGGTCAAGGCGTTGGGCAAGCAGATCGCTTCGAGCGATGCCGAAGCCGAGCGATATATGCATCTGGGCGCGACCAGTCAGGACGTGATGGATTCCGGGCTGGTCCTGCAATTGCGCCAGGCGCTGGCGCTGATCGAAGACCAACTGGCGCAACTGGCCGACTCGCTCGCCACTCAGGCACAACGCTTCGCCACCACGCCACTGGCCGGGCGCACCTGGCTGCAACATGCCACGCCGGTGACTCTCGGTATGAAAATAGCCGGATGGCTGGGCGCCGTCACGCGCAGCCGTCAGCGTCTACAGGAGCTGAAACCGCGTCTGCTGGTGCTGCAATTCGGTGGCGCTTCCGGCACGCTCGCGGCGCTGGGTGAACAGGCGTTGCCGATCGCCAAAGCATTGGCCGAAGAGCTGCAACTGACGCTGCCCGAGCAACCGTGGCATACCCAGCGTGATCGCATCGTCGAGTTCGGCGCGGTGCTTGGCCTGATCGCCGGCAGCCTCGGCAAATTCGGCCGCGACATCAGCCTGTTGATGCAGACCGAAGCAGCGGAGGTTTTTGAGCCTGCGGCACCGGGCAAGGGCGGTTCGTCGACCATGCCGCACAAACGCAACCCGGTTGGCGCGGCGGTGCTGATCGGCGCGGCCACGCGGGTGCCGGGGCTGGTGTCGACGCTGTTCAGCGCGATGCCGCAGGAGCACGAACGCAGCCTCGGTTTGTGGCACGCCGAATGGGAAACCCTGCCGGAGATCTGCTGCCTGGTGTCCGGTTCGCTGCAACAGGCGCGCTTGCTGGCCGATGGTCTGGAAGTCGATGCGGCGCGCATGGCCCGCAACCTCGAATTGACCCAAGGCCTGGTGCTGGCCGAAGCGGTGAGCATCGTCCTCGCCCAACGCGTCGGCCGCGACACCGCGCATCATCTGCTCGAACAATGCTGCAAACGCGCCGTGGCCGAGCAACGCCATTTGCGTGCGGTGCTCGCTGACGAGCCGCAAGTCACCGCCGAACTCAGTGGCGCGGAACTCGATGATCTTCTGAACCCCGCGCATTACCTCGGCCAGGCGCAAGTCTGGGTCGAGCGCGCGGTGGCCGAACACAACGCTTTGACTGTCTGAAGGAGAGGGCTGTGGCTTTCGTTCAACTCGCCGATGGCGAACTGCACTATCAACTTGAGGGCCGGGCGGAGGCGCCGGTGCTGGTGCTGTCCAACTCGCTGGGCACCGACCTGCACATGTGGGACGCGCAGATGCCGGCATTCACCGAGCATTTGCGCGTGCTGCGTTTCGACACGCGCGGCCACGGTCAATCGCTGGTTACCGAGGGGCCGTACAGCATCGAACAACTCGGTCGCGACGTGCTCGGTCTGCTCGATGCGCTGCATATCGAGCGCGCGCATTTCTGCGGACTGTCGATGGGCGGGCTGATCGGACAGTGGCTGGGGATCAACGCCGGCCATCGTCTGCACAAGCTGATTGTCTGCAACACCGCAGCGAAAATTGGCGATCCGTCGGTGTGGAATCCGCGCATCGAAACCGTGTTGCGCGACGGCCCGGCGGCGATGGTCGCGCTGCGTGATGCCTCGATTGCGCGCTGGTTTACCCCGGACTTTTCCGCAGCGCATCCCGAGGCGGCGAAGAAGATTACCGACATGCTTGCCGCAACCAATCCACAAGGCTATGCGGCCAACTGCGCGGCCGTGCGCGATGCCGATTTCCGTGAACAACTGGCTTCGATCAACGTGCCGTTGCTGGTCATTGCCGGCAGCGAAGATGCGGTGACGCCGCCGTCCGGCGGGCACTTCATTCGCGACCACGTGCGCGGTGCCGAGTACGCCGAGTTCCATGCGGCGCATTTGTCCAACGTGCAGGCCGGTGCCGCTTTCAGCGACCGTGTGCTGGCGTTTTTGCAGGCTCAGTGAGGAAGAATTTGTGGACGAGAAACAACGTTACGACGAAGGCATGCAAGTACGCCGCGCGGTGCTGGGCGATGCCCACGTTGATCGCAGTCTGACCACGCTGACTGAGTTCAACTCGGAATTCCAGGAGATGATCACCCGCCACGCCTGGGGCGACATCTGGACCCGCCCGGGCCTGCCCCGGCACACCCGCAGCCTGATCACCATCGCCATGCTGATCGGTATGAACCGCGAGGGCGAACTGAAACTGCACCTGCGCGCGGCGGCCAATAATGGCGTCAGCCGCGGCGAGATCAAGGAAGTGATCATGCAGAGCGCGATCTACTGCGGCATCCCGGCGGCGAATGCGACGTTTCATCTGGCGGAATCGGTGTGGGATGAGCTAGGCGTCGAAACCCGGGATTGATGGCGCCCGAAATTACGCCTTCGCGAGCAAGCTCGCTCCCACATTGGAGTTGTGTCGATCACAAAAAAAATGTGGGAGCGAGCTTGCTCGCGAAAGCGGCAGACGCCGTGATGTGTTAATCAGCACATGCACTCAAACCCTGGCGACAATGAATATTCGCTTGAATGCAAACAACGTATACCCATCCGCCTCCTGCGGATAATGCGCCTGCACCCGCATCAAGTAGTGATAGATAAATCGCGCCTGCTGCGCTGAATCCAGCGCCTGCATAACTGGCCTTAACGCCGAGACCTTGACCCAGTCATACACCGGCGATTTGCCGTTGACCACCTGCAGTTGTTCGGTCTCCCAAATGTCCAGCGACGCGGTCATTGGCGCGAGCAGACGGTAGTAGTCCTCTAGCGTCAGTAGCGGCCGCGCGGCCATTCGCCGGCGCAGTTCTGGCGTGCCCAACGGTGCGCCCCCGGGGCCGGCGTCATCCAACGTTTTCAGCATTAACCGATACCACAACGCATCGCGCCAATCCGGCATGTGCGCTGCGAGGCAGCCGCCAGGATTCAAATAGCCGAGCAGGCGCGGCAGCAAGGTTTCGTGGTCATCGAGAAAATGCAGCACAGCGGCGGCGAACAGCAGATCCGCCGGTTGCTCAGGCTGCCAGTTCAGCAGATCAGATTGTTTCCACAAGGCCTTGATCGGCAGGCTTCGGGCCTCGTTGAGCATCTGCGCCGAACTGTCGATGCCCTGCAAATGCGCACGCGGCCAACGCTTGGCCAGCAACTGCGTAGCGATGCCGGTGCCGCAGCCCAGATCGTAAATGCGTTGAGGATTTTGCAGTTCGATACGGTCGAGCAATTCGTTGACCGGACGTTGTCTGAGACGGGAAAACTGTTGGTACGCCTTGGCGTCCCAATCGGATGCAGTGGTGCGGCGCGTGATCATGAGGTGATCCTCCGGTGATCAAATGGTGTCTTCCGATGACAACCTGGTGCACAGCTGGAGACCGACTACGAAACGGAAGCGTGAAGGGTTGGAGCACCTGAGTCCTTCAGGTTTGCTCACTGTAACCGCCGCCCGCAAAAGCGCTACATGGCCTGACCAATGGCATGCATCTGTGACGGGAATCAAATGTGGGAGCGAGCCTGCTCGCGAAGACCATTTCATATTCGACAGAGATGTCGACTGAAGCAGCGCTTTCGCGAGCAGGCTCGCTCCCACAGTGAGGCATGTGTGGTTAGAGAAGGCTGATCGGGTAGCTGACGATCAATCGGTTCTCGTCGAACTCGTTGTTGCTGAAGTCGCGGCGCATGGTCGAGTTGCGCCATCTGACGTTCAGATCCTTCAACGTGCCGCTCTGCACCGTGTAACCCAGTTCCGATTCGCGGCCCCATTCCTTGCCGTCGGTGATCGTCCCGGTGTGCACGTTGTCGCCGCTGATGTAGCGGTTCATCAGGGTCAGGCCGGGGATGCCCATGGCGGCGAAGTTGTAGTCGTGGCGCAACTGCCAGGAGCGTTCCTGAGCGTTGTCATAACTGGCGTTGTAGCTGTCGTTGGCCAAGGTGCCGCCGCTGGTGCCGTTGACGCGCATCCAGGCGCTGTCGCCGGTGAGTTTCTGCAGGCCGAGGTAGAACGTGCTGCTGCCGTACTTGGCCGAAAACATGCCGTACCAGGTCTTGTTGTCCAGATCGCCGGCACGCGCGCTGCCATCTTCCTTGCCGTAGAAAAATCCGAGGTTGGCGCCCAGCGTCCAGTCGCCGAGCGGCTGGCTGTGCAACACGTTGAGGTACTGCTGGCTGTAGATGTCCTTGAGCTGCGCGTTCCACAGGCCGATCTGCGTGCGCTTGTCGTTGAACAGGTACTCGCCGCCCTGGAAGTTGAAACGATCAGAGGTGAACGCGGCTTTGCCGGTCATCGACATGTCGCTCATGCTGCTGTCGTCGCGCGGGCTGTTGGCGCGGAACTGGCCGCCATAGAGGGCCAGGCCGGCGATTTCCTTCGAGGTGATCTGGCCGCCACGGAAGGTCTGCGGCAGCGAGCGACCGTCGTCCGAACGCAGAATCGGCAGCACCGGCATCCACTCGCCGACCTTGACCTCGGTCTGCGAAAGTCTGGCCTTGAAAGCGACGTTGGTGCGACCGAAGTTGTCCGCCGGGCGCCCGTCATGGTCCAGCGGCAACAACTGCGTACCGCCCGTGCCTTTACCGCCATCGAGCTTGATCGAATACAGCCCGAGCACGTCCATGCCGAAACCGACGGTGCCTTGGGTGAAGACGGATCTGGCGTCGAGAATGAAGCTCTGTGTCCACTCTTCAGCCTTGCCTTGGGCCTTGGTCGGGTTGGTGAAGTTGCGGTTGATATAGAAGTTGCGCAGGTTGAGGTTGACCTTGGCGCCTTCAACTAAGCCGCCTTCTTCGGCGCTGGCTGGCAGGGCCAGACCGGCGATGGCCAGGGCGATCACAGCGGGCAATGTGTAGGGCACAGGGAAAACTGTCATGGACTTGGGTCTCTCTTGTTTTTTTAGGGCGAACGGCTGCGCTGTCGCGGCGGATGCGGCGCAGGCAACGTGATGCAGATCTGAGATGCAGCGGTGGCGGTCAGCCGGGCGGGGCAGGGCGCTGGAGCATGGTGTCGAACCTTGTTGTTATTGGTTTTCTGGTTCGAATGGTGAAGGGCCTGTGTGTTCGGGTTCAATTGCTGAAGGCGGGTTTTGGGCGGTTATCGAACGCAAGATTCATGCGGATTTGTGGTGAGTGTGAGGTCCTCTTCGCGAGCAGGCTCGCTCCCACAACTGGAATGCGTTTCCCTGTGGGAGCGAGCCTGCTCGCGAAGAGGCCAGTTCGGCCGCGAAACCTTTGCGACAGGCAACAAAAAGCCCACCAATAAGGTGGGCTTGATGTAGTCAGCCGATGATCAGAACAGCTTCATCTTCGGCGCTTCTTCTTTCAGCGCTTCGTTCTGCGCGGTCTGCGCATTCCAGCCACCGCCCAGTGCCTTGTACAGGTTGACCGCACTGGTCAGCTGCGCGAGGCGGTCGGTGATCAGCGCTTGTTGCGCGCTGAACAACTGACGCTGGGCATCGAGGAAGGTCAGGTTGCTGTCGACGCCGATGCGGTAGCGACGTTCGGCCAGGCGGTAGTAATCCTGGTTGGCCTGAACGAAGTCACGCTGCGCTTGCAGCTGCTCGGTGTAGGTCTGGCGCGCGGCCAGGCCGTCGGCGACTTCCTGGAAGGCGGTTTGAATTGACTTCTCGTAGTTCGCCACGCCAATGTCCTTCTGGATCTTGGCGTAGTCG
>Ga0182006_1002450_pt1 | contig 10142 bp, 10 predicted proteins | sample Sormic07211104_1_FD_123022 | JGI IMG/M metagenome (GOLD analysis project Ga0182006, IMG submission 123022) | Rhizosphere microbial communities from Sorghum bicolor, Mead, Nebraska, USA - 072115-104_1 MetaG | ecosystem: Host-associated > Plants > Roots > Rhizosphere | place: USA: Nebraska...
AGCGACAGTGTGGACAGCAACAGCCATTTTATTTTTGTCATGTTCAGGGCCCGCCTGTTTGCTTAGAAGGTTCGCTGGATCGAGAACGCCACGAAGTCCCGATCCTTCATGTTTTGCTGGTAGGTGAATGAGTTGGAGGCATTGATCACCGGGCCGGCCTCACCGAAGAAGTTGGTGTAGCTGAGCGAGGCGTACCATTGCTTCTTGTAATCGGCCTTGAGGCCCAGGGTCAGGTCGCCGCCGTGTTCCGGGCCGAACGCCTGGGGAGTCACGGAAGAGCGTCCGGAGGGGTTGTAGCCGACGGTGATCGGCATCTGCACATCAATGCCTGGGAAGACCTGGAAGTACTGCGGCTCAAAGGTGAAACGCAGGGCGAATGCATCGCGGGTGGTGTTGGGGTCCAGTTGATCGGCGTTCTTGGTCACGCTCAGGCGCCGGTTGAAGGCCAACTCGCCGACCAGCGAGGCGCCGTCCCACAGGGCCGAGCCACCATAGACGTTGATCATCGACACCTGGGCATGCCACGAGCGGCCAATGGGATAGGCAGCGTGCGCGTCGTTGTCCGCGTCCATCCCGGTGATGATCGTCCCGCCGACCCCGGCCAACGGCGTATCGAGCCGGATCGAGGTTTCGCCAGCGATGTTGCTCTCGCCCACCTGGGTGCTGAAACTGGCGCCGAAGACCTTGATGTCCTCGGGGTAGACGTTGATGAACGAATCATCCGCGCCAGGCACCAACGCCGCCGGGCGGAAGTAGAACACCGGGGTTTTCTCGTGGTACTTCGCGGCGTAGAGGCCGAACTCCCAGTCGTCGAGGGCGAACTTCAGCTGAGCACCGAACTGCCCGGAATCCCTCGCCTCCTTGTCCTTGCCGTGACGCAGTACACCGGTGGGAAAGAACACTTGCTCCCCGCCTTCCCCGACAAAGTCTGCACCGCTGAAGTAACTGCCTGCCGCGGGCAGGCGGGTCTTGTTCCATTCGAACTGGTAATAGGCGCCCACGCTCACCGTGTCATTGAGCTGCCAGTTGCCCGCCACCTGCTTGGTGGGCATGAGGATTTCCTTGAATTGCGAGCCTGGCACCGACTGCAGCTTGACCAGGTCGACGGTGGATTGGGCATTGGCGATGCCGTTGGCGCCGAAGAACAGGCTCTCACCGTAGATCTGCGTGAACTGCCCGAGCCGACCGGACAGCGTGGTCGTGCCGACGTCGCGGGAGCCGTAGACGAAGGCGTCGAGGATTTCGGTGCGCTGGCCGTGAATCCGCCGGGTGTCGCTGGTGAATTCATCGTGGTCGACACTCACGGAGTTGGCGGTGCCCGGTGAATCGTTGTCGTTGTGCTGGCTATAGACGCTGTCGTACCACGACGCCGCGCTGACCCGGGCACCCACGTCTTTGTACTTGATGTCGAACTCGGACAGGATGTCCAGCCGATTGGAGATGAGCCCACGGTCGAAATTGCGGTCGCCGTCATCCAGGTTGGGGTTGCTGTTGGACGTGCCAGGACCTGCGGCCACCTTGTGATCGAGTTTGTTCACGCGCCAGGCATTGCTGTACTTGATGGTGTTGTCCCAGGTTGCCGAAAGATCCGGGTTGCCGGTGTCGATCTGGAACGCCTGCACCTGCGTTGACAGGCTCAGCATCAGCGTCGCGCCGACGGCGCAGGCAAGATCGGCGACCGGCAACGGGCAGAGCCGCTGGTTGGCTGTTTTCATGAGATGTTCCTGTTTTTTTGTTTTTGTAAAAGGTCATCCACTCACGGCATTGGCCGCGAACACGCGAGCGCCGTACCGCTTGCATCAATATGCGTAAAACATATTTTTCTACACTTAAAATCACTTTGTGCACAAAAACTAATCCTGCCAAAATCCAAAGTCAAGCGGATTCGGCGCAGGTGTTTGCACATCCGAGGAAGACCGGGAAGGAAAGCCGCCCGCGCAGTCCATAGCGTTGGCTGACTTGAGAGAGGGGGCATTCAGTAACAGGCGGCGCACACGCGCCCTTTGCACTAAACTAGTTTTTGCGCATAAAATCCGTTTGGTGCAAATTTCAGGATGACTCGACCATGATCCCCTCCCCTGGCACGCCGCTGATTGATGTCGCGTTGACCAAAATGAAGAAAGCGATCGTTTGCTGTGAGCTGGCTCCCGGCGAAAAGCTCAAGGTTGCGGAGCTTTCCAAGACCTATGGGTTGAGCAGTTCGCCGATTCGTGAAGCGCTCAATCGACTGACCCAGGACGGCGTGGTCGAGGCCAGCGATAACAAAGGCTTCAGGGTCGCGCCGATTTCAGCCAACGACTTTCGCGACATCACCCGCATGCGCTGCCTGCTGGAGTGCGAGGCACTGGGCGACGCCATCCAGTACGGTGACGACGCATGGGAAGCGGATGTGCTGGGGGCTTTCCACCGCCTGAATCTGATCGAGAAAAAACTCGGCAGCGGTGTGCTGGTGCTCGATGACGAATGGTCGGCCCGGCACAAGGCCTTTCACTTCGCGCTGTTCGCGGCCTGCCCATCCCCCCTGCTGCTGAAGATGATCGACTCGTTGTTTGATCGCGCCGAGCGTTACCGGCGTTTTTCCGCCCAGCAGCGCACCACCCAGCGGCACAAGGGCAACGAACACCAGATGTTGATGGAAGCCGCCCTGGGCCGCGACCGCGAGAAAGCGCTGACGCTGCTGCGCAACCATATCGAGGAAACCCTGGGGCGCATCATCGAGGCAATCGAGCGCCGGCAAGCCACGCTGCAATAACCCCCCGGCGCCACAGGAAAAGGCCCTTCGCCGCGCACTGCTTTCGTGGACAGTGTGCAACGAAGGGCCTTTTGTCTTACTGGCTCAGGGCCTGGGCGAACCGGCTCGTCTCATCGCTGCCGTTGTGCTTGGAGGGCTGCTCCGGCTGTCGCCCCCAAAGCGCCAGTTCCATTCCCTCTAGCAGTTCCATCGCCCACGCCACAGTCACCGCGCCGCCATACACGTAGTGATCCGGGCGCACGATCACCACGTTGCAACCGCGCCGCTCCAGCCATTGGGCCAACAGCCCATCGACTTCCTCGTAGTCATCGGGCGTCCGCGTCCCGGCTTGTCCAGGATCCACCAGCCGCACCACCTGCATTGGCAAGCCCTTGAGCGCCTGGCTGCTGCGCAGGCAACGAAGCAAGGCACTGGCGTCGAACCCGGGAGCAATCACCACGCGAAACGACTGGCCGGTAAACTCATCGAGCAAGGCGCGCTTGCCCGCGTGGTTGATGACCATCGGCTGCGGAAACAGCTCGCCGGCCGGCGCGACATGAGCGATGAAGCCTGCGGTCAAACCCGGGATCAGCGACTGGCGGATGATGCCGCCGGGGTTGTCCTGCATCTGCTGGATCAACCGCGCATCGCGGATCGCCGCCCGCTCCTTGTCTCGCTCGCATATCACCCCGCCAAATTCCTTGGCTGCCAGGGTGGTCTGGCGGACATGAGGGATGCGTTCGACCTGGTAAGTGTCGAGAAACGCCGGGGCCGCCTGCCCGCGCTTGACCAGTGCCAGTTTCCAGACCAGGTTCAACGCATCGCGAATCCCCTGGCACATGCCTTGTGCCAGGAATGGCGGGGTCATGTGTGCCGCATCGCCGAGGAAGAACACTCGATCGGCCCGCCATTGTTCCAGGATCAAGGCATGGAAGCGGTACGCCGAGGCGCGCCAGAGCTGGTAGTCCTCCTCGGGCAGCCAACGCGCGATCAGTTTCCTGATCGTGTCCGGCTGGGAGATTTCCGACGGTTGTTCGTCCGGATTGATCATGAATTCCCAGCGACGATGACGCCCGGGGCCAACGACGAAGGTGCACGGGCGGGCCAGTTCACAGAACTGCACATTGGTCTGGGGCAGGTGTTCGCCCGCCCCTTCATTAAGGATGACGTCGACCACCAGCCATGGCTCGTCGAAGGCCAGGTCCTCCATTTTCAGACCCAGGCGGCTACGGATCGGGCTGGTGCCGCCGTCACACGCCAGCACATGGGCCGCCGTCACCGTTCGCTCGACGCCCTCCTGGTTGCGGATACGCACCTGAGCCTGCGACGGCGTCGAGTCCGCCGACAGCACTTCGGAGCCGAGCTCGACGGTGACCGATTCGAAACAGGCGATCCTGGACCGAAGCGCACGCTCCACCGGCGGCTGCGAGAACACATAGTTGGGGGCCCAACCCAGCGGGAACGGCGGCTGGGCGGCGTCGATGCGCTTGATCAGCTGTGAACCGGTGGTGCGGTATTCCGAGGGACGATAAGGCATGACGTGCTCGGTAATGGCATCCGCCAGGCCGATGTTGCCCAGGACCCGCATCACCTCCTGGTCGAACCCCATGGCCCGCGGATTGGCGTACACCGTCTCGGACTTGTCCACCACCAGGGCGTCGAGCCCCCACATGCCGGCCAGGTTTGCGCACAACGCGCCCACCGGCCCCATCCCAACAATGATGACATCGTAGTCCATCGTCTACTCCGCTTCTTATTCTTGTCGATTGCTGGTCGATCAACGCAGGCGCCCATCGACCAGCCTACATCCCTACATACGAAACAGGCGCCGGGCCTGCCCGCGCAACGATCAGGCGATACGAACCCGCTGCTCGTCGATCCTGGCCCGCATCGACTCCATCCATTGCCCACGGGTCTGGAAACCCGGGCGGCGACGACACATGGCCTCGGTCTGGGCCAGGATCACCTCGGTGGGCAGCTCCAGGTCGAGCGGTTCCTTGCAGGGTTGCGCGGTATAGAAAGGCGTGTCCACGTACATCTCGATCGGGTTGCCTTCCGGGTCCTTGAAGTAGATGGACCAGGCGTTGCCGTGATCGACCTGGGCAATCCCTTCGATGCCACTCTTGCGGGCAAATCGGTAATAGGTTTGCAGGTCTTGCAGCGAGTTGAGCAGGAACGACAATTGATTGATCGGGTTGAACGGCAGATCCACCGGTTTGCCGTCGAACAGGACGACCTGGTGGTGCAATTCCGGGTTCTGGGTCATGAAGAACAGGCGGTGCCCGGTAGACGCCACGCCTCTGTCGCTGACGATGAACCCGAGGATGCGGCAGTAGAAATCGACCATGCGATCGAGGTCTTCGCAGAACACGCCGGAGTGGGTGAAGTTGATAGTGGGCAATGCGGACATCGGGAACCTCCAATTTTTATGATTGTGCAGAGGGCAACGCTCAGGCTTCGTCGATGACGCCGTTCGACAACGTCCCGATCTCGCTGATGACAACTTCAAACACATCGCCGGGCTTGAGGAAGATCGGTGGTTTTCGCTTGAAACCGATCCCGCTCGGCGTACCGGTTGCCAGAATGTCCCCCGGGTTCCACGGCAGCGCTTTCGATACATAGGCAATCAGGTGCGGAATGTCGAAGGCCAGCTCCGAGAGGCTGCCTTCCTGCAACTGCTCACCGTTGAGAACACCGCGCACCACCAGCTTACGGTAATCGCTAATGTCCGCCGCTGGAATGAGCCACGGGCCCAGTGCACCGGTTTTTCGAAAGGTCTTGCCCATGCCGTACTGGTGCGTGTGGAACTGCCAGTCGCGGACACTGGCATCGTTGAAGCAGGTGTAGCCCGCCACATGATCCATCGCATCGGCCGGGTCGATATGCGCACCGCCCTTGCCGATGACCACGGCCAATTCGGCCTCGAAGTCGAATTGCTCGGACACCTTGGGCCGCACCAGGGCTTCTCCGTGGGGAAGCAGCGTCTCGGCGAAGCGCTGGAAGATCACCGGGAATTCACCCACCTTGCGCCCGGCTTCTTCAGCGTGGGCGACATAGTTGATGCCCACGCAAATGACCTTGCCGGGGTTGGGGATCACCGCGTCCAGTTGCACGCTGGCAAACGGGTAATCGGTCGGCTCGGTCGCCACCACGTGGCGGGCCTGCGGCAGGAGGGACGGCTCGGCCAGGAAAGCCGCGAGATCCGGCACCTGCTCGAAGCGGCGGTTCAACTCCACTACACCCTCGCCGACGACAGCGCCGAATCGGGCCTCTCCTTCTTTGCGGTACGAAATAAGCTTCATGTTGCTTTTCCTATTTTTGTGCACAAAAACAATGTTCTTGCACCATACATCATTAAATGCATAATGCGAAAGGCCGGTTCAAAAAAATAACGAGCCATTGAGGCTCTCGGTTTCTGGAGGTCAGGCATGTCGCTGGTGATGGTTCGCAAGGTCAAGCTGGACATGGAAGAAGTCTTCCACGAGGGTGGCCCCCGTTCGTCGCAACCACTGAGGATCGCCGTGGCGACCGCGGTGGTCGCCAACCCGTACGCCGGTCGGTATGTAGAGGACCTGCTGCCGTTCATGCAGGCATTGAGAGGCCTGGGAGCCGAATTGTCCGAGCGGTTGATCCAGGCCCTGGGCGGTGCCGGCAACGTCCAGGCGTACGGCAAGGGGGCGATCGTCGGCGAAGACGGGGAGCTGGAGCACGGTGCCGTCTGGCATGAAGCCGGTGGCTGGGCGATGCGCGAAGCACTGGGCAACCCCAAGGCCATCGTGCCGGCGGGCAAGACCATCGGTGGCCCGGGCTGCCGGGTGATGATCCCGTTGGGACATACCCAGGCGGCCTATGTACGCAGTCACTTCGGCGTGGCCGAGATGACGGTGTGGGACGGCCCCCGGCGCGGGGAAATCGCCTTCGGCCTGGCCATGGCCAGCGGCGGTCGTATCCATGCCCGCCTGGGTGGCCTGGCGGCGGCGGACGTAAAGGGCGAGGACGGTTTGCGTTAGCGACCCGGTTTCAAGTCGGTTTCAAGGTCGCGTTCCACGACAAAAACAACAAGTGCTGGAGAACATCATGACGACACAAACTATGCGCGCCGCACGCCTGTATGAAGGCGGTAAACCCATGGTCATCGAGCACCTGCCGGTACCGCAGATCCGTCCGACCGAGGTGTTGGTCAAGGTCAAGGCCTGCGGGATCGTGCCGAACCTGCATAACATCCTGACCAACTGGGTCAAATGGTTCCCCCAGAACCCATTGCCGAAACTGCCGGCCACGTTTGGCCTCGATCCGGCCGGCGTCATCGAGGCCGTCGGTCCCCAGGTCTATGACTTCAAGGTCGGCGACCGGGTCTACGTCAATCCGGGTCGCCACTGCGGCTCCTGCCGTGCCTGCCGCGCCGGCAATACCATCGCCTGTACCGCCTACACCTTCAACGGTTACTTCGGTTTCACCCCGAAAAGCCCGCGCATGTTCGAAGACTACCCTTACGGCGGCCTGTGCGAGTACCTCCCGGCCCCGCAATACAGCCTGATCAAGCTGCCTGCCAACCTGAGCTTCGAGACCGCCGCGCGGCTGGGGTACCTGGGCACGGCCTACAAAGCTATGCTCAAGGCCAATGTCGGTCCTGGTACAACCCTGTTGATCAACGGCATCAGCGGCACACTGGGGCTGGGCGCCGTCGCCCTGGCCCTGGCCATGGGCGTTCGCAAGATCCTCGGCACCGCCCGCAACCAGGAGCTCTTCCAGCGCGTGAAGGATCTGGCGGCGCCGGGCCGGATCGAAATCCACACCCTGGGAACCCAGCCGATCCAGGAATGGGTCCGGCAAATCACCCAAGGCGAAGGCGTCGACGTGGTCATCGATGCCCTGGGCCCCGGCGCTCCCCATGAAACCCTGACCCAAGCCCTCAAATCCATCCATCGCGGCGGGCATCTGGTTAACATCGGGGCGATTGCCGGTGACGTCCCCATCGATCTCCATTGGATCATGGACAACGATATCCAGATCAGCGGCTCGGCCTGGTTTACCACCGGGCAAGGGCAAGCCATGGCCGACATGGTGGAATCCGGCGTGCTGGACCTTTCGTTCTTCGAGAACACCGCGTTCAGCCTGGAGGACGTCAACGGCGCGATCAGCGGCATCGAAAACCGCCACGGCGGCTTCAGCAACTACGTCATCTGCCCCTGAGGCCAACGGTCTGCACCCGACCACGGCGGGCACGCGGGTGCCCGCCCACCTTGTTCAGGAAGTGCCATGAAGATCCGAAGAATTGTCACGGGCCTGGATGCTGCGGGCCAATCGGTGTTTATCAGTGATGCCGCGGTGCCGCGTGCGTGTTCGTTTCAGTCCGTACCTGGCCATGCCATGGCCCATGTGTGGTCCACCGGCACCGCGCCCACCGCATCGGACGCCCACCGGGACCCCACGGCGGCCCATCCATCCCTGGTGCCTGGGCCTGGCGAAACCAGCCTGGCCATCTATGACTTTCCCCCGGATTCGGTGATGCACAACCCCACCGACGTCGGGCTGATGGTCGCAGAACTGGGCGGCGCACTGCCCGGCCTGTTCGAACGCTTCGAGCCTGAACAGCCGGGCATGCACACGACGCCCACCATCGACTACGGCATCCTGCTGGAGGGTGAACTCTGGCTGGAACTGGACAATGGCGAACAGAAGCGCATCCAGCCCGGCGATGTGGTTATCCAGCACGGCAACCGGCATGCCTGGCGCAACAAAAGCGACCGCATCGCACGGGCGCTGTTCGTCATGATCGGCGCACATCACCGCTAGCCGGTGCACGTCACCTCTCAGGTATTGACTATGACCATGCATTACATTGCGGTGATCGGCGCCGGGACGATGGGCAGCGGCATCGCCCAGGTCTGCGCGAGCGCCGAGCACCTGCTGCTGCTCATCGACATCAACCAACAGGCGCTCGACAAAGGGCTTGGAACCATACGCCGACACCTGGACCGGCAAGTGGCCAAAGGTGTCCTGAGCCAGGACCAGGCCAGCGTGACCTTGCAACGCATCCGCACCTCGACCCGTTATGCCGACCTCGATGCCGTCGACCTGGTGATCGAGGCGGCCACGGAGAACCTGGCACTCAAGCGAAGCATCCTGCAGCAGATCGACGCTCATGTCCGTCCCGACTGCCTGATCGCCAGCAACACCTCTTCACTGTCGATCACCGAACTGGCCGCCGGCATCAGCCACCCGGAGCGCTTCATGGGCATTCATTTCTTCAACCCGGTCCCGGTGATGGGCCTGGTGGAGTTGATCCCTGGTTTGTTGACCAGCGAAGCAACCGCCGCCTCGGCCAGGGCACTGGTCGAACGCTTGGGCAAGACGGCCATCTTCACCGGTAACCGCCCCGGGTTCATGGTCAACCGGATTCTCATGCCGATGATCAACGAAGCCATTTTCGTGCTTCAGGAAAACGGCGATGCCCAGGCCATCGATACCAGCATGCGCCTGGGCTGCAACCAGCCTATCGGGCCTTTGGCACTGGCCGACCTGATTGGGCTGGACACGGTGCTGGCGATCCTCGACACCTTGCAGAGTGGTTTTGGCGACCCGAAATACCGCGCCGCGCCGCTGCTGCGGGAGCTGGTCGCCGCGGGGCTGCTGGGCAAGAAGACCGGCCGGGGCTTCCATGCCTATCGCTGAAGCCCGCGGTGGCTACGCGACCATCCGTGAACAGGCGGTGGCGTTATTCGTCAACAAAGGGTTCGGCCAGGTCGGCATGCGCGAACTGGCGCGTCACGTGGGCGTCGCGCCGGGCTCGCTGTATCACTATTTTCCAAGCAAACAACACTTGTTGTTCGACCTGATCGACGAACTCTACGAGGAACTGCACTGGCTGGTACGCAGCCTGGCGCCGAAAGTCGCAACCGGTAAACGCACGGTGCCGGACGTTATTCGGGCGCACTTGCAACTGCATCGGGAACGACCGTTGCAGTTCCAGTTGGCCTCGCACGGCTTCATCTACCTTGATGCCGCCCAGCAACAACTGATCAGCCACCAATACGCGCGATACGAGGACGCCTTCCTGCGCTTGATCTTCAGCGACGCCCTCCTCGCCCACCCGTCCTGCGCCGCGGCAGGACGTGCGATCACCCGGTTTCTCAACGGGCTGGCGGGCGTCCCTGGCGAGCAACCGCTCACCGATGACGCCTGGGTCAACCTGGTGGAGCGGATGATCGAGTGCTTCGAATCACGCTGCGCCCCGGCCGACGCAGCGTCGCGCCAGTAGCTGACCGCCCCTCTGATACAGCGTTACTCCAGCAGCGGAACAATCCGCGGCTCGATCCCGCTGGCGCAGACCTCCAGCAACGCCAATGTCACCGGCAGCTTGAAACGCCGTCGGCCGGCACTGCCGGGGTTCAGATACAGCCGTTCGCCG
>Ga0182006_1002451_pt1 | contig 10142 bp, 7 predicted proteins | sample Sormic07211104_1_FD_123022 | JGI IMG/M metagenome (GOLD analysis project Ga0182006, IMG submission 123022) | Rhizosphere microbial communities from Sorghum bicolor, Mead, Nebraska, USA - 072115-104_1 MetaG | ecosystem: Host-associated > Plants > Roots > Rhizosphere | place: USA: Nebraska...
CAATTGTACCCCCGTATTAAACATCGCAGCCAGCGTCGAATTGTAGGTATACGACGCGCCTTTGTTTTTAAAGTCAAAGAAGCTTACGGGCGCTACGCCTGCTTCTTCCCAATTGCTTACGAAAGCGGCAGTATCTAGCCAGTTTCCTCTTCCGGTATGCTCTATATCTAGTTTGGTCTGCTCGTTACGTAACGTAACGGCGGCGGCAAAACCCCATTTGTTGTTGTTTTTCATCTCAAAGCTTCGTCCCATAGCCAGCTGAAAGCTAGAACCCGGATCGGCCTTTGAGTTGTAGGTGGTGAAATTATCGTTCGTAAAGCGTTTGGACTGTTCAAAAAACAGCGGATTGTCCCAACTGGTAGCGACCAGCCCTTTCGGAAAAGACCGTGTGCCGTCGTCGTACCCAAAATAATCTGCTTCACCTCTTTGTCGCGACAAGAAATTCTTAAAAGTAGCCTCGGTATTGTACGAGGTGCCCCAGCTAAAAGAGAAAAAATCCTTTTCGGGAATATCTTTGGTGCGCACTTCTACATAGCCTCCTGCAAAGCTGGCATTCATGTCGGGAGTAGCGGTCTTGCTGACCACCACGCTCTCTACCATGGCAGTCGGAATAATATCAAACGAAAAGTTCTGGTTGTAGGCTTCCGTACTCGGCAGGTTGATGCCGTCCATGGCAGCCGTATTCCAGCGTTCTCCCATAGAACGAACGACTACATATTTGTTGTCTATTGTCGTAATTCCGGTAATTCTTTTTAATGTAGCCCCTACGTCGCTGTCGGGTGTTTTGGCAATCTGTTCGGCAGAAATACCGTCGCTCATCTGTGCGGCTCTCTTTTGCTGCATCAGCAGTCCTTGCGTAGAAGCAGCGTTATAGTCTACCGTGATGACTACTTCGTTCAATCCCATAGCATCGGATTTCAGGACTGCGTTAAGGTCTGTCACCTCGCCCGCTTTTACTTTCACTCCTGTGATGCGCTGTGTCTGGTATGAAATATAGCTTATCTCTAGATTGTGGATGCCTTCTTCTAGCGACAGGGAAAAACTTCCATTGTTGTCGGTCTGGACGCCTTGGGTTGTTCCTGCCACGGTGATGTTGGCTCCGGGAAGGGCAAGTCCGAAATCATCGACTACTTTTCCCTTTACCGTGCCGTTTTTTTTAGAAGCAGGGGCTGTTTTTGGCACAACGGCATAGTTGTTTCCGCTCTTTTTAAGCATAAAGTTGGTACCGGAAAGGGAGGCTTCGAGGGCTTTTTCCCACGTCTGGTTTTTTGCGGCATAGGCAGACACTTTTACGGCTCCTGTCTGCTTATGGTCAAAGGCAATGCTGATGTTGCTTAGTTTTTCGATACGCAGTATGCGCGATTCTAATGTTTCTTCGGGAAAGGAGATGTCTTGCTGGGCATGTAAAGAGGGGGCAAAAAATAAGAGCACTAGTGCTGTAAATAGGAACCAATTTTTCATAATGTTCGTGCGAGCTGTTCGCTGCGTTTATTTGTATAGGGTTACGGTGTTGTTTTTAATTGTATAGCGCACGCTGTAGATGTCTGAAATCACATCGAGCATAGTTTGCAGGGACGTTTCTTTTTCAAAAGAGGCGCTGAAATTGATGTCCTGCAAGAGGCCCGGCTGCATCTTGATGTCGATGTCGAAATGCTGTTCCATTCTAAGGAGCAACTCGTCGGCATCAGAATGGTTGAGCGTCAGGTCGCCCGCTCTCCATGTCGCAATGTTTGAGGTTTCTATCTGGGATAGGCTGACAGCGTCTTTCTTTTTGTCGATGATTGCTTTTTGTGACGGAAGGAGCGTGTGGATCTGATTGTCTTTTCGCACTTCTACTTTTCCGGTGCGTACCGCCACGCTGCTTTTGTGTAATTTGCCATAGGCCGTTACGCTGAAGGAGGTTCCTCTCACCACCACATCGGCTTCTTGGGTATGGATGATAAAGGGCTTGTGCGGGTTCTTGGCTACTTCAAAAAAGACTTCGCCGTCTTCGAGCCAGATTTCTCTTTCCTTGCTGTTGAATTCGTCTTTTACAAAGGCGAGGGAAGTACTTCCGTTTAGCGTAATGATGGAGCCGTCGGGAAGGGTAAACTTTTTGACATCGCCTTTATCGGTCTGGTACCCCATCTCGTCCGAAAACAGATAGCCCAAGCTCTGCACCGTATCATAGGTGTTGTATTGGTAGGCGGTGACAGAAGCCATCAGCAGGACTACAATAGCGGCAGCGTACGGCAACAGCTGGCGCAGTCTGAATACTTTTGCCGGCTGACGTTCTGGCGCGGCAAATCCGTATTGGGCCGATAGGGTTTCCCATACCTTTTCGATTCCTTTTTTGACTTGGCTTTCGGAGGGTTCAAATGAAGAGCCGGTCAGCTTTTCGGGATTCCAGTTTTTAATGATCTCGATTTCTTTTTCGGTGGCCTGCTTCGTATAGTATCTGTGGAAATAATCGTGCAGCCACAAAAACCAGAGCAGTTTTTTTTTGTCTTGTTCTTCTTGATTCAGCTTCTTATTCATGTGTTTTGTTCTTCTCTATAGATAATCGTAAGCAGTGCCTCCGATTTCTTATCGAAACTCATTATGAAAACATTAAGAATGTGTTAAGCCTTTTTTTATAAAATCAAGGGGGTCTTTTTTGTGATACATTTGCGCTGTTCTTCTTATTCAGCGTCTACAAAACTGTAGAAAATTGGACCAAATGAAAACTCCAGACCAAGTCCTTATCGAGAGGATTACGAATAAAGACAACGCGGCCTTTTATGAATTTTATAATCGCTACGCCGCCTTGCTTTATAGATGGGCCTATAATCGGGTAGGCAGTGAAGAGATCACCGAAGAGATTACTCAGGAATTCTGGGCGCAGTTTTGGCTGCATCCCCAGCAGATCAAAACGGATGCGTCGGGCAATGCGAAGAATTATCTGCTGCATTTTTTTACGTACCGCGTGCTGGATTACATCCGCGCGCATCTGAGCAAAAAGATAGTCTCCAATAGCGGAGATGATTTCGACCTGCTTTCGCGTACCTTGATCTATACGCACATTTCGGAAGAGATAGAGGAAAAGGAAATCTATACGCTTATTGACGAAATCATTGCTACGCTGCCCGACTTGACCCAAAAGGTGTTTAACCACCGATGGAGGGATGACCTGTCGACCGAAGAGACGGCCAAATTGCTGGATATTGACGAAAAGGCGGTCTACAATAGAATGTACGTGGCCATTGGCGCGATACGAGAAAAAGTGTCCTTGATGCTTCAGGAAGGCGATAACATGAACAAGATAAAAACGATCAATGCGCTTGCCATTTGGTATAGCTTGATGCGCTAGCACAAAAACAGGAAAGATGATAAAACAGACAATCCCGACACGAATGTCGGGATTGTTTGTTGATTATAGTTCGTTATATTCTCGGATCGGTACCCGCAGCCGAGCCTTTTCGGCGGGCGATCAGGTCAGAAAAATAGCTTCTTCCAGTGTTCAAGATCGTAAGCAGTTCTGCATAAAACGGCGTGTTTTTTCTTTTTGCCATCACCAGCACATATTCGGCCAGGTCTTTATAGGTTTCCAATATCTTTTTGCGGAGCGCCTTGGTATCAAAAACCTCGGTGGTGTTGATGTTGGTCGAACGGTTGCTGAACAGCGTCTTGAAGTTGGTATTCGCCGCTTCCAGATTCATCAGGTGTTTTTCGAGTGCCAGCTTTGTGGCGGCGGCCGAAAACCGCGGGCTTCGTATTTCGGCGATAAAGTTGTCTAGTGCCAGGCTTTCGGCTTCAAAATTCATGTGTTCTACACGTTTATAGGTCCTGAGCAGGGTCATGAGGAGGTCATAGGCTTTCTTTTCGTCTTCGTCATCGGTGTGTCGGAACGTGCTGACTACAGTGCGTACTGTCGTCATCTTTCTGTCTCGGATGTAATCCAGATCCATCAGTTTTTTAGATTCGGCCCAGCTTTGGATCTGCATCAGCGCACGGTCATAAATAGGGGATTGTTGGAGGAGGCTCTGGTAGAGGGCATTGAATTCCGCATCTTCTGTCGGTACCAGAGTAGAGTTCTTAAAGTCAGTCAGGAATCGGATGATAAATTGTCCGGATTCTACATACTGTAAATGACTTGTGTTTAATTTGTGAAGTTTCATGGCTATTATGTTTAAATTGTTAATAATACCGCTATAACGTATATAAAAACAAAATATTTTGTTTTAATGTTATTATTTGTAATAAAATATAACAAATGATGTTGTTTTGTATTAAAATCACAGTGAATCGCTTTTTTCGGCTTAAAAAAAAGCCGTCTAACCCAGTGGACAGGCTAAAGTGAGGTCATTTTGAGGTGTCTAACACAGTTGACAGCTTCTTTCAGCTCGGGAGAAGCCGTCTAACACAGTTGACAGGCTAAAGTGAGGTCATTTTAAGGTGTCTAACACAGTTGACAGCTTCTTTCAACTCGGGAGAAGCCGTCTAACACAGTTGACAGGCTAAAGTGAGGTCGTTTTAAGGTGTCTAACACAGTTGACAGCTATAGTAAATTTGTTTTTAAGGGGTCATCGCGTTGAGTCTTGGAAATTGAATTTTCCTTAAAACGATTCTGTAGTGTATCAGAACGGATATAGGGCAGAAGCTGACGGATATTCATTGTCCAAAATTTCCATTTTGTTTTGATGTATGTTTGGACTGAAATTTAAGATTACGACGCATAGCGCCGTAAATACCTTGAAGTGGTTAAGAGGTAAATATAGATTGGTTAATGAAAAGCCTGATATGAAAGTATTGGGCTTTTTTTTGTGTGAATTATCTTTTATCGAAGATAGTATCGAGATGGTATTCTAAGAATTCTTTTCTTGGTTGATATTTTATAGGTGTACTGATAGCAGTGTTTTCTATTGGAGCAAAATACCTTGAGTAATACTCGGTACCCTTTTTATTTTTTAGGCTCGAGGAAAGAAGTACTTTATAATCTTTATCTAATCCAATATAGCCTTTGTCAAAAGCTTTGTCATAGAGTGCCGACAAGCAAATACCATTTTCAGGATTTAATCTTTCTTTTTCGTTCTGTGACCAAGGAATGATATGGCTTGCATGCAATAAATCAGGAATATCAATTCCGGTAATTGCACATTTCGAAGTGTAATTTACCATTACCATTTCTCTAAAAACATATTGATTGACGCGAGTCTTAACTTCTCTGATTTTTGTTTCTCCTATCAATCCATTTAAATCTCTGAGTAATTCGTTAAATTTGGTTTCGATGGTAAGATTTTGACTTTGAGCCAGAATTTGTTCACTTAGAAAAACAAGATCTTCTTGATTGTCAAAGAATTCTTCCCAGATTGGTAAAACTTGATTCATTGCATTTTTTAAACCGCCTACGCCACGTTGTTGATGGAATGGGTCAACACTTGCAAAGTTTCCTAAGCGCATAGCAACAGCACTAGGTGTTCGTCCAATTATATTTGCCAATTCAACTACTTGAGGATTTTTCTTGTTTGTTTTTCCAAAAGGAATACGGAGATAGAGATTAAAAGCTAAGATTAATTCTTCGCGAGTCCAGAGATTCTGTGCCATAGATATCGGTTTTAGGGGTAGTTGTTTTTAGATATTTTTTATTAGTCAATGAGCTTTGAAAAGCCATTGTTTCCTGCAATGCTTATTAAAGGTTGCAGGCTTTCTTTAAATTTATCATATTTGAAATCTCCTGTACTTTCAAGCTCAGGAAAAATTGTCAAATAGTCCTCTAGTAATTTCTTTGATTTTGGATTGTGCCTCATAATTTCAAATGCGGTCTTTTGAAGCGCAAAAAACTTATCAAAATGTTTTTCGATTGAAGGTAATCTATCGCTCTTAATAGTATTGAAATGTTTTTCAATAGGGATAAGGTTCCACAGGAGATCATGCGAGACAAAGGCATGAGGGACAAAATGATCGAGAACAAAATTATCTTTGCCTAATCTTGTATTAGTGAAAATACAATCTATTGTGCCAAGCTCTGCAAAAACAATATCCCAGTATTGGCTTCTCTGTCTGCTTAATGAGCTCCTTAGTACAGGCTTAATGAGTTTGTTTGGTATGGCTGGCACGTTTGGATTTCGGGACTGAAGAAAAAGAGAAAGATTCCAATAACAGAAGTCTTTGATTATTTTGGCGTTTGTTCGCAGGTAACCAGTCCAAATTGGATTTATGATAATATAGTCTTCATATAAGCCATAAAGGCAATCATTTTCTAGTTTTTGAGAAGATTCATAAATTCTTTTCTTTTGGGCAATATGAGTCTCGATCTTTGATTTTGGAAACCAAGGGGATAAAAACCAATGTGGGACATTTTTATTAAAATGGGATAGTATTGTAGCAGCAGCCTTGTTTTTGGTGCCTTGAAGTTTTTGGGTAAGCTTTTCTTTTTTAATATCTACTGTAAGGTTTTCAATCTTTAGGATATCTTCTACTGCTTTTTGAATCAAGTCTTGTTTTCCAAACGAAACATGGAAGTAATTTACTGTATACCATGCATTAGCGATCATTCTTGCAAAAAGATCTCGCTTAAGTATTTTATTATTTCTTTCTTCTACTAATTCAATTATAGCCAACAGCCAATAAAATTTGTATGTAGCGGATGTGCTGCCAAATGAACCTGCGAGCTTGCTAATTGGAAGCTCTTTGGAATGGGGTAATTGCATAGGGGATGTGGTAAATTCTATGCAAAGTATTAATTATAATTGAGAAAAAGAAGGTTTTGGGATATGTTATTAAGCGCTTTTTATAGTGCTAATGAGTTTGATAATTGATTTCTATTTTCTGTTTCAATTTACTATCTCTGATAGTAAAGGGCTATTAATTTAAAAGAGGTGATTGGCATATGTGTTTTTAAATTAAATTAATTAATGGGTATATAAAAAGCTGGACCGTCCTCATCAAAAAAATCAGGCTTAACAATTTCTCCGTTCAGACCAATCATAAAAGTAAATGTATTTTCTTTATCAGTTGGAATATTACAGGTAGCTAAAACTAATTTAGCCCAATATTCTCGTGAATAACCAAGTACCCAAAACAGGAATTCAACAGGTACTTCAGGTGCGTTGTCAATCCTCTTGTAATTTTTTAAGTCATTAAATTTTATAAATAACTTTTCATTTTCTTTTTTCCACTTATGTTTGCAATAGCATTTGTATTTGTCGCCATCTTCTAAGATCTTCCTGCTGCCGCACTCTGGGCAATGGAAATAAGTATCACCGCAACTTCTACATTTACCAGCATACCAATCAAAAAATAATCCGCTTCCTTCTCTATAAAGCACGCCATCACTATCCATAATTACGCATTCATCGGTGCAGTTATAACACATAAACCATTTATCAGGGATTATTAAATCTAAAGCTTTGTCCGCATCTAATATCTTTAAATCAGTATTAGAGAATTCAGCTTTCTTAAAAGCAGATTCAGTCCAACCATTATTAGTTACAATAATAACTTTATTTGCTTTAACAGATGAGGCTAAAGCTTCTACTTCTTCCACATCTTTTACATCAATTTTACATTTTCTGTATTTGGCATCAATCAAGATGTTTACTTTATGTCCTTGGACATTTAATTCCCACCAGACATCAATTTGTCTGTTCTGACCGGAAACTTTATCAGGAATATAAATGTTGTATTTAACTTCACCCATAGACTTTGACTCTATGTTCTGGTATAACGTTCCAACTGCTTTTTGATATTCTTGCCAGGTCATATTATAAATTTTAAAGATATTTAATTTGATATACTGCAATTTAGTAAAGCTATATACGACTGCAAAATTCTATATCATTTATAATCTTGAGCAAATATTCAAGTTGCTATATTTTAATAATCAGAAAGATTAGCGAGAATGCGTGTAAAAAAAATTGTAAGTATATAATGTCACGACTTTTAATTTCAATTTTTATAAATTAACAGATTTTTTTGTCTTATAAAAAAAGACTAATTTACTTTCTTTTATATATTTTTGTATAAAAGGAAAAAAATTAGTATGGAGAATAACAAATCCTTATATATAGACTTATTCGCAGGATGTGGAGGACTTTCTTTAGGATTATATAATTCTGGATTATGGAAAGGATTATTTGCAATTGAAAAAAATAAAGATGCTTTTGAAACTTTACATCATAATTTAATTAAAAATAATAATCATTTTCAGTGGCCAAATTGGCTTCCTGTTGAAGAACATGATATAAATTTTATTTTAAAAAATTTCGCCCCCCAATTAAAAGATTTGCGAGGTAAAGTTGACTTAGTTGCAGGAGGTCCTCCATGTCAAGGATTTTCCACAGCTGGGAAGCGACAAGAAACAGACGAAAGAAATAAGCTTATTAAATCGTATATAAATTTTATTCGACTAGTTCAGCCTAAGATTATTTTTTTTGAAAATGTTAAAGGATTTACTCAAAAATTTGATAAAAATAAAAGTAAAGGTAAAGCCTATTCTGAATATGTACTTAAAGCTTTGCGTGCCAAGACTAATGATTTCCCAGGTTATGATGTATGTGGTCAGCTTATTGATTTCTCTGAATATGGAATCCCACAAAAAAGGACGAGGTTTATTTTAGTTGGTATAAGAAAAGAAGAGAGTATAAAGAAAACGAAAGCAATTTCATTTTTTAGAACCCTTAATGAAAATAAAGAAACATTTTTAATCAACAAAGGAATTGGAGTAACCACAAACCTTCAAGAAGCAATTTCTGATTTATTAAGAGAAGGCAAAGAAATTCAATCTCCTGATACTGCTAATTTCAAAGCAGGCATATATGGAAAAACAGAATCGAATTATCAAAAGTTACTTAGAAAAGGTATTAATGAAACAATGATACCAGACAGCCATAGGTTTGCAAAACACACTATACCGACTGTTGAGAAGTTTGAATACATATTAAACCACGCAGAAAAAAATAAAACATTATCCGATGAAATCAAGCAACTGTTTGATTTAAAAAAGCGAACAGTAATTCCTCTTTCGGGTCAAACACCTACTGCGACAATAACAACTTTACCTGACGATTATATCCATTACTGCGAACCTCGAATTTTTACTGTTAGAGAGTATGCTAGGATTCAATCATTTAATGATTGGTATGAATTTAGAGGAAAATATACAACTGGAGGTAAAAGAAGAACTCAGGAAGTTCCACGTTATTCGCAGATAGGAAATGCAATACCACCAATGTTCGGAGAACAAGCAGGTATAATTATAAATAAATTATTGAATGGGTGATTCCGAAAAGTTACATTTTAAAACTAATGTATTGTTAAAAAGTATTATTGGTAAAGATTTAATTACTGATGATAATATTGCAGTTTTAGAGTTAGTCAAAAATTCTTTTGATGCACTCTCTAAATCTGTAAATATAATTTTTTCTAACACTTTTAATTCGAATATTAAGGATTCAAAATTAGTCATTCAAGATTTTGGAAAAGGTATGAATGAGAATGACATTCAAGATAAATGGTTAAATATTGCATATTCTGAGAAAAAAAATTCAAAAAATATAGGGGATCGATTATTAGCTGGAAACAAGGGTGTTGGAAGGTTTTCTTGTGATAGGCTAGGAGAATATTTAAATTTATATACTAAAACTCTTCACGATGATATTATATATCATCTTTTTATAGATTGGAACAAGTTTGAAATAGACGATAACTTAGAATTAAATATTCAAGATATTGATTTACGATTAACTAAATTAAGTTTTGAAGAGTTTAAAACTCTTACCAATTATGATGTTTTTGATAGTGGAACAATATTGGAAATCAAAAAATTTAGAAGAGGATGGGACTATAATAAAATCCTTTATCTTAAAAACAATCTAGAAAAATTAATCAATCCAAATCAAGCTTTTTCTAATGATAAATTTAGAATAGAGATTATTGCAAATGATATTGATGATGCAAATTTACCTTACCATCAAAAAGTAAATGGTGAAGTTGGAAATAGGGTGTTTGATGACCTAAATTTCAAATCAACTTCAATCGAATCAATGATCGACTCAGAAGGTAAAATTTTAACTACTAAACTTTTTGACAGAGGTATTAATGTTTTTACTCTTACAGAAGAAAACAGATATTCTCTTCTTAAAGATGTCAAAATTACTATCTACTATTTAAACCCCTATGCCAAA
>Ga0182006_1002452_pt1 | contig 10140 bp, 8 predicted proteins | sample Sormic07211104_1_FD_123022 | JGI IMG/M metagenome (GOLD analysis project Ga0182006, IMG submission 123022) | Rhizosphere microbial communities from Sorghum bicolor, Mead, Nebraska, USA - 072115-104_1 MetaG | ecosystem: Host-associated > Plants > Roots > Rhizosphere | place: USA: Nebraska...
ACATGCATTGAAAGAACTGAAAAATCTGGAGATCATTGCCTTCGATGCTCCTGGAAATGGAAGCTCCGAAGGAGAATTATCCAACTTACTCCTCTATATAGAAGCCGTTAAAGCTATAGTTGCCGCATTTGGATCGCCAAAAATCTTTATTGGTCATTCCCTGGGCGCTATGGCTAATGTTATAGCCATAAAAGAAACCCGGATAAAACCCGATTTGCTGGTTAGCTTTACCCCCTTGGTCCTTCTGAAAGAGAATTTTAAGGCGAGTATGACAACAGTACGGATTGATCCGGCCGTTCAGGAGCAATTTTTAAAAGACTTCGAACAACGATTCGGCATGAACTCTTCCATTTTTAACTTGTCCGAATGGTATAGAGAACACGAAAACTTAAATCACTGGCTCGCTTATGACCAACATGACCATATTGCCCCCTACTCTTATCTTAAGAATTTTATGGAGGCTTATCCTTCTATATCCGGCAGAGATTATGAGCATGTAACCCATGAAAGAATTATCAGATCCGCAGAGGTCATTAACGATCTCAAAGTAAAAATTATAGAATCATAGACTTAGCCTCCTTTTTAGTTGCATAAATTATGACATAATAGTTAAATACTATACTATCTATTCCTTAACTTTGCATAGAGCAATATAAACTATCCATATGGCAGATAAAGAGAAAGCCTTACTTGCACTTGAGCTTGGTCGCGCGGTAATCGAAATGAGAAGCCGTTCCCGCCAGTTTATCCAGGCACGCATCAAAGAAAATCAGCTGAACATCACTTATGAAATGCTGGAGGTATTGATGTGCCTTTGGGAAAAAGACGGAATCAATCAGCAGGAGATTGCCAGTCGTATCATTAAAGAAAAAGCCAGTATGACATATCTGATCGACAACCTAAGCAAAAGAGAACTCGTTAAAAGAGAAGAAGATGAAAACGACAGGAGAAACAACCTAATTTATCTGACAAAAAAAGGAAAACATCTTCAGGAAGAACTATTGCCCTGGGCAATGGAAATGTATACTACTGCATCAGCAGATCTCTCTGCCGATGCCATCATTTCTTCCACAAAACTTATTCAGCAACTCACCAGGAACATTATATAAAATAAATTACATTCCAATGAAAACGATACTCATACCAATTGATTTTTCAGCGTCTTCTATTCATACGGTCAATTACACCGCTGAGCTCAGTAATCACCAGGATATTGATCAGATCATTTTATTTTCTTCCTTTTTTGTTACTTTATTTGAGCAGATCTATCCATCTGCAGACTTTATACAACCAGGAGAGGAAGATATTCTGGAACAGAAACAGCAACGCCTTCAGCAACTGGAAGATTTAAAAACCAACTTACTAAAGAAACTTCGTGGCAAAATTTCTGTAAAAGTTGCCTTGATTGAAAAACCCTTATTGCGGGCAATTCTTGAAATTATTTCCCTTGAACAGCCTGATGTTTTGTTCCTCAACAAAACATGTAGTCAAATGATTGAAATTGCAAAAATCAGTCCCGTACCAGTGTTGGTCATCCCAGAAAAGGCTTCATATGAACCTGTTCAAAACGCACTGGTTGCCTGTGACTTCAGAACACTTAACCATGTAAGTTTATTAAAAAGACTGCATTCTATTAAACATTGGCCACACCCAAAACTAGCTCTACTCAATGTTGACCCCTTGCAAAAACACTTAGCACCTGAACATCCAGGTCGGGAAATCGAAGGCATCCTGAAAGAATTACTTGATGGCTATGAATATCAACTGTATTATTCTGACGATCAAGATGTTCTTCATGGTGTTCTGACCTTTGCAAAAGAGCATAATCAGCAAATGATCATTGCATTACCCGGCATACATAGCTTTCTATATAGCCTGACACATCAAAGCATCACAGAAGGCCTGTCAGCAGATGCTGATAAACCAGTTCTGATCCTCAAATAATTTTTAATAGAATACCGCTATAATTGTAAATGCAAAGTAAAGTCTAGCTTTTGTATTTTCAAATGGCAAAGCGACATGCACATGTCCCTAAATTTGCATACGCTCTGTTAAGTCACTATATATTAAGTATTATGAAGTCAGAAACAAGTTCAAATGTTTCTTTACCACAAGTTCGTTTAACCATTACCAGTTTTGTTGCATTTACTTTTTTTGGATATTTTACCATCGGTCTCGCACTAGCTGTTTTACCTGTTTTTATACACCAGGAACTTGGCTATAGCGCCATGATTGCAGGTATCGTAATCAGTATTCAATATGTAACCACTTTCGTTATGCGTGGTTATGCTGGAAAAATAGTAGACATGAAGGGTCCAAAACCCGCAGTTCTATTAGGTATGGCCGGTTTTATTCTAAGTGGGATACTCCTGTTTGTAGCTTATGCATTAAAACATATTCCTGCAATGAGTTTGAGCCTGCTGGTCATTACAAGACTTATGACTGGCTTCTCCGAAGGACTAATTGGTGCCAGCCCTGTGAACTGGGCTATCCTGGCAGTAGGAAATCAACATACAGCTAAAGCCATATCGTTTAATGGTATTGCAAGTTATGGCGCACTGGCTGCTGGTGCACCCCTTGGCGTATTGTTAAACAACGGGTATGGGATAGGAAGCATAGGTCTTTTAATCGTTTTGATTGGTATGATCGGTTTACTATATGCAAGAAGCAAGAAGCCATTAAAAGGAAATAGTTCCAGCCCCAGAGAATCCTTCCTAAAGGTACTGAAAAAGGTATCACCTTTCGGTATTTGCCTCGCTTTAGGGGGTTTGGGATTCGGAACAATTTCTACATTTATCACCCTATATTATGCTTATTTAAACTGGTCTGATGCGGTACTATGTCTATCAGTCTTTAGCATATTATTTATACTCGGACGTATCTTTTTTGGGCGTTCAATTGATTTACATGGTGGGTTAAAAACATCTATAGTATGCCTTGCTCTGGAAACTACCGGTCTTTTGATCCTTTGGCTGGCCACCACACCAAGTACAGCATTGGTTGGTGCAGGAATAGCAGGTTTAGGTTTCTCCCTTGTTTTTCCTGCGCTTGGTGTAGAAGCCGTAAAATTAATCCCACCTTCCAATCACGGTGCTGCACTTGGAGGCTACGGCTTATTTATCGATCTTTCTCTGGGCATTACAGGTCCGTTAGTTGGCGCAATAGCCAGCCATTTTGGAATGCCGTACATCTTCCCTTTCAGTATGGGAATGGTTTTTTTGGGGTTCCTGTTAGCCGTTATCATCTTTATCAGGCAAAAGAAAAGCCTCCCTCTAACTGCCTTTCACAACGTAGCATAGGGGTTTTCAGGAATATGGACAAAATGATAACCTTCTGCTTTCATTTGCTGAAGGAGACTATTTTCAGGTATTGTTTTAAAAACTACCGTACATAAGACCTGCCCAGGAAATAACCTGCATTTGAGCAAAATATCCATTATTGCCTTTTTAACTTTAATTTTCATAAACCTCCCATTGTATTTTTTCTGGGTTAAAACTTCCGCCCCTTTAAAATAAAAGTTTGGATTAATCCTTTTAAAAGCAAGCACCGGCAGATTCAGACCGGCGGCAAATTTCTCAAATTCACGTTCAGATACTTTATATACGAAATTGCCTACAGGCTCGTAAGAAAAACGATTTTTCCAGATTCTGTTTAGAAGCTGTGGTTTTGTTTTGAATAAATTAAAAAACCATAATAACATTGGCATTTTAGTTACAGGATCTTGCGGCTCTATAATTACAATTCCTTTTTTTGCAACCCGGATCATTTCATACAGTGCCGCATATGGTCTTGGAAAATGATGATAGGATTCTTTACATAACACATAATCGAAGTGTTCATCAGGGAAGCTGAGTTGCTCCGCGTTTTCCGCCTTATACCGGGCAATAATTCCCTCCTCCTGGGCGACTACTAAAAAATCCACATTCAAGTCTGTAGCCATTGCCACACTACCCCTGGACTCAATATATTGTGCATCAAACCCATAAGCATCCCCGACGGTAAGCCAGTGTTTATTTTCCTCAAGCAAAGGATCGATACAACTAAAAAAAATATCCTGCAGCCAATGCGCTATTGTTTTCTTCCCCAGAGACCTTTTCTCTTTATAATAATTGATCTTTGATTCTTTACCTGGAAAATATTGGTTATACCAGTTTCCATGTTTATAATAACTTTGATGATGATACAATGGTCTTATATTTAGTCTTCTATATACCAACTTACGAGCCTACCGAACCAAACGTTGGGTAGAAAATCAAAAAACTTCTTTAAAATCATTTAAAAATTTCATTTTTACCCCAACGTTTTGCCCAGTGTCTTCGTAATGCTTAAGAATGGCATCTCCTACTTTTACTCTTAATTTGCTGAATGAATCTGTTTGCTAAACGGGAATCTCGTATTATAAAAGGATGTAAGGCAAACGAACGTACTGCGCAGGCCCAACTGTATAAGCTTTTTTATCCGGAAATGCTCCGGCTTTGTTATCGTTATTTAAAATCTGACGACCTTGCAGCAGAAGCACTTAATTCAGGCTTTTTAAAAGTTTTCCAGCACATTGATAATTTTGAGGAATCAAAAGGTGAATTGGGTGCATGGATCAGAACAATTATTGTAAGAACGTGCATTGATATTGGAAGAAAAGAAGCCAGATTTAGCAACAACACGAGTAGTGAAGATGAAACAAATACTATTTTTGTTTCACCAGAGGTACTTGACAAATTGTATGCAGAGGATTTAATGCAGGCCATCCGCCAGCTTCCGCATGCGACCAAACTGGTCTTTAACCTATCAGTAATAGAACAATACACACATAAAGAAATAGCAGACCAACTGGATATTACAGAAGGAACATCCAGATGGCATTTGTCGGAAGCAAAAAAACAGCTCAGGAAAATATTAGCCCCCGCCTCAAAAGACCAAATTACACCAACTGAAAAACAAGGAGATAATTCAAAATGAGAAATTCGGCCTGGTATCATAAAATATGGCGTAACAAGCTACAGCAATTCCCTCTGAACAGGGATGCTGATTCCGCCTGGGCAGAAATGAAATCTATTTTAGACAAAGAACTTCCTGTTGCCCATCCAGCCGCCAAAGCCCCGCTGAAATCTGCGATTTCCAAATTGATTTCTCCCTTGCTTACTTACGTTTTACCTGCAGCGGCAATGATTGCAGCTTGCGGATATTTTATCATTAAGTCGCCTCCCGAGAAAAAAACTATTAAAAATCAGAAAAAACAACATTGGCCTTTGCAAAAAAAAGATACTTTAGCCATATCAGAACAACGGCCGGTGTTGATCGCAGATTCAGTATCAGCTGAAACTATTCTTCATAACATTCCAAGATCTGTTGTTTATCGGCCTAAGTTGATCACTCCTGTTTACCGCGATTCGACTCCCCTTGTTGTCCAAAGTCGTGCTCAACTTTCAGATCAGGAAAGGACAGAAGAAATTCGTTCCCATCAGCTCTTAAAAAGCCAAATTTCCACGGCAGATATATTTGCATCCAAACAGTTGATTTTGCAACCTGTTCCAGACGTTGAAATAATTACCTGGACGCCTTTAGCGATCCAGGTTCTTTCAAAGAATAACAGTTCCTCCAGGAAATCAAAACAAAACAAAAAAGTCTTCAATCAAAAAAAGATCCGCTTAGCAAAAAAAGAACGAAGAAGCGAAATGATCACCCCGACATATAATTATGGAATAGAAGCCGGAATTAGTAAAGCCAGCAATGGCAATAGTTTTTATCTTGGCTTATCCGGCTCATATGCTTTAACCAAACATTGGCTAATTTCTACCGGACTACAATTCAATACATTAAGACAATTATCTGGCGAATATTCACACCCGAGTTACTACAGACCAGACTCTCTTCCACCCTTTAAAATTAACGATTCCAGAAAAGTACTAACGTTAAATATTCCTTTATTACTGGAGCATAGGATTAGTAAAGCAATTAGTCTGCAAGCCGGACCATTAGTTAGCTTTTTGCTTAAACAAGCAAACAAACAGGGCCTGGTAGCTCCAATGGCCGATATACGCGACACCGTATATCATAGTAAAGAGATCAACCAAGCTATCAGTAAAACGACGGTTAATCAAGTCAGTATAGGGTTTACCGGAGGAATTAGCCTCCACCTGGGTCGATTTGATGTAAACGGAAAATATCAGCTTCTTTCTCCCTATAAAATAAGTAATGACTTAGGTTCATATAAAGCAACCTATCAGACTTTCCAGTTTGGCATCGGCTACAGATTTAAATAACGAGGGGCTGCATCATCTGATACAACCCCATTAACTTTCCGAAAATCAGAATTAAATCACAATATTCACAATTCTGCCTTTCACAACAATAACCTTTTTAGGTGTTTTACCCTCCAGATATTTTTGCACCTGCTCATCAGCCAGAACAGTATCTTCAATTTCTTTGGCTTCCAAAGTTAAACTCAGGTTAAGGTTCAACCGGGTTTTACCATTTACAGAAACAGGATAACTGAATTCATCTTCTACCAAATAGGCTGGATTAAACACGGGATACGGAGTATAAGATAAACTTCCTGCTTCATGTCCTAGTAAAGACCAAAGCTCTTCACAAATATGTGGCGCGTAAGAGGAAAGCACCACAACCAGATCTTCCAGTACCTGACGATTCTTACATTTTAAATCTGTCAGTTCATTCACTGCGATCATGAAACTGGATACCGATGTATTGAAAGAGAAACGATCAATATCATCCTGAACCTTTTTAATGATCTTATGTAAAGCCTTCAGTTCTGCTTTAGTTGGAACAGAATCGCTGACATTAAAAACCCAGGCCTCATTATGGAACAATCTCCAGAACTTGCGAAGGAATTTAAACACACCCTCTATACCGTTGGTGTTCCACGGCTTGCTCTGCTCCAGTGGTCCCAGGAACATTTCATACATCCTTAATGTATCTGCACCATAGTTTTCAATTAATACATCCGGATTAACTACATTAAACTTGGATTTAGACATTTTCTCCACCTCTACCCCACAAATGTATTTACCATTTTCCAGGATAAACTCAGCATCCTTAAATTCAGGTCTGAACAACTTGAATTTTGGAATGTTCAAAATCTCATTTTCCACAATATTCACATCTACATGCAATGCAGATGTTTTATAGTCATTCCTCAACCCATGAGATACCAGTGTATTTGTTCCACGGCCTTGCTCATCAATAACGCGGTAAACAAAATTACTCCTTCCCTGGATCATGCCCTGATTAATCAGCTTTTTGAAGGGTTCCTCCTCCTGTACATAGCCAAGATCTTTAAGAAATTTATTCCAGAAACGGCTATACAAAAGGTGACCAGTAGCATGCTCTGCTCCTCCAATATACAGATCGACATCCTTCCAGTAGTCAATTGCTTCCCTTGACGCAAATTCAGAATCATTAACAGCATCCATATACCTATACCAATACCAGCTTGAACCAGCCCAGCCAGGCATTGTGCTCAGCTCATACTCATACTGATCTTCATAACTCCAGTTCTCAGCCCTACCCAAAGGAGGCTCTCCTGTTTCAGTTGGCAGGTATTTATCAATTTCAGGAAGCAATAACGGCAATTCTTCTTCTTTGATCAGGTAAGGTAAACCATCCTTAAAATAAACGGGAATAGGTTCACCCCAATACCGCTGGCGACCAAAAATAGCATCCCGCATACGGTAATTGATCTTTGCCTTTCCTACGCCCTGCTCTTCAAGCCAGTTGTTTAAAAATGGAATCGCTTCAGCGTAGTTCATTCCATTAATAAAGCCTGAATTGATATATTTCCCTTCTTTAGTTGGGTCAGCCTGCGTATCTATATTTTGCTGTGCATCCAGAACCTGTACAATTGGTAAATTGAAATGAGTGGCAAATGCCCAGTCACGCTGATCTCCACTTGGCACACCCATTACCGCGCCCGTACCATAACCTGCAAGAACGTAGTCTGCAATCCAAAGTGGTACACGTGCTCCGCTCACCGGATTGATAACGTAACTTCCTGTAAAAGCACCTGAAACCGTTTTGGTATCTGCCATACGGTCCAGCTCTGATTTCTTCTTGGTTTGAGCAATATACTGTTCAATATCATCTCTTTGGTCTGCCGTAGTTAATGCAGCTACCAATTCATGTTCGGGCGCAAGAACCAGATAAGAAACCCCAAATATAGTATCAGCCCGTGTGGTGAAGACTTCAATATAATCTTCTTCAACTCCTGTAATTGATGGCGTTTTCTCAATAGCAAACCTTACACTTGCACCAACACTTTTACCAATCCAGTTGCGCTGCATTTCTTTTACCGGCTCCGGCCAGTCTATGGTATTCAGTCCCTGAAGTAAACGTTCTGCATAGGCAGAAATGCGCATACTCCATTGCATCATTTTCTTTTGTTCTACAGGATGCCCCCCGCGTTCTGAAAACCCGTCCTTAACCTCGTCATTGGCCAGTACTGTTCCAAGGGCAGGGCACCAGTTCACTGTACTTTCTTTTAAGTAGGTCAGCCTGTATTTAAGCAATTCCTCTTGTTTTTCCTCGCTGGTCATCGTCGCCCAGTCACTCGGCATAAACGTCTTGGTATCTTCATCGCAAACAGCCTTCACATCAGCACTGCCTGAAGCATTAAACTTTTCAAGCAAAGTTGTAATATCTTCTGCCCTGTCTGTCTCGAGGTTATACCAGGAATTGAACAACTGCATAAAGATCCATTGCGTCCATTTATAATACCCCGGATCGCTGGTCCTCACTTCTCTGCTCCAGTCAAATGAAAAACCAATCTGGTCCAATTGCCTGCGATAAGTATTAATATTAGTTTCTGTGGTGATTGCCGGATGCTGTCCGGTTTGAATAGCATACTGCTCGGCCGGCAAACCAAAAGAATCGTATCCCATTGGATGCAATACATTGAAGCCTTTCAACCTTTTATATCTTGAAAATATATCTGAAGCGATATAGCCCAGGGGATGCCCCACGTGTAAACCTGCACCTGATGGATAAGGAAACATGTCCAGCACGTAAAATTTAGGTTTATCGCTATTGGTATCTGCTTTAAAAGTCTGGTTCTGAGCCCAAAACTGCTGCCACTTTTTCTCTATTTCTTTAAATTGGTAATCCATTACGGCTATTCCTTAATATATAGCGCGAAAATAATGAAATAATTTACCAATCGGTAATCAGAGTAAATATGCCGCCTTTAAAAGGCGGCATAGCTCACTATCTTTTAAGATAATAGGTTTGGGTAACCTTTGGATTAGACTGATCTACTGTGGCAGTAAACTGGAAAGTATTGTCGTTAAGTACTTCTGTAGTACACACCAGAAGCTTTGAAGGTAATTTAATGTTAAATGCCGTTCCAACAAAAGTAACGTAATTGCCGCTGGAAATAGAGCCTGCCAGACTCATTTCGAAATCATTATTTTCGGTACTTTTAAAATCAAGATAATCTGAGCTCGGATTATATTCTACCGTATTCGAGGAAGCGATTCCCCCGTTGGCATCATAAACTTTGTTTTCAATCTTAGTCACCTGCCATTTCCCTCCAATTTTTACAATCGTAGTGTTTGAGTCTTGTTTTTTACAGGCTGTAATACCCGTGACCAGCAACAAAAAAAGGACTGCTGTAGTTAGTTTTTTCTTCATAGTAATGGTTTTTTGCTGCTTTTTAAACGAAAAAGCAGCAGAAATAGTATAAATATATGCACAACGCACCTAAGCACAACCCGCTTTAATAAGTGTTAAAGATTGTTAAGACTGAAAAGAAGAAACTATTTTAATTAAACTTTCGTTGTAGATTAGAAGGTAATTGAATGCTAAAGCCATATAATTTATTTTAGTTGCTTTTATTTTTTTATTTTCGCACAACAATAAATACGAATACATGGAAGAATTTGAAGTAAGCGATGCTTCTAAGAAGACAAAGACCATATACATTTCAACAATATTCAGCATTACACTCGTACTGCTAACACTTGGCATGCTGGGCTTAATTCTGGTACATGCAAAAAACCTGTCCAACTATGTTAAGGAAAACATCGTTCTGAACATTATCCTTGATGAAGGGGCTAAGGATGCAGATGTACTTCAATTTCAAAAAGAGCTGAATTCCAATCCGGCGATAAAAACCACTCAATACGTAAA
>Ga0182006_1002454_pt1 | contig 10137 bp, 13 predicted proteins | sample Sormic07211104_1_FD_123022 | JGI IMG/M metagenome (GOLD analysis project Ga0182006, IMG submission 123022) | Rhizosphere microbial communities from Sorghum bicolor, Mead, Nebraska, USA - 072115-104_1 MetaG | ecosystem: Host-associated > Plants > Roots > Rhizosphere | place: USA: Nebraska...
CAGCGACGAAGGCCATCAGGTTTTTCTCCTGACGGATCAGCGGGTACTTGCCAAACAGCTCGCTCTGCTCCGGCTCCTCAATGTGCGCATCGAGCACCTTGAGGCCACCGGCATCGACCATCTCCAGCAGCTCGTAGAGCATCATCAGCAACTGGCGCTGGAACTCTTCACCACGGCGTTTGTAGACGAACACGTCCTTGAGCTGCACGCACATCTCGTGCAGCACTTCCTTGGGGTTGGCCACCACCAGGGTGCCCAGGCCGGCGCCGAGGATGATCAGCATCTCGGCCGGCTGCCAGAGCATGGACAGCACGCCATGGGCCATGGTGTAACCGCCCAGTACGCAGCCGACGATGATCAGCGCTCCAATTAACTTCTGCATGCTTAGCGACCTACGTCTTGTCGGTTAGAAAACGGCAGGCCTTGGCCAATGCCTGCTTGCTCAACTGACACACCCGGGCGTCAGTCAGGTCCAGCACCAGCGCGATCTCTTTGAGGCTGAGTTCGTGCTGGTAGTAGAGGGTCAGAATCAGCTGCTCGCGCTCATTCAGGGCGCTGAGGGCCTGTTGCAGCAGGCGTTCTTTGAGCAGCCGGTCTTCGAAGCCGCTGCTGGCCTGGTCATGGCCGTTCTGCAGCAGCTCGTCGAGGCTTTCGATGGCTTCCGAGGCATCGGCGCTGAGGAAGTCCTGGTAGGCCTTGGCGCTCAGCCCGGTGTGCGCCAGGATTTCCTCTTCCTTGGGCGCACGGCCCAGGCGACGGGCCAGCGCGCGGATGGCATCGCGCACCTTGTGCACCTGCTGGCGCACCTGACGCGGGCGCCAGTCGAGGCGGCGCAGCTCGTCGAGAATCGCGCCACGAATACGCAGGGCGGCAAAGCGGCCGAACTGCTCGTCGGGCTCACCGTAGCGGCGCAGGCATTCGAGCAGGCCCATCAGGCCGATCTGCTCCATGTCCTCGCGGTCCATGGCCTGGCTGGCCTGCAACGACAACTGACTGACGATGCGCTTGACCAGCGGCAGGTACTGGCGCACCCAGCGCTGTTCGGCACCGGGGGCGAACAGGGCGCGAGGGGTTTCCACGGCGGCGTACTCGGTGGCGTAGTCGACGGCATGCATGGCGGCTTACTGCACCAGCATCTTGCTGACCAGCACATGCTGGAACGGCGCGACGACTTTGCGGCTGGCGAACTCGGCCAACAGCGCGGTTTCCAGTTGCGTCTGCAAGGCGGGGATGGTCATGCCGCGCAGCTCGTCGAACTTCATCGCCGAGAGAAACGCCACGGCAGAACTGCGCACCATGGGGTCGGCCTGCTCGAGTTTTTTCGGCTCGGCGTCGGCTTCGGCCTGCAGCACCAGGTCAAGCACAAAGTAGTGCTCACGGTCGGTGCCGCGCAGGCTGACGATGACTTTCTGCACCGGGAAGAAGGTGAATTCACCCGGCTCGCCCGGCTCTTCGCTAGCGGCCAGCGCCTGCGCCGCGGTTTCTCCGGCCGGTGCGCCGGCCGCTGCCGCCGGGGCACTGACCTGAGCCACCGCGCCGCCATGCAGCAGCGGTTTGAGCAGCAGGTAGTTGGTCACCACGCCACCGAGCACGACGACCATATTGAGGACCAGCATGACAAGAATGACCCGTGGCACTGCCATAAAAAACTCGCTATCCAAATGTTCGGTAAACGCCGCGTGCGCTGCACCCGGCGGCTGAAAATCGCGTTACACGGTGACCAGTACGTCGTCGCCGGTTTTGCCCTGGCGTTGCTCGGGCTCGCTGCTCGGCGCGGCGGCGAGAATCGTCTCCTCCACCGGCAAACGCTGACGGGCGTGTTGCTGGCCCTGCTGCCCAGAGCTGTCGGAGGACACCTGCACGTTCACCTGCAAAAAGTTCTGCCCCACCAGCTCCTGGCGCAGGCGTTCGCTGGTGCTGTTCAACAGGCGCGCCACGTCGCCGTTGCTGGCGGCAATCTGCACGCTCAGACGGCCCGACTCGTGGCTGAGCAGAATTTCCATGCTGCCCAGCTCCGGCGGGTCGAGGCGGATGGTGGCGCTCTGCACCTTCTGCTGCAGTTGCAGCTCGACGTTGTCCTTCAGCGCCGCGAGCATCTGCTCGCCCCACTTGGCTTCCGGCGCCTGCAACTTCAGGTGGCGTTCCAGCTGCGGCAGCTGGGCCTGACTGAGGTCCTGGGGCTGGGTGCTGGTTGCAGGGGTAGACGCACCGCTCAAGGCGCTGACGGCCTGGCTGCTGGCGCTGTCGGTGGTGACGGACGCCGTGGTGGGCTCTGCGCTGCTGCCGAGGGTGGCGAGCAAGGCGCTCAGGGCATCGCTGTCGCCGTCTTTCTTCGCGACGGGCAGTGGCGAGACGGAGTTGTCCGAGCCGCTGTTCAGCGCGCTGACCACGGCCGGGATCAGCGGTTGCGCACTGCCCTGCCCGCTTACGGCACTGGCTTGCGGCTGCGCGGCGCCTTCCGTGCGGTCGCCATCACGGGCCTGCACGGTGAGCTGACGCTGACCGAGCATGCTCAGCAGCCATTGTTCGGCGCTGAGCTCCTGCTGTTGCAGGCTCGGGTCCAGGGGCAACGGGGCCAGGGCATCGGTGGGCTCGGGCGTGCTGCTGTCGTCCGTCGTCGCACTGAGCAGCGCCGGGTCGAGGGGGGTGTCTTCTACGGCGCCGGGCAGTACCTCACCCAGCGGAGCAACCGCCAGCAACGCCTCGGCATTCAGCGCAAAACCTTGTGGGTTCGCGTTTGGCATTGGGGCATTGAAGCCGGCCGGGCTGGACGCTGGCAGCACAGCCGCATCAGTCGGCAGCGCGCCCTGTGCCGGTGGCGTAGAGATCAGTTGCAACACAAGTCAGCTCCGGTTTTGCAGCATGTCGACGCGCTCGTAGGCCGAGCGCCCTTCGGCGTATTCCAGGTGCGACAGCATCAGCTGGCGCACCCGCTCACATTCGGCCGCGCAGGCCTGGTAGGCCTGGGCGTGCAGGGTTTTCAGGCGTTGTTGCAGCTGCTGACGCTCGACACTCGGCGCCACGCGGCGCTGCAGCTCCTGGGCGATGGCGGCGTCCACCTTGCCCAGCGCCTGCCAGTCGCGGCTGGCCAGCACCTGCTGCAAACGCTCGTGCAGCAAGCGCAGGCGATGGATGCCCGGATCAACGTGCAGCACTGACACCCTCCCAACCCTCGCGCAGGGTGCCGAGCAGGCGCACCACTTCGTCGAGGTCGCTCAGCGACAGGCTCACGCTGACATCGGAGATCTTGTAGATGCAGTAGTCGTAGAGGCGCGCCAGGCCCTGCACCAACTCGCCGCCCTGCTCGTAATCGAGCGCGCCGTTAAGGCCATTGAGAATGTTCAGGCACTTCTCCAGCGAGCGGCCCTTTTGCTGAAAGCGCTTGGCCTCGATATGGCCACGGGCGCGGGCCAGCTCGTCGAGCAGGCCGTCGAACAGCATCAGCACCAGTTCGTAGGGCGAGGAGGAAGCCGCTTTGGCTTCCAGGTCCACCGCGCGGTAGCTGTCGTATCCGTCATTCATCGAGTAGGTATTCATGCGAACAGGCTGCTGGTTTGTTCCATGGAGGTCATGACTTGCATGAGGTTGGTGTACTGCTTGAGGTAGCGGCTGTACGAGCTGTCGTAGCGCACCTGGAGGTTGTCGTACTCCTCGCTGATCTTGCCGAGCTTGTCGTTGAGGCTGTTGACGCGCGTGGTGAGCAGGCCGTTGGTGCTGCTGGTGTACACCTTCAGCGAGGTATCGAGGCTGTCGAGCAGGTTGCCCTTGCCGGTGAACAGGTTTTCGAAACCGTCCGGGTCGGCAGCGATGGCTTTTTCAAACGCCGCGGCGTCCAGGGTCAGCTTGCCGCTGTTGTTGGAGCTGACGCCGAAGTGAATCAGCGAGGCGCCGCCGAACTCGGTGCGCACCAGGTTGTTCACCACCGACTTGATCGCCTGAACGCTGGCATCACCGGCCAGGGCACCACGGGCCGTGGTGTCGTTACCGCTGGCGGTGAGCGAACCGATGCTGGTCATCAGCGTGTTGAAGGCGTCGATAAACTTCTGCAGCTTGTCCTTGGTGGCGGACACGTCCTGGCCGATGTCCACGGTGAGCAGGTCGTCATCGGGGCCGGTGACCTTGTTGAAGGTCAGGCTTACACCGGTGATCGCCGCGTCGAAGGTGTTGCTGCTATTGGTCAGCTCCACACCGCCCTCGCCGCCCAGGTAGACGATGGCGTCCTTGGCCGTGGACAGCTGCTTGCGACCATCGATGGCGGTCTGCACCGCCGCGTTGGTGCTGTTGAGGGTGATGGCCTGATCGGCACCGGTTTTTTCGCTGGTGAGCACCAGGTTGACCTGGCCATTGCTGCGCACCAGGGTGGCTTTCAGGCCCGTGTTATCCGCCGAGTTATTGATGGCGCTGGCCAGGCCTTCGAGGGTGGTGATGCCGCTCATATCGACGGAAAAACTTTCGCTGTCCTGCCCGAGGGTCAGCGTGCCGCTGCCCAGGTCCGCATCGGTCAGACCTTGCAGCGCCATCTGGTCCTTGCTGGCCAGCTGCTTGACGAAGAACTCATAGCTGCCGCTGACCGCCGTCGCCCCGACACTGGCCGTGGCCACGCCTTCGGTACTGAACTTGGCGCTGTTGATCAGCATGCTGTTGGCGGTGCTGCTGGTGCTCTTCAGCGCCTTGGCGGCAGAGGCAAAGGTACTCAGCGCGGTTTTCAGATCACCGACCGCCTTCAGCTCGGCGTTGTACTTGGTCTCGTTGCGCTGCGCGCGCGCCTGCCCGGCCTGGACATCGTACTGAGCCAGTTGCGTTGCCATCTGTTGCACGTAGTCGGAATCAATTGCCATGGTTATGTACCCCTCTGAATGCCATTGAGCAATATCGATGCCAGCTCTATAACCTGTTGATTTATAGGCAATTAGCTCGATTTTTATGGAGAAGAAGAACTTCCGCCTGGACGGTGCTGGGCGGCAGGAGGAAACGCCGTTTCCGCCTGGCTACGGTGTGCAGGCCTATCGAGGAAAACAGGCGACGGATTGGGCGGGGGAATTAAGGACGTAGGGCGAATATCCGCTGCGCGGATAGCCGTCGATTCTCGCTGGGTCGGGTTATGCAGGCGCTCGGTTTCAAGCCCGCACAAATCGTGGGGTTGAGTCTTACACGGAGCTGAAACTCAGCGGTTTGCCCAGGCTGCGAAGATGCATACATCGACACGTTAGAGGCACTGCACAGCGGCTTTTGCGCCGGTGCATCAAGCGTGTGGACAGTATCGGACTCACCCAACGTGAGCCGCTTGGTTACCCCTGAACCCTGAAAATCCCGGAGCACATCGTGAAGCTATCTGCTGCATCCATGACGCTATACGGCTTACCCCAGCACGCCAGCGCAACCGAGGTCGTCGTGGCCGCCGCCAACCAGGCCCGTGCCGGCGACCCACTGCAGGCCATCGCACATACCCAACGCGAATGCCGCCTCAACCCATCGAAACCCGCTGAACCCAGCATGAATTTTGGCTACGGAGACAACTGATGCAGAAGATCAGCGAAAGCACCGCGGCGGCTACGCCAGCAGGTGAATTTACCGAGGGCAACCCGGTTGGTGCCGTGCCGGCGACCCCTATCAAGGCCGTGTGGCTGAATGCCATTCAACGTGAGTTGGTTGCGGTCATTGAAGGGGCGGGATTGACCTTGGACCGTGAGGATGATGGTCAGGTACTTGCTGCTGTGCAGCGGCTTGTCTCAACAGCCAACACATGGGAAAGCATCACGGCAAAGCCCAGCACCGTGGCAGGATTTGGCATCGGTGATGCGTTTACTAAAAACGAAACCACAGCCAACATTCAGGCTGCCATTGTTGCTTTGGTTGCTTCCGCTCCGACGGCGTTGGACACACTGAAAAAACTCGCCACCGCGCTGGGTAACGACGCCAACTTTGCTACGACGGTTGGCAATGCGCTGGCGCTGAAAGCGCCACTGGCATCGCCAGCGCTGAGCGGGATGCCTACCGCACCTACGGCTGCGTTAGGAACAAACACCACCCAATTGGCTACTACTGCATTTGTCGAAGCTTCCAGACCGACCAAGACGCAGTGCAGCGCTTGGGTGAACTTCAACGGCACCGGCACCGTAGCTATTCGCGATAGCTACAACGTCAGCAGCATTACCGATAACGGCACCGGTGATTACACCATCAACTTTGCGACGGCGATGAGTTCCGTCAACTACTGCCACGTTGCCACCTTTACCGAAGGTAGCGCGACGCCCTATGCAGCGAACACCGCGCGCGCCCAGGTGCTGACGACTTCACTGCGCATCTCGCAGATAGGCTCCAACACCGGCGGCGGGGTAATTACCGATTGGGCCAACTGCAACGTACAAGTAACCGGAGGCAAGTGATGCAAGAACGAATCGTCTTTCAGGTACCCAGTGAGCCATTGGCAGTGCTCACTCCTCAAGAGTGCGGACTCTCGCTTCGAGAGATCGGCGAAAAGGATGTTCCCGCGGGCCTTCCGTTTTGGATCATAACCGTCGACGACCTACCGGCCGATCGCACCTTCCGCATCGCGTGGGAACTGGATGTAAACGAGATGGGACCCTCTGCCGGAGTAGGAGCTGCGCAATGATCAAAATCAATCGAGCCAAAGCCGAAGACGTTACCCGCCAGCGTCTGCGTATCGAACGCGCACCACTGCTCGAAACGCTGGATGTGGCGTTTACCCGGGCGCTTGAAACGGGGCTGGACACGAGCGCCGTGGCTGCTGAAAAGCAGGCGCTTCGCGATGTCACGGACAAAGATCTCTCTGCACTTAGCCTTGCGCAGTTGGCGGAGCTAAGTGTTGAGGGCGCGATAGCGCTGTAAGCACTCTTCGCTTTCAAACGGCAACTCAGATCAAAAGCCCCTCTCCCCCGCCCCTCTCCCGCAAGCGGGCGAGGGGTGACGTATGGCGAAAGCCGTGCACCTATCAGGGCGTAGGGCGATATACGCCCTGCGCATGCAACGCGCAAATCCCAGCAAAGCGTCTACTGTTTCTTGGTCCGCCCCATCCTCTCGGCAGTCCCCCAAGGAGCCCCCTCATGAAAATCGACTTCACCGGCCGTCACGTTCTGGTCACCGGTTCCACCAGCGGCATCGGCTTCGCCACTGTCAGAGGCTTCCTCGAAGCAGGCGCCCAGGTCGTCTTCAACGGCCGCAGCCAAAGCAGCGTCGACGACGCTATCGCACGCCTGGGCGAGCTGGCCAAGAATGCCACCGGCTACGTGGGCGATCTCAGCAACGAAGCCGGCTGCCAGGCCCTGTTCGCCAAACACAAAAGCTTCGATGTGGTGATCAACAACCTGGGCATCTTCAACCCGGAAGACTTCTTCGAGATCGCCGACAGCGAATGGCAGCGTTTCTTCGAAACCAACGTGATGTCCGGGGTACGCGTGTCGCGGGCCTATGCACCGGGCATGGTCGAACGCGGTTGGGGGCGGATCATCTTCATTTCCTCCGAATCGGGCCTGAATATTCCGGCCGACATGATCCACTACGGCTTCAGCAAAACCGCGCAGATCGCCATCGCCCGCGGCCTGGCCAAACGCCTGGCCGGCACCGGCGTGACGGTGAACTCGGTACTGCCCGGCCCGACACTGTCCGAAGGCGTGGCCGCGATGCTCAAGGACGAGGTGCAGCGCAGCGGCGAAAGCCTGGAGAAAGTGGCCGCCGACTTCGTCAACACCCACCGCAGCACCTCGATCATCCAGCGCGCGGCGCGGGTGGAGGAAGTGGCCAATATGGTGATCTACGCCAGCTCCGAACAAGCCTCGGCCACCACCGGCGCGGCGCTACGGGTGGATGGCGGCGTGGTCGACAGCCTGACCTGACAGCCCCGGACAGGTCCGGGCTACAATGCCCGCCCGCACCGATTCCCCGGTGCGGGCACGCCCGGAGCCTGTTTGCCGATGTTCACCCTCGTACACCTGGATACCCCACCGCCCGAGTCCCTGAAAAGCCAGGTGCTGCAGATGGTGGTGGACTACTTCAGCGATATCAGCCCGGTGCCCCTCACGCCGGACAACCCGCTGTATCAGCTGTACCAGTACGTGATCGGCTACGAGGTGCACCTGTATCTGCAAGCCATGGACCCCGGGCAGACCAGCACCGCGCAGTTGCTGCTGGCGCTCGATGATGAAGACCCGTCCCAGGTGCTCGGCTTTGCCCTGTACCTGCCGAGCCAGGACGACGCCGAAGCCGCCACCCTGGCCTATATCGCCGTGCAGGCCAGCCACCGCCGCCGCGGTATCGCCACGGCCATGCTGAGCCAGTTGCGCGAACGCCGCCCCCACGCCGAACTGGCCTGCGCCACCGGCAAGGTGCCGACCTTCGAAGCCCTGGGTTTTCAGGTGGTGGCCAGCCAAGGACCGCACGTCTTGCTCAGCACCCGGAACTACCGCTCCGGCGGCCTCGTGGCGGTGCAGGACCTGGCGCCGATCTATCAGTCCAAAGAGGTGCGGCAGATCCACACCTACCTGCTCAAGCAGCATGGCGAGCAAGCCATGACCGACGCCGAAAGCCAGCGCGATCAGTTGCTCGATCAGATGACGTATGAGGCCGAGGTCCTGTTCAAAGCGCGCTTCCCGACCCTTCATTGATCGAGGCACAGCGCCGGCCTCGACCGTTGTACAGGGGTAAACCGCCACACGCTTGGCGCTGCAGTAAAACCTCTGGAGCCCCATGCAGGTCAGACGATCATCGCCACCATCGCCACTATCGTCACCGCCGAGCCAGCCGTGAGAGAGGTGTGACCTGTTAAAACGCCGACAATCGCCTACGCGACGAACTGCGTTCTTGGCAGACACCACGGCGCTGATCCTGTTTTTCACCACCACGGGGGTCATCAACGAACGCTTCATTGCCGGCATGACCTGGGAGCAGGTACTGCATGCGCGCCTGTTGGGCGCCCTGCTGATGGTTCCCGTCGCGCGCCCCTACGGCTTATGGCGCGATTGGCTGATGCGGCGAGCCAGTGCGGGGCGGGTTTCGCAACTGCTGTGGGACAGCCTGGCCTTGGTCAGTTTCCAGGTGCCGATCTACGCCGCGATCATCGCGTTCAGCGGTGCCTCGGGCAGCGGTCTGCTACGCGGCACGCTGGGTGCGGCGTTGATGATGCTCGTGCTGGGGCGCCCCTACGGCGCCTTTCTAAATGGGGTGCGCTCGCTGTTTGGCTTACCGCCGGGTGGCGACAAGCCGATGTCGCTGAACCGTTGATGTCGCGCGACCGCCGCGCAGAAGCCGGGGACGGCGGCGTTACTGGTGCAGCTCGCGCAGCTCGCCGCCCTCTTGTTTCAGCCGTTGCAGGTATGTCGCGGCGTCGAGCAGTTGATAAGGGAAATAAAGCCCGGGCGGCGTGGCCGGCTGGCCGTCCAGCCCGAGCAGCCGCTCCAGCAACAGGGCGACGCTCAGGCCCGTAAGCGGCGCTGCACCCGCCGGATGAATGAGCGCATGACGGGTTTGCAATGAGTGGCCCTGCGCATCCTCGCCCTCTAGCTCGAGGATAATTTCCGTCGACATCGGCAGCCCTTGGCGACGTGACGAGCTCACGGCGGTGGCCAGGTTGAATTGCACATTGGCCGCGCCGGTAGCGGCCGCCAGGCCAACCACATCGATGGAGGAAAAACCGCGGGCGTCGATTTCGGTGCCATCCAGCGCCCGAAAACGCGCCTCGGCCTCCTGGCCGTCGCGCCAGGTAAAAACACCGTCACGGCGGGTCAGCGCGGCGGGCAGCATGTTGTTCAGGTGCTCGAAATCGGTGGCCACGGTCGGGCCACCGGTGTCCTGCTCATCGACCAGCGCGTGGATACGGATATCCCGCACCCGGGCAAATGGCTTGGCAATGCTGAGCGTCGCCACCGTCGTCGCGCCCGCCATCCACTCGTAACCCAGCACGATGGGGGCGGCGTTGGGGGTGTGCATATACAGCGCGATCTCCGGCGCAATTTCGAACACACCGGAAGAAATGCTCAGATGAGGCACGCCCCGAGCCTGGGCAAAACGCAGGCCGGCGAGCGCGTGGTCCATGTAGAACACCACCACCGCGCTGACCGCACGATCACCCAGGCCCAGGTCGTGGGCCGTGGCATCTATCACCACAGCTTGCGCACCGCCGAC
>Ga0182006_1002456_pt1 | contig 10130 bp, 10 predicted proteins | sample Sormic07211104_1_FD_123022 | JGI IMG/M metagenome (GOLD analysis project Ga0182006, IMG submission 123022) | Rhizosphere microbial communities from Sorghum bicolor, Mead, Nebraska, USA - 072115-104_1 MetaG | ecosystem: Host-associated > Plants > Roots > Rhizosphere | place: USA: Nebraska...
ATAGAACCTGCACCTCTAAAAGAAGCAGCAGTTCCTTTTCCAACGTCACCGTATCCACAAACGATTACTCTTTTTCCAGCCAACATTAAGTCAGTTGCACGACGTACAGCATCAACTGCAGATTCTTTACAACCGTATTTGTTGTCAAATTTAGATTTAGTAACAGAGTCATTAATGTTAATTGCAGGCATTGGCAACGTTCCAGCTTTTACTCTTTCGTAAAGTCTGTGAACACCAGTTGTAGTTTCTTCAGAAAGACCTTTAATTCCAGGAACCAATTCTGGGTAACGATCAATAACCATGTTAGTTAAATCTCCACCATCATCAAGAATCATGTTCAATGGTTTTCTGTCTTCACCAAAGAATAAAGTCTGCTCAATACACCAGTCAAATGATTCTTCGTCAAGACCTTTCCAAGCATAAACTTGAATTCCAGCAGCAGCAATAGCAGCAGCAGCTTGATCTTGCGTAGAGAAAATGTTACAAGAAGACCAAGTAACTTCAGCACCAAGAGCGATTAAAGTTTCGATTAAAACAGCAGTTTGAATCGTCATGTGTAAACATCCAGCGATACGAGCACCTTTAAGAGGTTGTTCGTCTTTATATTCAGCACGAAGCGCCATTAAACCTGGCATTTCAGCTTCAGCTAATTCAATTTCTTTTCTTCCCCAAGCCGCTAGAGAAATGTCTTTTACTTTGAAAGCCACATAAGGCGTAGTTGTAGTACTCATTTATAGTGTATATTTGTATATTGTAAAATTTTTGCAAATTTACATAATAGGTTTTTATTTTTACTACTTTCTGCCAGATTTGTGAAATCTTTAATTTCTTAATCTCTAGAATGTTACTCTAAAAATCATTTTTTGCCATATAAGTGATAGGAGTTCATTTAAAAAAGATTCTTAAACTATGACCTTTGCAGTGAATTGCTTATATTTACTAATACATTTTTTGAGCCAGCGGTTATATTTTCTGATATTACTTATATGGTTTAAAATTAACCATTCATAATTTACAATTAAAAAAGAAATGCCTCTATTTCAGACCATACAATTCAATGAAACTACTAAAATTTTAATTTGGGAAATAACCGAATCTTTAGAAGAGTTATTAAGCAAAGTTGTGTTGAAAGAAAAGACACAAAAAAGATTGAACGGAATGAAGTCTCAAATGCATCAACGTGCTTTTTTGAGTGTTCGAATGCTGATTCAGGAAATGGGTTTTACAGATAAAGATTTGCATTATGACGAATTCGGAAAACCGTATTTTGATTGTCATAATTATATCTCAATTACACATTCATATCATTTTGCGGCAATAATTATAAGTCATGAGACCGTAGGAATTGATATGGAATTGCAGCGCGAAAAAATTCAGAAAATTGCCGATAAATTTACTGATTATGAATGCAATTATTTAGAGCCAAATTTTACAGAAGAATATATTAAAAAGCTTACCGTTATTTGGGGCGCTAAAGAGGCAATCTTTAAAATCAGAAATGAAAAAGGAATCAGCTTTAAAGATCATATTAAAGTTGAAGATTTTTCTTTAGAAAAAAAACAAACAGAGTCCAGTCTTCATTTTGATGATTTAGTAAAAGATTTTGATGTGCATTACGAAGAAATCAAATCAGATAATTTTGAAGGAACTTTTACTTTGGTTTATGCTTTTGAGAAGTATTTTTAGTCGCAGTTTTCAGTAACAGTTTTCAGCTTAGTCATTGCGAGGAACAAAGCAATCTCATTTGTTAAATCCATCATAGTAAGGTTGAACGAGGATTAAACCTCACTTTCTTTTTTTCTGTGCTGAAACATACTCACATAAAGGAAAGTGCTCATTTTTCGGGCGCGTCTTTTTAAGGTTTCGACATTTTCACCTTCAAAGTGTTCATCTAATGTCTGCGCCCAGTGATTCAGCCAGATTCCGAATTCGTTTGCTGTAATGTTTTCATCAAAATGAGCGTCAACCTCATTGTGTATCGCATGCGGATTTCCTTTGTATTTGCGTACAGCAAATAAGTTCGTTTCCCAGAAATCGGTTAGCTTTTCAAGATGTGCATCCCAATCGGTAATCATTTTATTAAAATAAAAGCCGATTTCTTGATCGGCTCTTATTTTATCGTAGAACTGATGTACTAGAAATTCAATATCAGCTCTATTTTCTATTTGTTTTTTCACAGAATAAAAGTGTTTAAAAGAATAAATGCTACACTTAAAAATGCACTCAGAATTAAAAGGTTAAAAACCACTTTATGTTTCATTTGTGCCAAAATTGAAGTGTTTACAAAGATACAGGCTAAAACTATAATAGCTAGCTGGATCATTTGAAAAACAGAAGTTCCATTAGCTAAAACGTACATAGCCGCAGCGCCACCTAAACAGCTTTGACCAATTACAGCCATTGCAGCAGAACCCATATAACTTTTATTGAAATTTTCGAAGGTTGTTTGATATAGTGTCATGATATTGAGATTTTTATACCACAAAGGTACGGTCACAATACCGCTGCATTTTATGATTTAAATCATAAAACAAGAACTTTTTTATCTGTATACTTTTCTGTTTATAATCTTCAATTCGCCTTTTTTTTCAAGCGCTTTTATGGCTCTGATAACGGTTTCTACACGCAAACCCGTTAAATCTCCGATCTGCTGTCTCGTAAAATTAATCAGATAACCATTTTTATCTTTTTGAAAATTAAAGTAAGCAATTCCGTGATCGATTAGTTTTAAAACCCTATGTTCTGGTTCATGTGTCGATATTTCCGCAGCCATAACTGATTTATAGTACAATCGCTGCGCAAGGTTTTTGATTATTTTAATGCTGACAGCAGGATTCTCTTCCAGCAGTTTCATGAAATTAGATTTGGGAAGAAGCAAAATCTGGCTGTCTTCTACAGCAATGGAATTGGCAGGATATTTTTGGTTTAAAAATAATGGAGGTTCGCCAAAAGACTGTTCTTTATAAAATATTCCCTGAATAAATTCTCGTCCGTCATCATTATAATTACACATTTTAATTTCGCCAGAAACTATCTGATAGTAATACACAGGCAGATTTCCTTCTTCAAAGATAATTTTACCCTTTGCAAAAGACTTTTTTACTGCACCATATTTCTCTAATAATTCAGCTGCGATCATAAATTGTTTCTTAACAAAGACATTACAAATATAATTCATTCATAATAGTTCTTCTACGTTAAAAACTTTTTACTTTTACAGCCATTATGGAACAAAAATTACTTATCACGATCCATCAACAAATTTTAGAAGCCAAGAAAAATGGTCAAAAATTATTGGCTATACTTCTGGATCCCGATAAAATTGTGTGGGAGAACTTAGATCATTTATTGCTTAAAATAAATCAATCTCCTGCAACCCATATTTTTGTTGGAGGGAGCATAGTTCAAAGTACTATTTTAGAAGATTTAATTGCGCAGTTAAAACAAAAAACAAATTTACCGGTTGTAATATTTCCTGGAGACCCTTCGCAGATTTCGCCACAGGCAGATGCTATTTTGTTTCTATCTTTATTATCTGGTAGAAATCCTGATTATTTAATAGAATATCAAGTTCAGGCAGCACCGATCCTAAAAAAGACAAATCTTGAGGTTATTTCGACAGGTTATATTTTAATAGAAAGCGGCAATGAAACAGCTGTTGCGCGCGTTAGTAAAACAGAACCTATGAACCGTGAAAATTTTGATTTGGCTCTTGCCACGGCACAAGCCGGTGAAATGCTCGGGAACAAATTAATTTATTTAGAAGCAGGAAGCGGGGCAAAAAAGCCTGTTCCTTTGGAAATGATTTCGCTGATTGCTCAAAACATAGAAATTCCTGTTATTGTTGGTGGAGGAATTGTAGATTTGCAGGGAATTAAACAAGCTTATAATGCTGGAGCAGATTTAGTAGTTATAGGAACTGCTTTTGAAAATGACAGTCATTTTTTTGATTCATAAAAAAAATTAACCGCCTTTAAATACCACAAAAATGATTGACTTTTTTCTTGATAGTTATAAAAATGCGCCGTTGTGGCATATTGCTCTTGAGTTTTTAGTATTTGTTTTTGGTATTTTAAGTGTTTGGTTGGCAAAAAAAGAAAATATTTGGGTTTACCCAACAGGATTAATTGCAACGGTAATTTCAGTTTACCTTTTGTATGTCGCAGGTTATATTGGAGATATGATTATTAATGCATATTTTTCAATAATGAGTATTTACGGGTGGTATGTTTGGGCAAAAGGAGGAACTGTTGAAGACAATCTGCCGATTACTCGTACAACTTTTAATGAAAAAATAATTGGAATCTTCCTGTTTATTGTTACCGTTTTTGTAGTTTTCGGAATTTATAAATATTTTGATTACGAAATTAAACCAGACAATTATGTCGACATGATTTCGTCTGGAATATTTTTTGCGGGAATGTGGTACATGGCCAGAAAAAAAATAGAAAACTGGACACTTTGGATTATTGGTGATATTATTGTTGTACCTCTCTATGCTTATCGCGGCTTAGGAATGTTGTCACTTCAATATATAATTTTTACAATTTTGGCTATTTCAGCTTATTTAGAATGGAGAAAGATCTTAGACAGCAAAAAACAACTATAATAAAAATTGCTTTATTTGGACCTGAAAGTACAGGTAAAACCACATTGGCAAAACAGCTTGCAGAATATTACGAAACCGAATGGGTTCCAGAATTTGCACGTGATTATCTACAAGAAAAGTGGGAAGAAAATAAGCATATCTGTGTTGCAGATGATATGATGCCAATTGCTTACGGTCAGACTGCATTAGAAAATCAAAAACTGGCTTCAGCAAATAAATACCTGTTTTGTGATACCAATTTGATGGTAACAAAAGTTTTTTCTGAAATGTATTATGGTTTTTGTGATCCGCTTCTAAATGAAGCCGCTTTGAAACACGAATACGATTTATTCTTTTTAACAGATATTGATGTTCCTTGGGAGAAAGATGATATTCGAGATACCCCAGAAGGAAGAGAAACAGTTTTTTCTGTTTTCAAACAAACTTTGATTGATACTAAAAAGCCGTTTATTACATTATCTGGAGATAAAGAGAGCCGTTTAAAAAAAGCGATTTCAATTATTGATAATTTAGCATTAGCTAAAGATAAAGGATTATCATCTGAGGATTTTGTTGAGATATATAATCATGGTATTCCTTTTGAAAATATTCTAAAACAATTAGATATATTCAAAAATGGAATAGCAAAAAGTAGTTTAATAAGTCCTGCAACAATCAACAACGGTATTTTAAGTTTATCTCAAACTGAGTTTGAAGAAAAAGCAGCTTTTTTTGACAATCATAAAGAAAATCTAAAAATTAAAAAGTTTGTTCCTGCTTCTGGTGCAGCTACTAGGATGTTTAAATTTTTAACAGCTTTTTTAAATGATTTCGACATTCAGAAAGAAACAATAAATGCTTATATCAACAGAAAAAAAGATAAAGAACTTGCTATTTTTATTGTTGGCATGGAGAAATTTCCTTTCTTCAAAACTATTGATAAAAAATTACGAGAGCTTTATCCAGATTTCGAGACTTTAGAAAGAGATTATAAAAACTATTACTTTATACAAGTATTATTATCTTCAGATTATCTTAATGCAGCAAATAAGCCTAAAGCTGTTTTGCCTTTTCATTTATATAAAACACATATTGCGAATCCAATAGAAGAACATTTGAACGAGTGTGTGCATTATGCAACTGCAAACAATGTCTCCAATTTACATTTTACGGTTTCAGAAATGCATCAAGATCTATTTGAAACAGCAATTGATCAGGTTAAAGAAAAAATTGAAAAGGAATCTGGCACTACTATTAATATTGCATATTCTTATCAAAATAAAAGTACAGACTCTATTAATGTAGACATACAAAACAAAATTGTTCATAATAGTAATGGAAGTTTGGTTTTTAGACCTGGAGGGCACGGTGCCTTAATTGAAAATCTGAATAATTTGGATTCTGATATCATTTTTATTAAAAATATAGACAACGTAATTCAAAATCATATCGATAAAATTACATTGTATAAAAAGGCTTTAGGTGGTATTTTGATCGAGGTCCAACAGAAAGTGTTTGATTATTTAAGAAAAATTGAAAAAGGAGAAGTGACAGAAAATGATCTGGTTGAAATTGTGGATGTTTTAATCCAAAAGTTAAATATTCAAATGACTAGCGATTTTAATAAATTTACTTTTGAAAATAAACTTGCTAAAATCAAAGAACTATTAGACCGTCCGATCAGAGTTTGCGGAATGGTTAGAAACGAAGGTGAACCTGGCGGCGGACCATTTTGGGTGATGAATGAAAAAGGTGAAGTTTCATTGCAAATTGTAGAAACATCACAGGTCGATTTAGCAAACAAAAGGCAGCTTCAAATTTTAGAAGAAGCAACACATTTTAATCCTGTAGATTTGGTTTGCGGAATTAAAAATTATAAGGGAGAAAAATTTGATCTAAAACAATTTGTTGATCAAAAATCTGGTTTTATTGTTGAAAAAAGTGTTGAAGGAAAACCAGTAAAAAGTTATGAACTTCCAGGATTATGGAACGGATCGATGGCAAATTGGTTAACTATTTTTGTTGCAGTTCCTTTAATTACTTTTAATCCTGTAAAAACAGTAAATGATTTATTGAAAGCAGCGCATCAGTCACAATAAAATGGATACAGAAAAAATCATATCAGAGTTGGGCTTTAAAGCCGTTCGGAGCAGTGGCGCCGGCGGACAAAACGTAAATAAAGTTTCGTCAAAGGTAGTTTTGAGTTTTGATTTAGATAATTCTCAAGCTTTGTCTGATGAAGAAAAAATACTTTTAAAAGACAATTTATCAACTCGTTTAACTTCTGAAAATATCTTGATTTTAAATTGTGATGAAGATAGAAGTCAGTTAAAAAACAAAGAAATTGTTATAAAGAGATTTCTAGAGTTAATAAAAAAAGGACTTTATGTTCCTAAGGTCAGAAAAGCTACAAAAGTTCCGAAATCAGTAATTAAAAAGAGAATTAAAGATAAAAAGAACGTTTCGGATCTTAAACAATCAAGAAGAAAACCTGATTTTTAGTATTAAGATTGGAGAATTAAGTACTAAGAAATAGATCTCAAACTAAATCTTGATACTTTATACATTTGTCTTAATACTTTTCTATATTTGCACTGTCTCAAAGGGGTGCTCCAAATAACGAGCTGAGATCATACCCAAAGAACCTGAGCGAGTAATGTTGCTAAGGGAAAAAACGACAATTCTAAGCGTGCACACTTTATATTGTCGTGAAACACATTTATTAATTTAACAAAAGAATAATTCCCCCTTTTATTTGTAATTTTTTTACAGATGAAAACTATCTTTAAAGGTACTGAGGTACTAAGTTGCAAAGGTTCCAAGGTTCAAAAAATGAGCAGAACCAAATCTATTTTATTTCTTCTATTCTCTTTTTTCTATTCTCTTTTTTCTTTTGCGCAACAGCAAGATTCTACAAAAGTAAATTCTCTTGATGAGGTTCTGGTTTCTGCAGTTCGCGTTACTACAAAAACTCCAGTAAGTTTTAGTAATATGGATAAAAAAGAAATTAAATATAGAAACTTAGGACAAGATATTCCAGTTTTAATGAATTATCTTCCATCAGTTGTAACAACTTCTGATGCTGGAAACGGAGTAGGTTACACAGGAATACGAGTGCGTGGAAGCGATGCTACACGTGTAAACGTAACGATCAATGGAATTCCATACAATGATGCTGAAAGTCAAGGAACTTTTTGGGTAAACATGCCCGATTTTGCTTCTTCTGTTGAAAGTCTGCAATTACAGCGTGGAGTTGGAACATCTACAAATGGAGCAGGTGCTTTTGGTGCCAGTTTAAACATGCTGACAGATAGTTATGCAAGAAAAGCAACAGGTGAAATTTCAAGCTCTGCAGGTTCATTCAATACCATAAAAAATACGGTAAAATTTAGTACTGGGTTATTAAATGACCACTTCGAAATCGCAGGACGTTTATCTGCCATAAAATCACAAGGATATATTGATCGTGCAAGTTCTGATTTAAAATCGTATTTCCTTCAGGGAACTTATGTTGGCAAAACGACTTTAATTAAAGCTTTGGTTTTTGGAGGAACTGAAAAAACGTATCAATCTTGGAACGGAATTGATGCTGAAACTTTAAATACAGATCGTACTTATAATTCAGCTGGTAAATATACAGACGAAGCTGGAAATGTTCGTTTTTATGATAATGAAACCGATAATTACAAACAAGACCATTATCAACTGCATTGGGGCGAATCAATTTCTGATAAATGGAGTACGAATCTTGCATTACATTATACAAAAGGAAAAGGATATTACGAAAATTATAAGGAAGATGCAGATATGTCTGATTATAATCTGAATCCAGTTGGTGCTGTAACAACAACAGATTTAGTGCGTCAGAAATGGTTGGATAATGATTTTTACGGGACAACTTTTTCGGCAAAATATAAAGATGAGAAACTGGATGTAATTATTGGCGGAGGCTGGAATAAATATGAAGGAGACCACTACGGAAAAGTAATCTGGGCAAGATATGCTTCGCAATCTGAATTAGGAGATCATTATTATGATGATTTTTCTACAAAGACTGATGGAAATATTTTCGCTAAAGCAAATTATCAATTTACAGAAGAATTGAGTTTCTACGGAGATTTACAATACAGAAATGTGAAGTATAAAGCAAATAGTGCAGAAACAGGTTTGGTAGATGATAACTTCAACTTTTTTAATCCAAAAGCGGGTTTGAATTATGCTTTCAACGAAAAAAACACTTTGTATTTTTCTTATGCGAGAGCTAACCGTGAACCAAACAGAACCGATTATGAAGGTGGAAATGTAAAACCAGAGAAACTTAATGATTTTGAGCTGGGATGGAGATTTAATTCAGAGAAATTTCAATTGAATTCTAATCTATATTATATGGGATATAGAGATCAATTGATTTTAACGGGAAGACTTGATGATGTTGGTGCGCCAATTCGTGCTAATACAGAAAAAAGTTATCGTTTAGGTTTCGAATTTGATGCAACAATTGCGATTACTGATAGATTTACTTTAAGACCAAACTTTACTTTGAGCAGCAATAAAAATGTTGATTTAGCTGTTGAAGGAGAATACTACGGAACAACTAAAATTGCCTATTCTCCAGAAGTTATTGCAGGAAATGTAATTGTGTATAAACCTATTGAAGGATTATATCTTTCGCTATTGCAAAAATACGTTGGAGAGCAGTACATGAACAATATTGAACTACCTGCAGCTAAGTTGGCAGATTATTTTGTAAATGACTTTAATGCTTCCTACGAAATAAAACCAAATTCTATTTTTAAATCGATTACGATTACGGCATTGGTTAATAATATTTTCGACAAAAAATATGTTTCAAACGGAGCTATGTGGGATATTTATCCATACTATTATCCGCAGGCAGGAACCAATTTCTTAATTGGGTTAAATCTGAAATTCTAATTGAGTTAAATGCAAAAAAAAGCCTGAAATTATTTTCAGGCTTTTTTTTAATTGTATACGTGAACTACACTTCCAGAAGACTCTACACGATATTGCTTCATCGGATATTCTTTTCCTCCCAGTCCTGTAAATAAATTATATTGAGTCTTATCGCACGAACAAACGGCATAAATTCCGTCAATTGTCATAGCGGTACAAGAGGCAAGTTCTTGGTTTGGGCATGCGGCATCAAAAGCGGTGTAAGTTTCTACGCCAGTTTTCATTACAATAATTCCTTTTGCGCCGTAGTTAGGGACGTAAACAGGATTACTTGGATGAAGCAATTTATTGTAAGTTGGAAGATTGGTATCCAAGTACGCATTTATAGAATAATTAGGAATGTAAGGATTGTTATTGCTCCTGTTGTTGTCGCTGCATGAGAATAATACAGCAGAAAGTGCGATAAAGAACCAGATTTTTTTCATTATTTTAATAAGAATTAGTGAAACAAAAATAATTTATTTAGATTTGAAATCTATATGATTAACATATAATTATGTACTATTAAAAATTATAGTATATTTGTGGTAAGAAAATCCCGTCGCGATGGGATTTTTTGTATTTATAT